>Ga0207032_1191_pt1 | contig 13376 bp, 12 predicted proteins | sample Alteio_BWMinCont_38_FD_153308 | JGI IMG/M metagenome (GOLD analysis project Ga0207032, IMG submission 153308) | Enriched cells from forest soil in Barre Woods Harvard Forest LTER site, Petersham, Massachusetts, United States -... | ecosystem: Environmental > Terrestrial > Soil > Temperate forest >... | reverse complement strand
AATCATGATCTTCCGTTAGATGAACCGCATTGGATCGGTGAACAAGTGCGAGGGTGGATTAAAAATCCTAAGTTTGACCCGGGATCAAAATCCAAGTCCACCAGTCAGCATTCGTAGCTGACTCAGGAGCGGCTGATTTTCCTTCTTCTTTTAAAACTTTATAGTAAACGCCGCGAGCCGTTTTTTTAATCGCAATTTTTACTTGTGGTGAAAGATTAAAAGTATTGCTTTCGATCTCTGGGTTGCTCAGAAATTTTAGGTAACCGTTTAAATTTAAAATTTCAAGAAACTCCTCGGGAGTTCGGCCTAGAGTAAAATCAAAAGTAAAATATTTGGGTTGGTAAGGGATATGCATTTGGTCGCTCACCGGAATCAAACGAAGTTGGGTTTGACGAATGGCGGGTAATTGAGGGGGACATTCCAAGGAACCCAGATTTTGTCTCAAATCTTCGGGCACACAAAAATTAATAAACCGAGCGCGAATTTCATCCAGCGCATCGGTATGTTTTTTCTCGCTTGGTTCGCGTTTGTAGAGGAGGTGATCGTAGTGACGACCAAAGCGGCTGATCGGTCCCGCATATTTTTTACAGCTACCAAATCCAGGCAAAAGAGCCGCTTTTAAATCGGCAGCGTTCAGAGCCCAAAGAGGCTCTGGATCAATAAAAGACATTCCCTTCATTTCAGGGTGATTGAGCGATTTAATGTGTCCATCTTTGGAAACTGAAAAAGTATAAATCTTTTTTTCAAATTCTAATCGAACCAACCGACCGTCTTGATAAACGATGGTTGAAACGGGATCATGCTTCACCCACCACTTTAAAAGAGAGGTGTCGCTCGCCTCTGAAAAACTTTGCCAATCTTTTGTGGTAACGGGTCTAGGCATTAAACGGCCCAAAATTGCATCTGATTTAAAAAGGAATGAACTTTTATTTAAATGTCCTTTGGTAAAATGTCTTTCTTCAATCGTACCCGGAGCACCAAAGCGAATTTCTTTTCCGTCGCGAAGAGAGTCTTTTACGCTCGCAATTCGCAGAATTTCAGCTTGGTTTGAGAATTGAATGAGAATTCCCTGATAAAGGCCTTTTTTATCGCGACAACCGGTCCAGGTGGGTTTACTCGGATCAGGAATGAAAAATCGCTGCGATTCCGCCGGACAGGGAGGAATATCAAGCTTCGCCGGGCCCGACTGCGCGAGAACCGTCACGGGATTGACGATGATCATACACAATATCAATATAATTTTATGAAGACCCATGATGTTCATTTTGACTCGAATCTTAAGGTATGAAAAGATAGAAGTGGTATTCGGGCCGACAGTCTATGGAGGGACAGGTTCAATGAGCATTGAAAATAATTCGGGTAATGGTAAAAATAATCAAGATCTTCAACAGCTTCAGCAACGAAACTGGGTGAAGGAGCAAGAGGTGAGTGCACTCAAGGTGCAGAATCGCCACTTACTTTCTAAACTAGAAGAAGCAGAGGTTCGCGCAAAGCCGAACCAGTTGTATACACAGCAAATTTCTTCTGAAATTCAAAATTATTTGAAACCGCTGGCAACAGAAATTCAAAGACAGAATCAAGTCACACAAATTCAAATTGAGAAGTCACTTTCTCAAGCTTTTGAAATGATTCAAAGCACCCTGCGTGGGGTTTACCAACAAAGTCTACGTGCGCAAGAAACAGTAGAAACCCTTTCTGCTCACACTCGCGATTTAGAATTAAAAATGTCGGAGCAGCGCAAGGCAGATCAATTTTATTTTCAAGAAAAAGTATTTTCTTCAATGACCGCATTCTGCGAGCGCATTGAAAGACAAATTGAAACTCGCTTAAAAGCGCTTTCTTCAATCGATATTCTTTCTGCGAAACAAAGCGAAGTTCTTGATGATGTCGAGAGCCTTAAAATTTCTGTTCAGGGAATGTTCAAAAACTCTGAATCGAATCGTGCAGACCTAAGTCGTTTTGATAAGCAAGTGAGTGAGAATACTCAGAAGCTTGGCGAAATTGAAATTTATGGCCGCAATAGTGAAGAGCTTGCTCGCGATACGCTTCAACAAATTGAAAATCATCGCAATGAGTTTAAGACCATTCGCAATGAGATGAAGTATACCCTCGACCAATTCCACAAACTTTATGAGCGTTTTAATAGTCAACCTAACGAAATTCAAATTAAGCAGCAGCTTCAAGACTTAGAGGTAATTGATTCAATCGAGAATATTACTGAGATTGAAAGCGTGCTCGGTAGTCAAGAAACTGAAACGGGCAAAGAAGACGTGGGAATGATCTTAGAACTTCTCAAGGCACAAAAAGATGATTTGAAAAAGATTGTGAAAGAAAAAGAAGGTTTCCTGCGCAAACTTAAATTTAGAAGTGATAAAGATAAGGCTGCCGCTGAAGTCCAAGAAGTGTCGATGGATGAAAATGGAAATGCTTCGAATGCAACGGGCGCGTCTCAGGGTGGTAATCCCGAGGCAAATGCTTAATGAACAAACCGCCTTCACGGCCTAACTCGCAAATGCCTTCTTCGCCGACTCGACCTGGAGGTCCAAAACCGATGGGTGGACCTGCGGCGCCGGGCGGACGGTCAATGCCGGGTGCTCCCGGTGGGCGTCCAGGCGCACCGCCAGGTGGAAATCCAAACCTGACTCCGCAATTTAGTGCTAACGCACAAAAAAGTGTCCGTCCTCCTTGGTATAAAAGAAAATATTTGGTTTACCCTCAATTTCAAATGACGTTGATTCTTTTGAACTCACTCGTTACCGTCGTGCTCTTTGGATTCACTTCATTACTTGTGGTGCGCAGTCATATCTATCTTGAAAATTTAGTTCGCCAAACTCGTCTTCCAGCACAAAATATTTTTACTGAAATGTTGACCCAACAATTAAGAAATTTATTGATCTACATGGGCGTCGCACTCATCGTTGGAATCTTAGTGACCAGTATTTCAACCCTCCTTCTTTCTCACAAGATGGCGGGCCCCATGATTCGACTTCGAAATTATTTTAATACAATAGCCAAGAATGGAGATTTTCCTGAAACCCTAACTTTTCGTGAAGGGGATTTCTTTCGAGATCTTCCTCCAACGATTAATCAGGCTTTCATTACTCTAAAAAAGAAATGGTATCGTTAATCCCAAAACGGTTGACGTCGTTTGTTTCTTGCTTTGCTCTCGCAGTCATCTTGAATGGATGTACTGAGGTACGGACTATCTTTGCCGTTTTGTTTAGTGGTGGCGAATCTCTGAGCACCTCTGCCTTTGAAGTCGATGACATGAAGTCTGGCTCGCTCGTGACTTGTTCCATCTTAAGAGATAAATCCGTTCGTTGCTTAGGATCCGGAGCAAAAGGAAGTTTAGGAAGGTTTTATGGTGGACCGGTCTCTTCTCTCTCGGACGTTAAACAAGTCGCCTTAGGAAAAGGTTTTACCTGCGCGATTGTGGGAGAAAAAGGCGAGATTTATTGTTTTGGAAATAACGATAAAGGGCAACTTGGAAATCCCAACTTTAAATCAAGCACCGAACCCGTTCGAGTGCTCGACTCTGAAAATAAAAAAGAACCCGTCGTCGATGCTAAAAGTATTACCGCCGGAGAAAATCACGCCTGTGCGCTTCTCAAAACTGGAAAGGCAATTTGCTGGGGCGATAATTCGTTCGGGCAAGCGGGTAACCCGTCGCAAGTTGGCGTGGGAACTAAATCGGTGATTGAACCCGACAAAGACGCAAAGCCCTTTCAAGAAATTAAAGAAATTGCGGCGGGAGGAAACTCTACTTGTATTATCGCAAAAGCAGAATTTATCGTTTATTGCTTTGGAGAGCGCTACAAGGCGGTTCGCAAAATTAATTGGCTACCCGAACAAATTGAATTGGGGGGAAGCATTGGAACCCTCATTCAAGTAAAACAAATTGGGTTAGGTCGCAACTTTGGTTGCGCGCTCGGAAAAAACTCGCAAGTTTATTGTTGGGGCGCGAATGAACTGAATCAATTGGGCGCTCTGGTGAGTATGTCTGGAATGACGAAGGCGACCGCAGTGCAGGTAACTTATCCGCAGCAGGCTCCGATTGCTAAAGTAGATGAAATTGCAGTAGGCGAATTTCACGCGTGTGCGCTTCATCGAGATGAAAAAACAGTTTATTGCTGGGGCGATAATCGCTACGGACAATTAGGAAATACCTCGATTCGCGGTCTTCCTGAACAAGTTGCCCTGGGTTCGAATAATCTTACTCTCAAAGGGGTGAAAGACGTCGCCGTTGGACCCGACCGAACCTGCATCATCTCGTCCCGAGATGAAGTTTTTTGCTGGGGAAATGGTGCTCACGGAATTTTAGGAAGCGAAAAAGTTTCTTCTCCTTACCCAGTTCGAGTTTTAGATGCAAACGGTGAAGTGTTGAGTGGCGCGAATCAAATCATTGTTGGGTATGATCACAGTTGTATTATTGATTCGGGTCAGAAACTTTATTGTTTTGGCTTGAATCAGTATGGTCAGCTCGGATCAAAAATTGTGGCAGGTCCTGTAATTGGTGCCGACATTAAACCTGTAAAACGAGTGACCGCGATTGAAACTTACGGATATCGCACTTGCATGGTGTATGGAGACGATCAAGGAGTTGCGTGTTTTGGTGATAAAGAAATTGATAACATCAATCAAAAATATGAATTCAACAGCTTCATTCCTGAGGAAATTAAAAAAGGAATGACTCCCTATAAGGGAGTGATGGCCGTTTCAGTGGGAAGAGCCCACGTTTGTGTGGTGACCTCTGAAGAGCAAGTAGAATGTTTGGGCGACTCTACTAAAGGCCAACTTGGCGATGGCGAAGGCCAAAATGTGAAATATTCGATCGTAAAAGATACGAATAAAAATAATCTTAAAGATGTTTGGCAAGTGAAGAGTCGCGGCGATTGGAACTGCGCTCTAAAGCAAGAGAGCGGAAGCATTTGGTGTTGGGGAACGTGGAGCGCGACGAGTGATCGCTGGGCGTATGCAAAACAAATTAATGTACAAGGAAAACCCAGTGCCGATTTTATTCAAATGACGATGAGTGAAGATCAAATTTGTGGAGTTCACGGCATTGATCACAGTGTTTACTGTAGTAGTATGGGCGAGAAAAATGCCGAGAAAATTGATCTTCAACCCCTCACCGATACTGAGGGTCACGCACTGAAGAAGATTTTAGTGCTCACGGGAGGAGCCCACCACTCCTGCGGATTAGACGAAGAAGGAAGAGTTTATTGCTGGGGCTCAAACGAGTTCGGTCAGTTGGGTACGCGAGCAGTCAAAGATACGAATAAGGCTATTCGGGTTCTTTTCAATTCTCAGAATTTGAAAAAAATATCCCGAATTAGCGCCGGCGACACGCATACTTGCGTTTCAAGCGATGAGCAGCCGTCTCTTTTTTGCTTCGGCCAGAATTTCTTTAATGGGGCGAATGCGACGGAACCGGTAGAATATCCTCTATGATCCGAAGGCTGATTGAATCGCCCTTTCTTTACCTTTTAATTTTTCTCTATTACGCAATTGGCCTGACTGGCTTTAGTGTTCCGCTGACTGGGGACCAAAAGGTCTACCTCTCCATTGCGCTTGAGATGAGAGAGAAAGGGGAATGGCTCATTCCCCAACTCTTTCACGAAGCCAATTTTTTAAAACCGCCGTTTCAATATTGGGCGACATTGATGGGGTGGAAGATTTTTGGGCTGAGTCTTTTTGGAGCGCTCTTGCCGTCGGTCATTGCGATGATGGGCGCGATTTATTTTATCAATCATATTTCTTGGCAAATTTCTCGCCAAATTTCAAAAAACGGGAGCAAAATCCCGGGGCTTGTTTTTGCAGCAACGATTGGAACGATGACCTACGCCACGACTGCGCAAATGGAAATTTGGATTGTTTTCTTTTATGTGGCGGCATGGTCGCAGTTTTTAAAGAAAGAATATTTTTCAGCGCTCTTTTTGGTGGGCATGATGGCGTGGGTAAAGGGTCCGCTTTATCCCGTCTTGTGGGTGATGAGTGTGGCACTTTGGTATTTTCTGGAAAAGGATTTTAAGTCTTTTTTTAAATCTAAATTTTTGATGAGTTTAGGTCTCGGTGTCGTCGTGGGTCTGGCCTGGTATGCGGCTGCCGCTCAAACCCATCTGCAAGAAATGTTGAATGTTTTTCTACTGAGAGAAAACGTGGGGAAAATGCAAACCGGCCAAGGCTCGCCGATCGGGCTTTGGTCTGAATTTCTTTACTCTATTTTCCCAGTGGTGTTTTTATTTGCGGCGGAGCTTACTTCCTCAGAGACGCGTTCGAAAATTTGGACGAATCGAAATTTCTATATTTCGTATGCGGCCATTCCGGCTCTATTTTTCACTTTTTTTCCTTATCGAGTGAACACCTATCTTTACTTATTGATGCCAGCAGTGGCCCTGATGATGGGTGAATCTGAAGAAGAAATCAAAAATCCAATTGCGCGTGGAATCTCTTCGGTGGTTGTATTTTTGTCAGTTGCTCTCAGTTTTCTGCTCTATCGGTTGATGATGGGTCATTGGATTGGGCCAGAACTCGCTGTTCCGATGATGATTCTTTTTTTAGTATGGGGTTTTTTCTCGACCACCTGGAACAAGTCATCAGTAGCGATGCTCTCGCTCATCTTAGTGAGCCTCATTCGCGTGGCAGCGGTTCAAATTGGTGAGAAAGACGTTTATGGGCTACGGAGTTTTCATGAGGCGCATCCGCAAACGCCGCTTGCTTATTGGATTGAAGGAAAAGATATTTGGCACGAATTTGGATTGATGTCGGCGGCGATGGGTCAGCCAATTGGCTGGTTTGATCAAAAGGCAGATTTGGAATCATTCTTAAAGCAGGGTGGAGCAGTGATTTACCAAGATGAGATGGTGCCGACGGTGAGTGATTTGAAATGCGAGGATTGGTGGAGGTTAAAGCGACGAACCAAATTCCCACTTCAAAAGTTGTTGACCGAAGGGGTAGAGTTCGGCGACCCAAGTTTGATGCGCAAATATGTTATTTGCACCGCGACAAAATAAGCAATTTCGAATCGACAATCACTTTCAGAGCGCTCATACTTTTTAAATGGGGATGGTGGGGAAATCTAAGTTAAATTTGGCGTGTGCGCTTCTTTTTTGCATAACGCTTGCGGCGTCTTGTAGTGAGCCCCCTGTAAAAGGAGGAGTGACTCCTCGCTCATCGAATGCTTTGATGGCGAAAGCACCTGAGAGTGTTGGGACTCCGGCAGATTCTCCAGAGGGTAAAACCGATAAGGCAGAATCAGAAGAAGATGAAAAAGATGAAGCGATCACGAAGGCTTCACCCACACCCACTCCTGATCCAGAAAATTTGGTGGGCGGAATTCAAATTGTACCCGATGTGGATTTGCGCAGCTGGAAGATACTCTCTGACGAAGACGGAATTCAAGGTTATCAAAAACATTTAGAAGAGAATGATGAAGTTTCGTTTCGGGGCGAAGCCATCTTTCCTGCTTCAATTTTAAAAATTGCGGCGGCGTTGAATGACGACAATCTAAGAAAAGAGTGGATTGATGCTTACGGAGAGTCTCATCAAATTAGTCAAGTGAGCCCTCTTGAACGCATCGAATATCAGCGCGTAAAAGTGCCTTGGCCGTTTCAAGATCGCGATTTTGTTTATCATGCGCAGGTGAAGATTGCCGAACACCCTCGAACGATGTGGATAGCGATGAAGTCGGTGATCGATCCAAGGGAACCTCCGCACGAAGGATCCGTGCGTGGAAAAATCATTTACTCTTATTATTATTTGAAAGAGCTCGTTCCAGGAAAATCGACCAAAGTAGTGATTGAGATGGCGGTCGATCCCGAGGGAAAGATTCCAAAATGGCTCGTCAATTTGGATCAGAGAAAATGGCCACACAATACAATCAAAAGTTTGATGGCGATTACAGAAAGAGAAAATTTGGTAGTACCGGCTTTTGTAGAGAATTATTTTAAACAGGAAGGTCTTAAAACAGCTTCTTCGAAGAAGAGGAAAAAGGGGAATAGATAATGAGTATTTTTCAAGGAACGAAAAAGGCTTTGTCAGTAGTGTTAGGAGTTACGTTGGTAGTAATGGCGGGATTTACAGCGAAGAGTTTTGCTGATGGATCACCGGTAAAGGAATTTCAGGTTGTTGACCCAGCAAAAACACATTTAAAATTACTTGCTCAAGAACAACCCGAATTGGTTTTCGATCACGTGACGAAACTTGGCTACGAAGTTTACGGAAGAGATGGAACCGAGGCATTGCTTGCAAAGTATGGAATTAAATTCGTAATCCCTGGAAGCCAAGGAACTAAAGCAAAAGACTATCCGACTGCAGAAGCAAGTATTGCGCAGATGCAAGCCCTTCAAAAGAAGTATCCAAAATTGGTTTCCTTAATTGAAATTGGAAAATCAGTAGAAGGAAGATCTTTAATGTTTGCAAGGGTAGCGGCGCCGATTCAAGGAACCGACACTCGTCCTGAATTCAAATACATTGCAAATATGCACGGAGATGAAATTGTAGGCCGTGAAATGATGGTGATGTTAATTCAAGATCTCGCCAGTCATTACGGAAACGACACTCAAATTACTCAAATGTTAGATCATTACCAAATTTACATCATGCCGTCGATGAATCCAGATGGAGCAACTCATCAAGACCGCATGAATAAAAACGGTGACGATTTGAATCGCGGCTTTCCTGATTTCACCACCACCGACAATGTGAATACTCCAACCAATCGTCCGCCAGAAATTCAAGCAATCATGGCATTTGAAGGACAACATCATTTTAAACTCTCTGCTAATTTTCACGGCGGAGCAGAAGTGGTGAATTACCCGTGGGACGCTCAGCATGATCCATTTCCGTTGAATGATTTGATTGTGGGTTTTAGCTTGGATTACACTAAGCAAGTTCCTTACATTTACAACTCTACCGAATTCAAAAACGGAATCACCGACGGTTATGACTGGTATCAGGTGAATGGCGGAATGCAGGACTGGAGTTACCACTATTACAATGATCTGCAAGTTACCATTGAGTTGACTACCGTAAAGTGGCCTGCATTTTCGACGGTCGCAGGATCTTATACCGCAAATCGCCCCGCTCTTTTGGGTTATATTGACGAAATGGCGAAGTTTTGATTCTTGCAACGTTAATTTTATCATTCAGCAGTTTCCTGGGCGGAACGAATTCAAGTTTCGCCCGGGATTTGCCTGTGTTTTCATTTGATGAAACGCCATCTTCATCTTTTTTAAAATCAGAGGTAAAGAAGTTTAGAGTTTTAATTTTTCCGCACACCGGAGCTTACTCGATTCCTCAGGGAGTTGAAGCCGATCCCACTCAAGTCGATGTTGCTTCTGCTGGAAATTGTTCTTCTTTTTTGGCAGTGAAAAATAGTGCGCAAGAATGGATTCCGCAGGGAACTGTTCTCTCGGTTGCCAATCAATTTCATTTTGATCTCGCTCAATTTAAAAAAACGAAACAAGGCCCGCTTTATTTCACCTGTTCTGGCGCGTTTGTGGTTCAACGAGCAGCTCCACTTAAATCTTTTGAATATTCAGGCGATTTTGTAGTGTTGCCTGATCAGACGCAAATTGATCTGATTAATGTTTTAGATGCAGAAACGTATCTAAAGGGAGTAGTCCCGAGTGAAGTAGAAAATACTTGGCCAGTTGAAACACTAAAGGCCCAGGCAGTTGCTGCAAGAACTTTTGCGTGGTGGAGTGTGCTGGATTCCCGGCAATCTGATTCTAACTTTGATCTGGATGATACCGTTCTTTATCAAGCCTATTTAGGGAATTACCAAAGAATCGCGGCAACGGATGCCGCTGTTGATCAAACGAATAATATTTTAATGAAATACAATGGGCAGATCATTAAGGCCTATTTTTACGCCGATAGTGGTGGATACACTGAAGACGCGAGCTCAGTATTTGGAATTGATTTACCCTATTGTCAGGCGAAGCCCGAACAATATGATGTGCTTGCGGCAGCGAGTTTAAGTGATTGGCAAATGCAGTTTACGGTAGCAGAGCTCAGTACGCTTCTCGCGGCGGCAAATTTAATTCCGGCAACGGTGAGCGTAATTCAAATTAATTTTGGCGCAGGTGACTTAGACCGAAGTGGGCGAGTCTCGACGCTGCACCTGTTGGGTAGTGACAATAAAAAATACGAAGTTTCTGGACCAGAGTTTCGGTATGCCACCAAGATTAGAAGCACCCTCTTTCAGATTTCGACCACCAGCAGTGGGTTTGTTTTCAACGGAAAGGGTTTCGGCCACGGAGTTGGGATGGCTCAGGTGGGCGCTTTGGAATACGCAAGCCAACTCCAATGGACCTTTGATCAAATTCTAAAATTCTATTATACTGGCGTCACTCTTACGAATGACTAATCCAAATCAACAAAAGATGATCGCTGTGGTGGTGACCACTTACAATAATCCGCGAAGCTTAGAGCTTTGTTTACTTTCATTGCGAAACCAAACCTATCAAAATTTTGAAGTTTTTATTGCTGATGACGGATCAAAAGATGAAACGCGAGATTTGATTCTTCGATTGAAGAAAGAGTGTTTGTTTCAGATTTACCATATTTGGCATCCCGATGAAGGTTACCGAAAAGCGCGAATTAACAATAAAGTGTTTTCGCAAATTGATCCAAATCGCTTTCCCATCCTTTTGTGTATTGATCATGATGTGATTGTACATCACCAATTCGTTGAAGATCATTATCATGCACACGAGAACGAGAAGTTTCGCCCGCTTCTCTTTATGGGAAGACGGGTGGATTTATCTCAAGACCTCACTGAGAAAATTACGAGAGAAAATGTGCTTCAGTTTAATCAGGGGTTGAATGCCGAGATTCTTTTTTCAGGGTTAAAGGGTGAGACCACGCATGTGCTGCGTTCAATTCGCATTGCTGGGCCAAAATGGCTTATTCATTTACTCAAACGAGATCGAGTTTACGATTTACTGGGGTCTAATTTTTCGATTTCTACTCGAGTCATGATTGAAGTGAATGGTTATAACGAAGATTATAAATCTTACTGGGGCGAAGACGGCGATCTTTTTGTTAGGGTGAGAAATTCAGCGGTAGAGCATTATGGTATCATTGGGTATGCAATCCAATGGCATTTGCATCATCAAAAGTTAGAAGAAACGCAGGAGCATGTTGATTTATATCGCGCGCTTCTTGAAAATCATGAATACAAGCGATGTAAAAACGGAATCGTGAAGGAATAAAAAAATGGACGAGAAAACCGAAGAAATTGTAATCAAGAAAAAAAGACATTGGGCATTCGCAACTTGGTTGGGATTCGCAATTATCGTCGATGTTTTTAGTTTGGCCTCAATGATCTTCGCCAGAGATTTCTTAAAACAAGCGAGCCCAGATACTCCCAATTGGGTATTTGCGGTTGGACCTATTTTTTGTGTGATTCAATTGGCGTGTTTGATTGCACTCTCCCAGTGGAAAAGATGGGGATTTTGGCTGCAAATTCCATTTGCGATTCTCGCCTTCGCGGTGAATGTGTTTTTTGTACACGCTTCTCTTGGGTCTAGTCTACTGGGGCTCACCGGGCCGTTGGTGATGTTTGGGTTTTTGAAGGTGGGCAAGGAGAATCAGGGTTGGAAGCAGTTGGCTTAGTGGTAAGAAGCGCGTTGATGCAATGAGATTGGTTGAATGCAATTCAATACAGATGACTAAAACCTATGCATCACCTGGGTACGAAAACTAATATAAGTAACAATAGGCTGGTATCAAAATTGCTCTATAGGTTTCGTTATGACCATTCAGGCTGTGAAACGTGTATTTCTGATTCTTACACTTTTGGCATTTGTGCCTCAAGCGCAGGCCGCCTACATTTGCAATTTTAATTTACATACTTTGGAATCTGAAAGCGTCGAAGTCTTTCAAAGCAACAATGCCGGTGCGTATTATTGCGAACATGCATTTTGCGTAAACGTTCAATCTGCGACTTATAGCTCGCGGATAGGCGTCGACTCCAACGGAGAAAAACTTGTGGGGTTTCTCCATGTTCAACCAGATGAACACCTTTTTAGTCCGAGAGGGACTTATTCTCAGGGGAAACGACATCAGAAGACTCGCTTTATTATGGGAGCTGCAATCAAGGGTTACTTTGCGTCTCTTTTGGAAAGTCAGGCTCAAATGGAATCCTACAAAATTTTAATTACCGGATACGATAAGTTTCAAGGAATCACCAATAACCCAACTCATGATTTTGTATCAAACGAGGAAAACATAGATGCGGCAATGGAAATCGCTTTTGGATCAAAACAACAGAGAGTCTCATCTGTAAATGGAGAGGTTGCTTACGCAATCACGACCGATGGAAAATATAAACTTTTAACAATCGGCACCCGCTCCCTGCCGGTAAGTGACCAAGCCTTGAATTCAAATCTGCCGGATGCAATTCGCACCTTTAATCCAAACGCGATTATTTCGATGGGGGTCGGTAACCATTATGCAGTTGAAATTCGTGCTACTGATCGAGGATTAACCGCAGGAAGTAATGGGTTTGCCCATGATCCAAACTCCCCCCCCAAACATTAGAGCAAGAAAACTACTCGCTCTGGAATGCCATTCAAAAGGGATCCAAAACAACATCTCGCGATACTTCGGCAATGGCCAGAAATCATCTGCCACCATGTTCTCAAGTTGATCACAATGAAATCGCAATGACTCCATAATGGTTTTGAGTTCAGTTGCAATTTTTTCTGCTCGCTTCTCTTCATCTGCAGTTTCTTTTACTTGCCCAAGAGTGCGCTCAAGGCGTTTCAATTCAGCTTGCGCAGAACCGAGCACTTGATAAAGCTTAGTCACTACTTCAGTTTGAGGAGCGGCTTGAACGCCCGCCGATTTTGCGGCTGCAACCCCCTCTGCAAGTACCGTTGCATATTGATATGCAGCCGGCATCAATTGGGTTTCAACAATTGTGTTCAAGCATTCTGCTTCGATCATTACGCGCTTATTATAAATTTCAATGCGCACGTGAAAGCGTGATTTCATTTCTTCTTCAGAAAAAACACCAAGACTACTCATGAGTTTAAGCGATTTCGCGCTCACCATTTCATGAAGTGCTTCTGGAGTCGTTTTCAAATGAGGAAGTCCGCGTCTTTCAGCTTCTGTGACCCATTCCGCAGAATATCCATTTCCTTCGAAACGGACGTTCTTCGTTTCTTTGATCACTTCTTTCACCACGTGAAAGATCGCTTCTTCTTTAGTCTTCGTCGTTTTCATTTTTGCTTCAAGCATGGTCGTGATCTCTGCAATCCCGTCTGCTACTACGCAATTCAAAACCGTTACCGGTAGCGCACAAGAAGCAGAAGATCCGACTGCACGAAACTCAAACTTGTTCCCAGTAAATGCAAACGGTGAAG
>Ga0207032_1210_pt1 | contig 13423 bp, 7 predicted proteins | sample Alteio_BWMinCont_38_FD_153308 | JGI IMG/M metagenome (GOLD analysis project Ga0207032, IMG submission 153308) | Enriched cells from forest soil in Barre Woods Harvard Forest LTER site, Petersham, Massachusetts, United States -... | ecosystem: Environmental > Terrestrial > Soil > Temperate forest >... | reverse complement strand
TGGGGCTGACCTTAGTACGAGAGGACCGGGTTGGACTAACCTCTGGTGAATCTGTTATGGCGCCAGCTGTATTGCAGAGTAGCTACGTTGGGAATAGATAAGCGCTGAAAGCATCTAAGTGCGAAACTAGCCACAAGATGAGACTTCCATTGAGGGTCGTAGCAGACTACTACGTTGATAGGTTACAGGTATAAAGGTGGTGACATCATAGCCAAGTAATACTAATCGCCCGAAGCTTTCTCATAGCAGGTAATAATGGTTGATTGAGTGAATTATTGAATTATTGATTGTAAGATCGGTGGTTTAATGACTAACCCAATCAACCGAACACTAACTATTGTTGTTTTCTCGATCTACTTAGATGTTTCAGTTCAGCAGGTTTGCGCATTTATGCAGTTATTCTTCAAATAACTAGGTTTCCCCATTCGGAAATCTGCGGATCAATTCATATTTGCTGATCCCCGCAGCTTATCGCAGCTTATCACGTCCTTCATCGCCTCTGAGAGCCAAGGCATCCCCCGTGTACCCTTTCTTACTTTCTTCTACTCGTGCGCCTTTTGCTCGCACGGTATGCTTTTTGATTCTTGTTGCGTCTTTAGTCGCAAGTACTTAGTATCAAGTAGCAAGACAAGTCCTGTGCTTTTTACTTCGCAATTGTTCCTTCAGAGCCTCAACAGTCCTCTATACTGTTGTTTTCTCTTTCAATTTACTTCTTCCAATATGTCAAAGAACTTGGCCCCAAACCCCTAAAGGGGCTTTTGCATTATATCCCTCCCCCTTTAGGGGGCCGGGGGGCTTGTGGAGAATAACGGATTCGAACCGTTGACCCCCTGCGTGCAAGGCAGGTGCTCTAGCCAGCTGAGCTAATCCCCCAAGTGATGAGTTAATTAGCGATTGGTTAATTAGTGATTAGTTCCTATCGCAGGTTTACTAATCTCTGATCTCTAATCACTATCGCCTCGCAGCCTTCGGCTGCGCAGTAGTCCCGAGCAGATTTGAACTGCTGACCCCTACATTATCAGTGTAGTGCTCTAACCAAGCTGAGCTACAGGACTATTTTTTAGTTGCAGTTTTCAGTTGCAGTTGCAGTATCTTTTACTGCTGCTCCTGCTGCTGCAACTGCTACTTTAATTTGCTGCTGCTGCTACTGCCACTGCCACTGTGTCCTGGCCTGCTGGCCGGCACCACATAGATGGCTTCATCTTTTGGGTTTTCTTTTTGTGTTTTTTGGGAAGATTTGAGTAGCGAGATTTGAGTATCGAGATTTTGACTTGCGTCCTGTCTCACATCTCATATCTAACATCTCATATCTAAACCCTTAAAGAATAAAATCATGCAGCTAACAGTGCTGTCAGCTCATACTAATAAAAAAAGAAGAGTACTGTTTGTGGGATACTGCTCCAGAAAGGAGGTATTCCAGCCACACCTTCCGGTACGGCTACCTTGTTACGACTTAGCCCCAGTTACCGACTTTACCCTAGGACGCTCCTTACGGTTACGCACTTCAGGCACTTCCAGCTTCCATGGCTTGACGGGCGGTGTGTACAAGGCCCGGGAACGTATTCACCGCGTCATTGCTGATACGCGATTACTAGCGAATCCAACTTCACGGGGTCGAGTTGCAGACCCCGATCCGAACTGTGATCAGCTTTTGGAGATTGGCATCCTGTTGCCAGGTAGCTGCCCTCTGTACTGACCATTGTAGCACGTGTGTAGCCCCGGACGTAAGGGCCATGATGACTTGACGTCGTCCCCTCCTTCCTCTCTATTTGCATAGGCAGTCTGTTTAGAGTCCCCACCTTGACGTGCTGGCAACTAAACATAGGGGTTGCGCTCGTTGCGGGACTTAACCCAACACCTCACGGCACGAGCTGACGACAGCCATGCAGCACCTAGTTTCGTGTCCCGAAGGACTTGAGCGTCTCTGCTCAATTCACTAACTTTCAAGCCCGGGTAAGGTTCCTCGCGTATCATCGAATTAAACCACATGCTCCTCCGCTTGTGCGGGCCCCCGTCAATTCCTTTGAGTTTCACCCTTGCGGGCGTACTCCCCAGGTGGAATACTTAACGCTTTCGCTTAGACGCTGACCGTATATCGCCAACATCGAGTATTCATCGTTTAGGGCGTGGACTACCAGGGTATCTAATCCTGTTTGATCCCCACGCTTTCGTGCCTCAGTGTCAATAAAACCATAGTAAGCTGCCTTCGCAATTGGTGTTCTGTGACATATCTATGCATTTCACCGCTACTTGTCACATTCCGCCTACCTCTAGTTCATTCAAGCCCATCAGTATCAAGGGCACTGCGATAGTTAAGCTACCGTCTTTCACCCCTGACTTAACAGGCCACCTACGCACCCTTTAAACCCAATAAATCCGGATAACGCTTGGATCCTCCGTATTACCGCGGCTGCTGGCACGGAGTTAGCCGATCCTTATTCTCAGAGTACATTCAGCCCCGATCACGATCGGGGGTTTATTCCCCTGCAAAAGCAGTTTACAACCCGTAGGGCCGTCTTCCTGCACGCGGCATGGCTGGTTCAGGCTTCCGCCCATTGACCAATATTCCTTACTGCTGCCTCCCGTAGGAGTCTGGTCCGTGTCTCAGTACCAGTGTGGGGGGTCATCCTCTCAGATCCCCTAAACATCGTAGCCTTGGTGAGCAGTTACCTCACCAACTAGCTAATGTTCCGCATGCCCATCCTTGTCCTATAAATATTTGATTATAAAGTAATGCTACTCCATAATGTTATGCGGTCTTAATCTCTCTTTCGAGAGGCTATCCCCCTGACAAGGGTAGGTTACATACGTGTTACGCACCCGTGCGCCACTCTCATGGAAAGCAAGCTCTCCAATCCCGTCCGACTTGCATGTATTAGGCCTGCCGCTAGCGTTCATCCTGAGCCAGGATCAAACTCTCCATTGTAAAATGTTCTGTTTGATTGCTCTGACCCTATTATTAAAATAGAATCTGTTAATCTGTATTATATATCTTTATACAATACCCCTTAACCAGTATTCCTCTTCTTCTTTTTTTTGTATAACTTACAGCCCTTCTTTTGTTAGTTTGCAGTTTGCCGTTCTCAGTTTGCAGTCCTTCATTTAAGGTTATCGCTAACTCCAAACGCTTTACTGCCAACTGCCTACCGCCCACCTCCTTAAAAAGGCCGCTCGCTACATGATTTTCTATTCCTTAAAAGAACTTTATCTCTTCACCGTCACGGCTCAGATTTTTATTTGGCTATCACCTTTAACAGGCGATCACTTTTCAATTTTATCTCCGGAAATTGCTCCCGGATTTTTTCCCCTTTCTTTTGGGACTGCAAAGGTAAAAACCTTTTCCGCTTATCCAAAATATATTTTTATATATATTTTGTTCCTGTTTCCTCGGTCGTTTAAAACCTTTTTACTTCCTCGTTTGCGGGCTGCAAAGATGCGAATAATTAATATATAAGTCAAGTGTTATTTTCACTTTTTTTAAATATATTTTTTAGTCGCAAATTTCAAAAAACAACCACCGTTTTGATTAGGCGGGTTGCAAATATAAGGAGAAATTGACGCACAGCCAAAAGATTTTTACAGAAAATTAAAACAATCTTAATCTACTGATAATTAAGCCTCTATTATACCCCATTTTGTTATTTATAGTAATGTCCAAAGCGGTTGGGTTGAATTTGTATCTTTGAAATTAATGAATGAGCACCAGTTTCCTGATAATTTCCTGGCATCGTTGGCTGATGAGCCGGGCTTTAATAGTATAAGTTTTACACATGCCCATCAATTTAACGAGGCGCCAACCTCCATAAGAGTTAATCCTTTTAAGCCATCTGCGGTAAAAACCGACCAGCAGGTTCCCTGGTGCGGCAATGGTTATTATTTAGATACACGCCCCTCATTTACTTTTGATCCGCTTTTCCACGCCGGTTGTTATTATGTACAGGAAGCCTCATCGATGTTTATTGGTCATATATATAATATGATTAAACAGGCAGATACACCTTTAAAGGTGCTGGATCTATGTGCAGCACCGGGCGGCAAAAGCACCCTGCTTAATTCGGCAATGGATGAGAATGATTTGTTGGTTGCTAATGAAATCATCAAGACCAGGGTACCTGTATTAACCGACAACCTTAACCGATGGGGTACACCCAATACTGTCGTATCCAATAACGACCCTAAAGATTTTAGCAGGTTAAAAGGCTTTTTTGATATCATATTAGTAGATGCGCCCTGCTCGGGCTCGGGAATGTTTAGAAAAGATCCCGCTGCTATAAACGAGTGGTCGGCAGCTAATGTGAATTTATGTCACCAGCGGCAGGAGCGTATCCTGGCTGATATTTATCCGGCTTTAAAAGAAGGAGGATACCTTATTTATTCAACCTGTTCCTATTCGCGCCAGGAAAACGAGGATATCCTTGATTGGCTTTGCAATGAATTTGGGTTTGAGAGCGTAGCTATACCTATTAATAAGGACTGGGGTATTGTAGAGACAGAATCGGAGGAAAGAAAAGCGCATGGCTATCGTTTTTACCCCGGCAATATAAAGGGTGAGGGCCTGTTTGCGGCTTGTTTAAAAAAGACAGGGACCAGTGATGCGTTTTTATCGTTTAAAAATGATAGCCAGCAAAAGTTAAATAGCAAAGAGATGGACCAGGTTAAAAGTTATATTAACGAGCCATCCGACTTTTATTTTTTTAAGCACAATGAAGATTGGCTAACCATTAACCGGCAACATAAAGAAAGCCTGAATATGCTGCAGCGAAGCTTATATCTAAAAAAATCGGGCATACGCATTGGCAAGCTGGCCGGACACGATTTAATACCCGACCATGAGCTGGCATTAAGTATTATCATAAACAAAGACACGGTGTTACAAACGCCTGTTAATAAAGATCAGGCTATACAATACCTTCGCCGCGAAAACGTTGGCCTGGATACTACAAATAAAGGCTGGAGCCTCATGACCTATGAAAACCACCCGCTTGGCTGGGCAAAATTACTACCTAACCGCATTAACAATTATTATCCAAAAGAGTTAAGGATCTTATCACAATTGCCTAAACAATGACCATTAATTGCCGGTTATATGTTCGCATAATTTTAAAAAAAACTAAAACCATTCTCCGTAAAAATAGTTCTCTTAAAAAAATACCTTTATTGATATGTAATAGTACATTTGCAGCCTCTTCGAAATAAACTATATGCCTATCCCATAATTAATTACGCTTTAATCCTGATATTCATAATTAATAGCAACATAATCTAAAACTAAACGTATATAAGTAGCACTGTATAAGCCAATGAGCAATACCAACAAGAAGATTATAATATTTGATGACGATGAAGATATTCTATCTATCTGCAACTATATATTAGTTGAGCAAGGGTGGCAGGTACATACTTTTACTGATTGTAATGGCATAGCCGAAAAGGTTTTAGATATAATGCCTGACGTTATCTTAATGGATAACTGGATACCGGATGCCGGGGGTATTATCGCCACACAAACCCTTAAAAAAACAATTGCTTTAAAAGATATCCCGGTAATTTATTTTTCGGCAAACAGCGATATTCAGTTATTGGCAAATCATGCCGGTGCTGAAACCTACTTAGCTAAACCTTTTGATTTGGAAGAACTGGAGCGCGTTATTAATACCGTAGTATTGTAATCACTCTATCTTAATAATATTCATAAAAAAGCTCATCCGTCAATTGGCGGATGAGCTTTTTTTTATGAATATTATTGTTGACTATTGAGGAGGGCCGCCCATACCACCGCCGGGACCGCCACCAAAACCACCTGGACCACGGCCACCGCCACCTTGTCCCGGAATTCTAGGGCCCCTGTCGCCGCCACGGTCTTGATTTTGAGTTGGCGCCTTACCTGCAAATTTTTGCAGACGCAGGGTGAATGTTGCTAAATAGTAACGACCAAGCCTGTTTACGTTGCTTTGCGTAACTACACTACCGTTTGTAACAACAGAGTATCCTGAATTTTGATTAAATAAATCATACACAGAGAAACGTACCGTTGCCCGGTTTTGCTTTAAGAATCTGCGTTCCAGGTAAAGATTTAGAATATTTGGATTGGTTACTTTTTCGCTGGCAGCATAACCGTAATTTAGCTGTTTGGTGTAGTCGTAGCTAAATGTCCAATCCTTAAATAAATAATTTTTTCCAACCAATGAAAGTGTTAATGTACGTATATCGGTATTTGAGTTTAATAACGGGTTTACAACAGAGTTATTAGTAGTGGCTATAGAATAAGTTCCGCCCGCCTGTACGTCCACCACATCGGTTATATCCAATCTAAACCTTGTGCCGGGTGTAATGGTAAGTGTTTTTGCAATATTTCTTACGTCGGCAGAATGATTATTCAAACTGTCAATACTTTGAGTATAGCCTATACCATTGGTATAATTAACCGCACCGGTAAATGTTAATGTGTACCTGCGCTCCTGCCATGGTTTTGCAAATGTAAACTGCCCTGAAGCTGTATAGTAGCCACTGGTATTTACATATTGTGTTAAGTTGGTTCCTTGCAAACGTGTCAATTCAGGGTGTGCAACCAAAACGGCGCTGGTAAAGCGGGTAGGATAGGTTATAATATTAGATACCACTTCATCACCTACCTGCGAGTAAGCCGCATTAATGAAAAATATGTCTCCCGAAGTGATACCGAAATTGTTATACCTTACAGAAAGGTTATTGGTGAATTGCGGTTTCAGATCAGGATTACCCTGTACAGGATAGGAGGCGTTTGAATAATCAATAACAGGCTGTAGCTGGCTAAAGCTTGGCTGGCTGCTTGATCCGTTATAATTGATACGGAATGTTTGATTACGCGAGAAATTATAAATATAGTTTGCTGTTGGTATAACATTAAACTGGTTTACATGTGTTGATAAACCTGTGGTAATAGATTCTCCATCTAAGGTTGATGGCTGTACGCCTATACCCAATGTATAATTATATTTTTTTCCAACCTCGCGGAAATTAAGCCCAACCTTATTAGTTACGAAAGTGTATTTAAAGTTATTGCTTAACAGCGCATAGTTGTTATAAGTATTGGCATTAGATAAAGTATCTGTTTCTTTATCATTTGATGTATTAGAGTAGTTATAAGCATAGGTAAACTCCAGGTAGGTTATTTTACCTATTGGTTGCAGGTACGAAAGGTTGCTACCAAAAGTTGTCGACTTATTATTCGAATTAACAATCTGGTTCAAAGGTGCGGTTGGCACACCGGCTGTATAATGATAAGTCGGGTTATCAAAAGATGTTGTTTGTGTAGTGCTGGCAGTTAAGTTGATACTTAAGTTTTTGCCGTGTCCGTTAAACCGGTGATTATACAAAGCGGTTATACTTGCAGTAGGGGCCTGTGAATTAGCGGCCGAACTTGAAGTATATGCCTGGGTTAATGCACCGGTGGCGTTAAACTTCTGATCTGCTTCGCTTTCTGTAGTATTTGTAGAAGCATATGAATAATTTGGCGTTACTTTTAAGTAGTTAATTGTATCGGGCCTCCATTCAATGTTTAAAGTAAAGCGGTGATTTATAGGATTATCGTGCTCCTGACTGGCGGTACTACTGCTGTTGGGCACTAAACCGTTATTGTTTTGTAAGGTAGTGGAGTTGGTAAAGGTTGTGTTGTCAGAAAAACTATAGCTGCCATAAACAGAAACTGTTTTACCATATTGATCACGATAGTTGGTACCAATTGAACGTGCATTGGTAATACCATTGGCAACAGTTGCTAACCCGGTATTTGCACCGCCGCCACGTGCAGCATTACCACGGCCGCCGCCGCCGCCACCGCCGCCAAATCCGCCGCCGCCACCGCCGCCACCACCACCACCGGCGTTACCACCGCTGAAGTTGAAAGTGTTTACGTTAGTGTTATTTAAATTGCCTAATAATGTTACTTGCCTGTCACCTTTAAAGTCAAACGCATTTACCAGGCCTAAATAACGGCCGTTGTCGGTAACGCCTGGAGCACTTGGAAGCATATCTTCACCTGCGCCGGCAGTTGCCTGTACAGTATACCCGTAGTTTTTATCAGCACGAATAACAAAGTTTAATATTTTATTAGGCTCTCCGGTTTTTACGCCGGTTAGGTTTGCCTGGTCACCGTAATCATCAATTACCTGTATACTCTCTAATATATCGGCCGGTAAGTTTTTTGTTGCCGACTGTACGTCGCCACCCATAAAGTCTTTACCATTAATACGCACCTTGGTGATAGTTTTACCACCCGAGCTCACATTACCGTTAGCGTCAACATCCACCCCGGGTACCTTTTTTAACACATCTTCTATAGGAGCATTATCACGCACCTTATATGCCGCTACTTTATAGTCAACAGTATCCTCAGTAAATTTTACCGGATTAACACCTACTATAGTAACCGTTTTTAGCTCATTGCTTTCGGTTTTTAAAACAATAGCCGGTAATACTATCCTGCTTTCGGCAGTAAGCGTATAATGTTTTATGGTTGATTGAAAACCTAAAGATGAAATGTATAATGTAATTTTGGTGCCTCTAACATTGTTAAAAGTGAACTTACCGTTCATATCTGTTGTGGCTGATGTGCTATCGCCCGCATCAGATTTTATTTGTACACTACTTCCCGGCTGAGTAACCTTTGCGGTATCAGTAATTACTCCTGTTACCACTTTGCCCTGTGCAAAAGAAAAAGAAGTTGCGAAAAAAAGAATAATAAGGGGTAAAAATATATATTTCATAATTTTAAATGTGAGTGCTGTTTAATAATATTTACAACTACATTATTATGATGCAAATGTTCAATTTATATTACATTAAACAGTTAATAACCATACGATTGTTACATTATTTACCTAAAACGGCCAATAATATTAGGTTTGTTACAAATAAAATATATGAAAAGGCCCTGAAATTCAGGGCCTTTTCATATTTATTTTATTTACTGCAAAAGCTTTATTGAGTGCTTAAATGCAAAGCTTTTGCCAGTTGTGTGTAGTTATATATATTAATGCCGGGATGAGAAACCATTAACGTGGTAAGTGACGTGCCCGGAATTATAACCACCCTGAGATCAAGACTACCAAGCGATGAACTTTCTTTGAGCTCTATATATCCAAGGCCATAATTGTCTAAAGTTAGGGTAGCGCCGAGTTCACTAAATGGAAGTGGGAACCATGCGGTTGTACCGCTGGTTCTTACATACACTAATATTACACCCTGGTCAACTATTGATTGTGTTATCTGTGATATTGGAATATGGTTGATACCTAACGCGCTAAGGGTTTGATTAGGTAATAAATAGGATTGTACGTTGGCGTTACCGGTAGCACCGGTTGCTCCATTTGCTCCGGTTGCCCCATTTGCACCAGTAGCTCCATTTGTACCATTTGCTCCTGCAGCTCCTGTAGCCCCGTTTGTGCCATTTGTACCGTTTGCTCCTGTAGCCCCAGTAGCTCCGTTTGTGCCATTGGAACCATTTGTCCCGTTTGCCCCTGTAGCCCCCGTGGCTCCGTTTGTGCCATTGGAACCATTTGTCCCGTTTGCTCCTGTAGCACCAGTGGCTCCATTTGTGCCATTGCTACCATTTGCTCCTGTGGCTCCTTTTGCCCCGGTTGCGCCCGCGGCACCTATGGCACCCGTTGCCCCAATGCCTCCGGCAGCGCCCGTAGCACCTGTCGAACCTGAGCCGGTAGCTCCGGTTGCACCCACGGCACCTACAGCGCCCGTTGCCCCGATACCTCCGGCAGCGCCGGTAGCACCTGTTGAACCTGATCCGGTAGCTCCGGTTGCACCCACAGCACCCGTTGCTCCGATACCTCCGGCAGCGCCGGTAGCACCTGTTGAACCTGAGCCGGTAGCTCCGGTTGCACCCGCAGCACCTACAGCACCCGTTGCCCCGATACCTCCGGCAGCACCGGTAGCACCTGTTGAACCTGAGCCGGTAGCTCCAGTTGCACCCACGGCACCTGTAGCCCCGACTGAACCAGTACCTCCGGCAGCGCCTGTTGAACCTGTTGAACCTGAACCGGTAGCTCCGGTTGCTCCAACAGCACCTGTTGCCCCGATTGAACCGGTGCCTCCGGCAGCTCCGGTTGAACCTGTTGAACCTGATCCGGTAGCGCCGGTTGAACCTGTAGCACCCGTTCCCCCGGTAGCACCAGTTGAACCTGTGCTACCCGTTCCACCGGTAGTGCCCGCTGTGCCCTGGGCTCCTCCCGAGCCGGTTGAGCCTAGTGACCCTGTCGACCCGACTCTGCCTGTTGTTCCGGTATTACCCGTAGCACCTACAATACCGTCAACGGTTATAGGGCCGGGTGCATCCGACTTACATGAATATATACCAATTGCAATTGATAGCAATATGAATAATGAGTATCGAGTTTTTATCATAGCGCAAAAAATAAGTAGCCGTGTTTGTTTTTACGCAACGCTTCATCACAAGGTTTCAAAAACCCAGTGCACTATTGAATGTTTTTTTAAACAAGCGGTTATTTATCAACAATTGTTTGCAAAAACTTCGCCCGGGTTAATAATTATGCCCGGATTTTTCGTATGGAATAATAAGCTTTAGCCCTATGAATAATATCCGTGCTTCATTACACTCAAAAGTTCATCAATTGGATAGATACTTATAGATTTGGGGCTTAACGCCGCACAAGCAGAGAGGAAAAAATGTAGCAACCAATCATTATTTTTTGATAGTTACGACGAAAAGATAAATGTTAACTCGCAAGACCGGCAAACGCATTAAAAACATTAAAACCTTCCCAGCGCTCTTTCCGCAGTAGACGAAGAGCCGACGGGCATTAGCGGCAATGTGGCTTCATTAGGACTCACCCAATCATCGCTAAATCGCTCGATCACCCTCTCTTTCCGCCAATGGGTGGACAAAGAGGGTAAAACCATCAAATTATTTTTAATACGTCTGCCCTACTCGCCAGACCTGCAAACTGCATTTTTATTTTTTTTTCGTGAAATATCTATTGATTGCTTAAATGTAAAGCTGCTGCCAATTGGGGATAATTGTAGATATTAATACCCGGATGGGTAATCATCAGGACAGTTAGTGAGCTCCCGGCAATTAAAACCACCCTGAAATCAAGGCTTTTATTGGCGGTAAAATTTGCTTTGAGTTCTATATATCCAAGGCCATAATTGTCTAAAGTCAGGGTTGAGCCGGCTTCACTAAAAGGGAGCGGGAACCATGTAGTTGTGCCGCTGGTTCTTACATATACTAATATTACACCCTGATCAACTATTGATTGGGTTATCTGTGGTATATAAAACCTGGCGTTGCCTATCGTGCTAACACTCTGATTAAGTAATAAATAAGAGTCCACATTGTCTACACCAGTGGCTCCGGTAGTACCTTGGGAGCCAGCGGCGCCTGTTGAACCTGTAGTACCTGTCGCCCCGGTAGATCCAGCCGCCCCCTGCGGCCCTCCCGGACCTGTGGCTCCTGTTGCCCCGTTACTGCCTGAAGCTCCGGTATTACCCGTCGCCCCTACAATACCTGTAGCACCTGTAGGGCCGGGTGAATACGACTTACATGCATATATACCAAAAACAATTGATAGTAAAATGAGTAATGAGTATCGAATTTTCATCATCGCGTAAATAATTAATATAGTAGCTTTATTTATTTTTATGCTTTTTCCACTCAAAAATTCAGCCATTTAATGTATGTTATTTTTGAACAGGGTGGCGTTATTAACAATTGTTTGAAAAAAATCGCCTTGGTTAATAATTGTGGCCCGATTTTGTGTAGGATATAGTAAACATTAACCCTATGAATAATATTAGCGCTTCACTGTATTCAAAAGTTCATCATTGGATAGATACTTATGGCTTTCGACTTAATGCCACACAGACAAACAGGAAAAACAATGTAATAACCAATCATTATTTTTTCGAGACATTTAACTTTATCGAAAAAGAAAAGAAAGGTGATCATGAAACTTCAAGATTTTTATGTTTTGACACCTATGGGGAAAAAATAAACGTTAGGTCGCTTTTAGATCTGCAGACAGCTTTTTTTGAAAATATAAGTCAGCTTAAATAAGCCTAACTTATCAAATCCTTCGTTTTAACGTAATAAACGTTGTGAATTTTTGATCGTGATAAACATCAAGGAAAAGAGTGCGGTTATCTTTTGATCTGAAAATTTGATCAATTTGCTCAAGGGTCATGGAAGAAACGGGCTTAAAATTAATGGCCGTAATTTCGTCGTCTTTTTCCAGTCCGGCTGCTTCGCCGGGCGATCCCGGCTCAACCCTGTCAATAATAACATGGTTAAAATCATCCCCGGTGGCATAATATTCCAGCCCACTCATATCATGTTCAAATGGAGTACCGTATCCGGCAGATGCTTTTAAATAGAGCGCATTATTAGCATAGTCGAAAACTATTTTGAACTTTTTAAGCACGTCTATCCCCAGGTTGCCATCCCGAGACACTGACAACGATTTAGTATAGTTATCTTCAGGAAAAGATGTAATTAAATCCTTTAGCTTATATTTTCCTATATCTAACTCTCTTACCCGACCTAAATAGCCGCTGATTAGTCCTTTTATACCTACACCTAAATTGCCGGCAATAAATTTTTGTGAAAAGGCGCTTTTATCCGAAATATTTTCTAATGACATTGCATGTCCTGCGCCCAGATCAACTATAAGTTTGCTTGTTGTTTCGGTGCCATCGTCGCAAGTAATTTTTGTTTCCAGATATGGCCGGTTTTCTTCGATACTTATCGAAACTTTACTGCCATTTGAAAATCCGGTAAATTTTCCTGGCTTGTATACTGTAATTGAAGTGTCTGAAAAATCAACTTTAACGGCCAGGCGACTAAAAAAATCATATCCCAGCAAACCATGTATGCGCATACCGGCATAGTTTGAAAGGCCGAAAAAATCTTTTTTTAGTATAGCTGCTGATACGTAATGACTGGTTAGCCCTTTAATTTCGATATTTAACGGGTTGGTAATATAGGCCTCAAAGTCTTCTCCCTCCCCAAAACCGGATATTTTTACGGTACGTTTGCTTGCAATATTTATCGAGTCGACCAGCGATGGCTCTGTAATGAGCATTTGCCCAACACCAGTATCTAATATAAAGTTAAAAGGGCCACGATTATTTATTTTTAGCTTTATGATCACCATGTTTCTAATAAAGTTAAAAGGCAGGGTTGCGCGGTTCCTGTTACTATCCAGGGTAAAAAACTGCGCATTCGCGGTGGTGATACAGCAACTTATTAAAAAGGAAAAACATATTGCTCTCCAGTACTTATTATTATATAACAGCCTGAGTAACATAAATTAGTATAAGAATACTAATTTACTAAATATTTATTTCAACTAAAAAACAATTGTTAGTTAACGGCAGTTGGGGCTGGTATTTATTACTCGTCTTCTTTTTTTGC
>Ga0207032_1209_pt1 | contig 13438 bp, 11 predicted proteins | sample Alteio_BWMinCont_38_FD_153308 | JGI IMG/M metagenome (GOLD analysis project Ga0207032, IMG submission 153308) | Enriched cells from forest soil in Barre Woods Harvard Forest LTER site, Petersham, Massachusetts, United States -... | ecosystem: Environmental > Terrestrial > Soil > Temperate forest >... | reverse complement strand
TTTTATAGGGTCATAGAAGTGGCTGAGGAAGAAAATATCATGTTATTAGCAGAAAAAATAACAGTTGGAGATGAGGGCGGCAATTATAGATTAATTAAAAGAATTCGTCTCACTGATGATAATTCAGTTTTACCAAAGTTTGGCTTGAATAGTGTTGACTCATTAAAATTTGTAGATAGCGTTAAGCTTGTAGGCTATTTCAATAAAAAGAAAATGATAATAAATTTAGCTCAAATTAGGTAGGTAGTGTGTCAAATTTGTGGATGATCGCATCTACTATTGAAAATCAAACAAAGCCCTGCCATAAGCGGGGTTTTGTTGTTTTACAACAATTGTTATAGGTATTAATGGCATAGGTGATATGTTCTCTATATTGGTTATTTTGCCGAGAGAAACAGGTTTTTCAAGCTTCCCGCCTGCGAAGCGGTATAGCTAATACGGGGAATACGGAAAAGAGCATCGTTTATGATAACCTGGGCAATATAACCGGGCTGCAACGGTATTTGACCATAAGCGGCACCGCTACCGTAGTCGATGAGCTGAACTACAGCTACCTGGACGGAAGCAGCAACCCGACGAACCGGCTGTACAGCATAACCGACAGCACGAGCAGCGATGTGGGCTTAAAACACGGAACGTTTACCTATGCGTATGACGGCAACGGGAACATGGTTACTGATAACAGCAAGGGGTTAAGCGTTACTTACAATATGCTTAACCTGCCCAATGTAAATACCCTGCCGGGTGGTACAGTAACCTATACTTACGATGCGGCGGGTAATAAGCTGCGGAAGGTAAGCACGTTTGGCAGCGGCTCCACAACGGATTACGTTAGTGGCATACAGTACACGAATAGCAGCATAGACTTCATCCAGACCGAGGAAGGTCGTGCCTTAAACAGCGGCGGCAATTACCACTACGAGTACAACCTTGCCGACCACCTGGGCAACTCCAGGCTAAGCTTTGATACTTATTCGGGCTCTACCAGCACCACCCAGCAGGATGATTACCTGCCATTCGGGTATGAAGTTGCTGTGGGCAGTATTGTAAGCCCGAAAAATGAGTATCTTTACAATAAGAAGGAATTACAGGAGGAATTAGGTGTTTACGATTATAATCACCGATTCTACGATCCGGTGACTGGGAGGTTTACCAGCGTAGATGGGTTAGCAGATAAATATCCGTGGTATACTCAATACCAGTTTGCGGGTAATGAAGTGCCAAATGCGATAGACCGCGATGGTTTAGAACCTGCTTATGTTGAAAAGGGAGCACACGAAGGACGAAATGTAGTTGGAAGAGATAATCAATTAGCAAAACCGATAACAAATCCTGAGCAGGCTGCTTATGTTAATTCAAAGACAACGGGTGCGGGACGGATTCCTCAGCCACTGCTAGATTTTGTTAATGTCTTGGGCGCCGCGGGTGAGGCTGTAAACACCCTAATGGGTAATAATTCAAATGCAACTGCTGGCGACAAAGTTCAAGCCGCGATAACTCTTATCCAATCGGCCCCTGTGGAGGGGGGTGAAGGCGGCGGGGCTAAACTACCAGACAATGCCACTGTGGTGCGAGGAGGTATTGTAACACCTGAAAAAATTGTGGACGGAACAGGAACACACCCTAGCGGTGTAACAGGCTTTTCTGTCGAATGCGGAACTTGTTCTTTAAAAGAATTAGCTACCCCACTAAAGAATAACCAAGTGGGGGTTACAACTGTTGGTGACGTCAGAAACGCCGGCGGGGATGTTATAAAGACAAGTGGCGCTAGTCCCAATCATGCTACTGTAACTGGATTAACGCCAACTGATGCAACTAAATTACTGACTCCGCCAATCAAAAATCCAGCAAAACCATGATATAATGATTAAATATAAAATGTAAACTTATGGAAACACTTTGGGTTGACTTTAATAATATGGGAAAAGAGGGTGTAAGACTGATCTGCAAAGGAACAATAGATGAGTTGAATGCCAAATCTATTAGACTACGTGATGGCCTTGAGCTTCTAATCTGGGATAACGACCAAGATGATTTTGGGAATACCGACAATCTAATAGTTAATGCAATTGTTAAATATAGCGAGACAGATAAATGCTGGGTTGCACAATTTAATGATGCTGATTTAATACATGAATCGGAACGAAAGTAGAATTAGGCTCCCAACAAAGCCCTGCCTCACGAGCAGGGCTTTGTTGTTTACATGTATACTACTATGCTACTTTTTATAAGCCATCCTGGTTTTAGCATGTTGGATAAGCGCATCAATGGCATATGTAATGTGTTCTCTATCTTCATCAGGTAAGGATATTGGATGCTTAGCACTTTTTCTAATAGAGTCTGGTCAATATCAATATCAGCTTCAATTAAGTAATCTAAGACAAGTTGACTACACCAGTGAGTTTAGATTGTCTGGGAAATTTACTTCCCCCTATAAAGGGTGTTTATGATGTTTTTCTAGATAATGAGATATCTGTAAATGGGTAATGGGTGGTGTGATGCTTGCCTTTTGGTTTATAAGTTAAAACTGATAAAGCATTGGAGGAGAGTAGCATAATTAAGCACGCAAAGTTACGCTCATAGCTACTGTAACGTGCAAGAGCTTCCGGCATAAACGCACAGGCAACACACCATCCATTTATTCCTTTTCCTCTTGCACTTGGTTGCTATAAGCGTGGTGATGGCTTTATAATTATCCATTCACCTAATCATACAAACATGAAAGACACAACTTAAGGCAATACGATCAGAGGAAAGTGCTATATTAGCACTACAGTTAATTAATTTATTTACACGGTTACCTTGTTAGTACATAGTTAGTACAAGTACACATACATCGGTTAAAAAGGGCTTAAATGCGTTTGTGAGAAAGATAACACCTACACCTTACAAGCAGAGGGTCACTGGTTCGAACCCAGTAACTCCCACCATTAAAAGTCCGACAGAAATGTTGGACTTTTTTGTTTTCAAAGCTTTCCCGACACAGCGCAGGACCCCTTCGGAGAACCTTAATGCTATTAAGTTAAGCGAATGTATATATATGCTCCGGCGGGAGCAAAATGTCTATAGAAAAATTAAATGAAGGATTTAGCATGCCGCAGGTATGCAACCTAAGTTAGGTACCTATGGCACCCGATGAACAATTTAATATTTTTTTCTATAGACATTTAACCCCGATGGGGTTACATGCTCTTAACTTAATAGCATTGAGGATACCCTGCGAGGACTTGAGCATAGGTAATCTGAAGTTAATAAATTTCGGACAACGGGCGGGGATTATTGCAGCCTTGTTGCTTTTACTATTTATTACTTACATTTGACTGGATCACCTAAATGGTCACCTGCTGATTTGAAAAAAAACAAATCTCATATAATCGGTGCATGGTTGTTGCTGGTGTTTTTTACCAGCGGCCAGGTGATTTTATTTGCCCACCAGCATAAGGTGAGTAAATTCGAGATCAGTAAAAGCAGCCGACCTTTTCAGCAAACCGTTACCGAAAAATGCCAGCTTTGCGATGCCCTGCATTTTAATACAATGATGGTGAATGAGCATCCCCCTGTAGTGCATTTGCTCGAAGTCAGTTATTATGATCATCAAGCGGTTACCCCCACTTTTGTCAGCCTTTCGCTGATCCTTTCTCCTGGCCGCGCTCCACCGGTTTCATAGTATCTCCATTTTTTTATTGTTCCGGCCTGATCAAGGCCTTTGTTTATTCGTTTTAAAAAATTACGATGAAATCAACGCTATTTTATGGCTTATTAATCCTGTTAATAAGCTTTTCGGCATACGCCAACACGAATAAGACCCATCGTGAAGTATGCAATCGGCGAATGATGAATCCTATTCAAATCCTTACCGAATGGCGCAACGCAAACCCAATCGAAAAAAAAGAATAAGTCGGCTTAAACCAGGGAAATTCCACCCACTGAACAGGTTCGTCAGGAAAAGGGTAGTCAGAAGAGCTGTTGAGCGACAAAAGAAAAAGAAAGGCGAAAAAGAATGGAAGGATATCCTTTTTATTATCCTCCGTATCCTAACTGCGATAGTGGTACTGGGCTTCCTGATCCATCTAACGAGAATGCATGAGCAACAGGAACACCAATCCGAAAAAAAATAGTCCACTATAATAAAGTTTTGATATTGCAACATAATGGCTTTTAATAATTTATTCTTTACATTTGATGAATCACTTAAATGGTCACCTGCTGATTTGAAAAAAAACAGATCTCATATACTCGGTGCATTACTGCTGCTCGTCTTTTTCGTCGGGGGCCAGGTGATTTTATTTGCTCACCAGCATAAGCTGAATAAATTCGAATTTGGCAGGCATAGCCACCCTTTTCAACATACCGTTACCGAAAAATGTTCTTTATGCGATGCGATGCATTTCAATACCATGGTGGCGAATGAACACACTGCGGTGACACATTTATTGGTGGCAACGCATTATGACTATAAGGCGGTTACCCGCACTTTTATAAGCTTTTCGCTTATTCTTTCTACTGGCCGCGCTCCGCCGGTTTCATAGTATTCCCATTTTTTATTTTTTTAATGTGGCCTGACCGGGCCGTTAATTACTCATTTAAAAAAACTACTATGAAATCAAAGCTATTCTATAGTTTATCGGCCGTATTAAAAAACAGGGCCAAGCTATTCGGTACATGGCTGCTGCTTGTCTTTTTTGCCGGCGGCCAGGTGGTTTTATTTGCTCACCAGCATAAGCTGAACCAGTCCGTTGGTATAGTCAGCCATCATGGTCATTTCCCGCAACAAACAGTCAGCGAAAAGTGTTCTTTATGCGATGCGATGCATTTCAACGCCATGTTAGTGAACGAACCCGCTGTGGTGGTGCATTTATTGCCGGCAACTCATTATGATTATAAAGCGGTTACCCGTACTTTTATAAGCATTTCGCTTATCCTTTCCACTGGCCGCGCTCCGCCGGTTTCATAGTACCCTTCATTTTTTTATTGTCACGGCCTGATCCAGGCCCTTGTTTACTCATTTTAAAAAAATTACTATGAAATTAAAGCTGTTTTATGGCTTATTAATACTATTAATAAGTTTTTCGGCGTACGCCAACAAGAATAAAATCAATACTGAACCAGTTGCCGGAACATTAACCGGTACGGTTACCGATAAAGCCGATGGAAAGCCAATTGCCGGCGCCACCATTGCTATTCCCGATCTCAGGATCGTTGTTGTTACTGATGCCAATGGAAAATATACGATGAACCGGTTGCCAAAAGGCGTTTATTTGGTACAGGTTCGTTTTTTAGGATATGCTACCTTTAACGAAAGGGTCGATCTTACCAAAACATCTACCCTTGATGTTGCTTTGCAAGCCTCCTCCATTGAAACAGGCGAAGTGGTTATTACCGGTGTGAGCAAAGCAACCGAAATCAAGCGCGACCCGGTGCCGATGGTTGCCGTTGGCAAGGGTTTTATCGATGAGCGGTCAGCTTCAGGGAACGTTATTGACGAGATAGCCAATTTGCCGGGCATCAGCGCGGTAACTACCGGACCCAATGTTTCCAAACCGTTTATACATGGTTTAGGTTATAACCGGGTGGTGACCGCCGAAGATGGCATCCGCCAGGAGGGCCAGCAATGGGGCGATGAACATGGGATTGAGGTTGACCAAAATTCCATCGACCGGATAGAAGTGATCAAAGGCCCTGCAAGTTTAAGTTACGGGTCAGACGCTATCGGCGGTGTGGTTAACCTGATTACACCGCCACCTGTGCCGGACGGTAAAATATTAGGTTCGGTACAAGGTATTTATGGCACCAACCAGGGCCTGATGAATGGCTCGTTCAGGTTATACGGGAACCAAAACGGACTGGTTTGGGGAACTATCATATCCGGCAAAGAAGCCAAAGATTTCCAAAACCCCCACGACGGACGCGTTTTCCATACTGGTTATAAAGAGGGGGATGCCAGGTTAATGGTGGGTTTAAATAAATCATGGGGCTATTCTTACCTGAATGCCTCTATATTCGACGATTTCCAGGAAATCCCGGATGGCAGCAGGGACTCGATTACCCGTAAATTCACGCAGCAAATTTCGGATGCTGATACCTACCGGCCTATTGTCCCTTCTTCCCTATTAAATTCTTATGCCATTACCCCTTTGCACCAGCATGTGCAGCTTTACCGCATTTACGATAACAGCAACTTTATACTGGGCAATTGCAACCTGATCGTTAACCTGGGTTACCAGTTTAGCCACCGCCGGGAATACACCCATTATACTGAACCTGATATCCCGGGCCTGAATTTGCATTTAGCAACTTATACTTATGATGTTAAGTATAATTTCAATTTGGGCAATGACTACGAAACAACAGTAGGGGTTAACGGGCAATACCAAAACAACAGCATAGGCGGCGCTACCGTTTTTCCGATCCCTGCCTATCACCAGTTTGATATTGGCCCTTTTGCTATAATTAAAAAGAGTTTCGGAAAATTGGACCTTTCAGCCGGGGCCAGGTATGACAGTCGGTCTATTACCCAACAGGCAGCCTATGTGGATACGACCAATGTATTTTATCCAACACTTGTAGGTCAAAACCCAACAACAGGGCCTAATGTATATAAGCAGTTTAGTGCATTTAGCAAGACTTTTTCAGGAGCAACAGGAAGTTTCGGTGCAACCTATAACGTCTCCGATGCGTTTTTGATTAAAGGTAATATCGCCCGCGGGTTCCGTGCGCCGAGTATTGCCGAGTTATCTGCCAACGGGGCCGACCCGGGTTCTTCGATCTATCATGTAGGCAACAGCGATTTTAAACCGGAATTCAATGTACAAGGGGATGTCGGCGCTTTTCTTACCCTGCCCAACGTAACGGCAAGTATAGAACTCTTTGACAACAACATACAAAACTATATTTTTCAGGAGCAGATACTGGATGCCGCAGGCAACGCCGAACGGGTCAACCCGGATGGTTCGCCAAACCCAAATGGAATATACAGTAAGTTTACCTATGTGCAAAGTACGGCCCGTATTGATGGCGGCGAGTTTTATTTGGATATACACCCCTTATCCTGGTTGCATTTTGCCAACTCCTTAACTTTAACCTATGGTACCAATCTGGGCAATGGCGGCCATCAGCCGGACAGTTTAAAATACCTGCCGTTTATCCCGCCGTTGCACACGCATTCGGAATTGCGCGGCGCGTTTAGCAAAGGCTTCGGCAGTTTCAAGAGCGTTTATGCTTTTGTGGGTTTTGACCATTATAACGCGCAGGACAGGTTCTTTGCCGCTTACGGGACAGAAAGCTATACCGCGGGCTATAATTTATTAAGCGCCGGAATAGGCGGTAATTTAACAGATTCGAAAGGCCGTAAAGTTGTTGAGCTGTTTATCGAAGGCACCAACCTGGCCAATGTAGCCTACCAGAGCAACATGAGCCGGTTAAAATATTTTGATAACGCGAACCCCGGCCCGGCCGTGGCCACACCCGGTATATTCAACATGGGACGGAACATCAGCTTTAAGGTGATAGTACCTTTTGACCTGACGCCTCATAAGACAATATCAGGATCATAAAATAAAACCGGCCCTGATAAAATAATGCAGGGCCGGTTTTTTATCAATATTTAAATTTAAGTCGATGAGCAATATTTCCACCAAATATGGTGTTGAGCTTGTTTGATTCTCAGGATGGCTGACTTGCGCTTTTCTGTTCGAATTTGTATTTTCAGGCATTCAAAGTTACAAAAAGTTGGCAACGCATATGTGCGCAAATAACACCTAAATGGCGACAGACACATTCAAAATAACCATACATATGGTTTCGAGTCTTGACGGTTATATTGCCAAAAAAAACAATAGTATTTCGTGGTTTGAGACCGCTGACAACTACGAGAAAGGAGTTACTGTTATCGCGGAAGAAGTGGCGGAATTTCTTAAAAAGATAGACTGTTATATAATGGGTTCGCGGACGTATGAACATGCTTTGGAACTTTCAAAAACCTACGGGTGGGTTTATGGCGATGTGCCAACCATTGTATTAACGCAGAGAAACCTGCCGGTTAACCGGCCGAACATTGAAACTTATTCGGGCGACCTGGGCCGATTGGTGAATGAACGCCTAAAACCAAACTACAGGAACGTTTGGCTGGTAGGCGGCGCTAAGCTTACTAAAGATTTCATCCGCTTAAACTTAGCGGACGAAATAAGACAATCCATTCTGCCTGTTATTTTGGGCGACGGAATTCCATTTTTTGACCAGGTAGGCAAAGAACAGGCACTACATCTCATAAACGTGACAGCCTACAAAAGCGGCATGGTGGAACTATGTTACGAAATTCGCGACTAAGGATCGAGCGGATCAAACGGGTCCATATGTAAGCATTCCATTACAGGGTAAAATGAAATTTCGTGATTTGATATTTGTTTTTTGTCGCGATAAGGTAAATAACCGAGTTCATTCAGATTACGGACATCGAACTTTTCATTTTCGGAATAATCTGTCTGGCTTTTCGAAGTAATAAACAGCGATGGCTTATCGATAGGTATTCCATATCAGATCATCAGGCGGTTTGCATTCCTGATATTGGTGGTGGTATGCCGGGCCTGTGGTTCAATCAGGATAGCGTTTAAAGGAATGTGATATTTTTGCACCAGGTATTTCCTCATTTCTACAGCCTCACAATAGGGCCCGCGAAAGGGGTAACAATAGCCGCCGGTTGTAATTATAAAAGGCGCTTTACCGGCGAGATATCGCCGGGCAGCGACATCACAGTGTATTTTATTATCAGGACTGATGGGCGTGGTGGTTAACGGCGGGCCGTTTCCGGGTATAACTATGGCCGCATAGGGGTATTTTGCCCATTGCGTGGTCTTAATTTTTTTGATGGCTTTTTTGTTCTCCCCTTTTTCTAAGGGCTCAAAACGCGCCGGTTCATCCCGGTCGTTGGCCTGCATGAGTTGCAGAGCCACAGCAAGCGAAGGCTGATAAAACAATTTCATTTTATCCGTCACTTCATCAAGTGAAGCGAAAATATCCTTCAATACTGTTTCGTAATAGCGTGTAGTAACGACATAGTTAGGCGAGTCGATTAGCGGATAACGCATTTTTTTCCCTAAGCCAAACTGATCTATGATATAATTGATACCGTAAAAATATTGGTTCCAGGCACGCATGAATAATTCGTTATCCGGTAATTTTATAAAACGCTGGTAATAGCCAGAGGGACGCAGATGCAGATCGACCAGGTGGTTAAATTCCTGTTGATGTGCAGCATATAAACGCTTTAACTCATCGGTTACTTCCAGTGAATCGTTCCTGTTCCATTTAAAATCGGTGACTAATGATGACGGCGTTTTGCAGGTATCGGTTACGTGTCGTTTTAAGATACTGATACGTTTTTCGAGAACCCGGGATAAGATCTTATCGTTTTTTAAAATTGCGGCAATGCGGGGTGTTTGGTCAATTACGGTAAGCAGGTAAAAGTTTTTATCGGCTACCAGGTTGCTTGAATGTAAAAACTGGTAATGACGGTCAAAGCCCGGATTGGGTTGGCCCATCAACCGACCTGCGCTTAATAAAGCCAGCAAAATAAATAGATTTTTCATATCTGGTAAAGAAAAAAAGGGAGCCGTTAGCGGCTCCCTTTACATAATTTATAACCTTGTTAATAACCTGGGTTTTGATACATTGTAACCGGGTTAAGCTTGGTTTCATTGAATGGTATAGGATAATACCTATCCTTAGTGCCAAAATTTACAAGCTGCGCAAAGCCAAAGTTAGCCTGGTTTTTGGCATGGAAATAGGCCACTAGTTCGGCATCATTAAAGGTGCGCAGCAAATCGAACCAGCGATGGTGCTCAAAAGCCAGCTCAACACGGCGCTCATGCAGGATAGCTAATTTTAAAGTGGGATAAGCCGCACTGTAAGTTGGGTTTAGCATAGATACCGCATACGTAGGCATGCCCGCCCTTGTACGCACCATATCAACATATTGAATGGCAGCGGCTGTATTGCCTAAATAATTGTTCACTTCGGCCAGCATCAATATCACATCAGCATAGCGCATCAATATCCAATCATTACCGCCATAACCATTTATACCGGCAGAACTGCTCACATCCCTGAATTTGGTTACATACCAATCTTTAATAAGCGGGTCATTAGCAAACTTGATAGAAAAGGTACCGCGTGGGTCATTAGTTTCATACTCGTTCACCAAATCATGTGTGACGTTATCTCCAACGCCTGTTGATGGTTTTTGCGAATCTGTAGTTTCGCCTTTTGCCTGGCTGTTAGCCGCTATGCTCGAGCTGTAAGTTGGATCGCCTTGCTTATTTACAATCTGCCATATCAGTTCAGGGCAGATGTCCTTCTGGGTTACATCAAATACCGAGGTGTAAGGAATGCTTGACAGTGTGGTAAATGTTTTAGCGTTATACGCCGCAGTAAGGTAAGTGAGGGCGCTGTTCAGGTCGGCGGTTTGATTAGCCACATCGGCCGTATTAGCCATAGTTAAATATACCTTACCCAGCAGCGTATTAACGGCTGCCAATGAAATACGGCCGATAGTACCTGTAGCTTGTGTAGCCGGTAAAGGACTGTTAACCGCATCTTTTAAGTCGGCTACAATTTGTTTATAAACCGTTAACTGCGGGGTGCGCATTGTACTTGCAGTAACCTGTTCTGTAGTAGTTAACTGTGTTGTAACCAATGGCACGTCTCCCCATTCCCTTACCATGTCAAAATAGATCATGGCGCGTATGGTTTCGGCTTCGGCTTTGTAAATTTGCTTGTTGGTAGGATTTGAAAAGTTAACCTTATCAATATTAGTCAATACAATATTACAGTTTGCAATTACGCCATACATAGCCAGCCAATGGGTGTACATGTAGCTGTTTGTGGGGATCAGCGAAAAGTTGTTGAACTGGAACGGCTCGCCGGCGTTAGACTGGTTATCATTGGTACCGGTATCATCCGAGCGTTGGTCTGTCCACAAATCACTTCCTTCGCCTACTGTGTTACCGCTCCTTAACAAGGAATAACATCCGTTTACCGCCAATAATACATCGTTATCAGTTTTAAAATAGGTAGTTACGGCAGCAGCATCGGGGTTATTTTGATCTAAAAAGCTCTTTTTGCACGAGCCCATAAATGTCAATAGAGCTGCCAGGCCTATTAGTTTAAAATATTTTGTCTTCATCTTTTCAGAATTAAATTTTGTTAAAAAGTTGCTTTAATACCAATGTTGTAAGAACGCACCAGCGGATAAACACCATAATCTATACCGGGTGTAAGGTTGGTACCTTGCGAACCACTGTAAGTATAATCATAGTTAACTTCGGGGTTATAACCTTTATACTTGGTTATAGTAAACCCGTTATTAACAGAACCGTATATCCTTAATGAGCTTAAACCTAAGGTTCTCTTGACATAGTCCGACTTGATATTATAGCCAATAGTTGCGTTGGTGTTTCTTAAGAAAGAGCCATCCTGCAAATAAAAGGTAGATAAGCGCGTGCTGTTACTTTCTGTACCGCCACGGGATGCACGGTAAACTGTTCCTGCTCCCGGATCTGACGGGCTGCGATAGCGGTTAGCTACGTCTTCATACTGGTTACCGGAACCTTCCATGTTATATAGGTAATAGTCTTGTCCGTCAAGCACCTGGTTGCCATAAGAACCTGCGAATGAAGTGCTAAAATAGAAACTTTTGTAGGTCATGTTAAGGGCGAAGCCATAAGTGAATTTTGGATAAGGATTACCAATTATACCCAAATCGCTGCTGTTGATTACACCATCGCCGTTAACATCCTTAAAATAAAGGTCGCCTTGTTCAAGCGGTAAGGTAGATGCAGTAGAACGCGGCGGGCCAACTGTTTTATAACCGGCCGGATAAGATGAGGTAGACGCGTTATAGTGCGATTGGTCTATAGCTATATTAGCAAGGTCTGATGCTTTTACCATACCAGCTACCTGGTATCCGTAAAACATGCCTATTGGGTAACCTGTTTGTGTAATACTGGTTAAGTATGAACGTTCTGCACCGGCGCTGATAATGGTATTGTTACCGCCAAGGCTTAACACCTTGTTACGGTTAATAGATATATTACCGCTTACATCTAAAGTAAAGTCTTTAGTAACAACCGGCTTACCGTCTACCTGGAAATCAAAGCCTTTATTGCTAACTTTTGAGTTGGCTAAGTTGGTTGTAATGGATGAGCTTCCTGAAACCGTAGAGATAGGCTGATTAAACAATAAGTTGTATGAATAACTTAAATAATAGTTGCCGATTATGAATAACCGGCCTTTCAGTAAGCCTAAATCCACACCAACGTTATATTGCGATGTTGATTCCCAGCCCAGGTTTTGGTCTTTTATAGCGCCAAACGTATTGGCGCTGGTTACCACGCCGTTACCGAGTACCACGTTTGTTGGCGCGTTAACTGTTTGCTGCCAAGAGTAATTACCTATGTTATTATTACCGCTTAAGCCCCAGCTACCACGTATTTTAATAGTTGACTGATCGCCCAGCCAGCTATGATAAAAAGATTCATCAGATAAGTTCCAGCCTGCAGAAACAGAAGGGAACGCACCATATTTCCGATCTGGCCCAAAACGTGACGAACCATCTGTACGGAATGAACCGGATAAGAAATACCTGCCGGCGTAATTATAGTTTATCCTGCCCAGGTAAGAGAGCAATGTATAGGTAGCATCGCTGGTAGGTAGTACACCTTCTGGTGCCGAAGCAAGTGTAATTAAGTTTGGCGCGGCGCCTGTTATATTAGGTATGTTATCATTCTGGAAACCTGTTCCTTGTATGGTAAGCACGTTGTTAGTTGTTTTTTGCGCGGTATAACCTGCCAGAACGTCTAAATGGTGTTTGCCAAACTGCTTGTTATAGTTTAAGGTAAACTCGGCCAGTTCATCTCTGAAGTCTGTTGTTGACTGTATGGCCTTTGCTGCTGCAACTGACTGAGAAGAAAAAGGTGGGTTAGCACCATTGCTTATACCTGTTGGCAAATAATAGTTATAATCTTCTGCATAAGTTTGCATACCCAGGTTGGCTTTAAATGAAAGCCCGTCTAAAATTTTGTAAGTTGCCTGTACATTATAAGTACCGCGGTCGCCTATCCGGTTTATTTTAATAAACTCGGCAGTTGCCAACGGGTTCTCAATAGATTGATAACCATAAGCAACGGATTGTGCTGCAATCACATTGGTAGCGATGCTGCCATCCGGGTTGTAAGCAGGTGCAGTAGGCGGATAGATCAGTGCGCCGAATGCAGGGCTATGATCCCAACGGCCATCCTGCGTTTCCTGGTTGGTGTTTTGCGTAAATGCCAGGTTAGCTGTAACATGCAGTCTTTTACCAATATCACCATCAATATTTCCGCGAAGATTAATCTTTTGCTGACCGGTAGCAATCATAATACCTTGCTGATCCCGGTTTTTATAA
>Ga0207032_1207_pt1 | contig 13495 bp, 9 predicted proteins | sample Alteio_BWMinCont_38_FD_153308 | JGI IMG/M metagenome (GOLD analysis project Ga0207032, IMG submission 153308) | Enriched cells from forest soil in Barre Woods Harvard Forest LTER site, Petersham, Massachusetts, United States -... | ecosystem: Environmental > Terrestrial > Soil > Temperate forest >... | reverse complement strand
GTTTCTCGCTGCGGGTATTGACCCCGGACATTCCCGTATCGTCGTGCAGTCCTCCGTGCCGGCGCATGCTGAACTCGCCTGGCTACTGACCTGCGTGACCCCTATGGGCTGGCTGGAACGCATGACGCAGTTTAAGGCCAAGTCGGCGCTGCAGGAATCGATCGGGGATGGCATTTTCCAATACCCTGTGTTGATGGCTGCGGACATACTGCTCTATCAGGCAGCAATCGTGCCCGTTGGCGAAGACCAGATGCAGCATCTCGAGCTGGCACGGGATATCGCACAGCGTTTTAATTCGCTCTACGGTGATACTTTCGTGATGCCTGCGACAAAGCTGCCGGCTGTGGGCGCGCGCATCATGGGCCTCGATGACCCTACGACAAAAATGAGCAAGTCGGCGACCGGCGAAGGCCATGCCGTGGCATTATTGGACGAGCCGGCGCGCATCAAAAAGAAGATCATGCGTGCGACCACCGATTCGGGAAGCGGTGTGGATTTTGAAACCATGGGGCCAGGAGTCGTGAATCTCCTGAATATTTTTCAGGCGTTTGCGGAATGGTCGAACGAACAGATGCGCGCGCATTTCACAGGCATGCGCTACGGCGATCTGAAAAAGCAGGTGGCGGAGATGGTGGTTACAAAGCTGGAGCCGCTGCAGCAGCGATACCGTGAGATTACCTCGGATCCCGGATATCTCGATGGCGTCCTGCGGGCAGGCGCTGACGCGGTCACCCCGATTGCGAACTCGACCGTGCAGCTTGTGAAGCAGCGGATGGGCGTTTACGTTTAAGGCGCTTGTTGCCGCTTAAGGATACGGATTCAGTTGTGTTGGATTGATATCCGGCTGGAACAGCCAGATCTTGCGGCCCTTGTAGTATTCCATCAGTGCGGCGTTGGCAGTGGCTCCGAGGTCGTGCGCCCACACCACATCCTGACGGTCAATATCCGCGGTGTTGTAGACCCACTCCTCATGCGGACTCTGATTGCCTGAGTAGCGCACGAGGATCACGTGCTGGCCAAGCTGATCGTCCAGGAGTTTTGCTGCGACACGATCCCGCAAGGCGTTTCGCGGCTGTGAGTTTTCGGGTGGCTCCTGACGGAGGATGACCGCCCCCTGGTTTGCTATCGCCATGCCGCCGACAAGCACGGGAATTGCCCGGGAAAGGAATCGCCCCGCCAGCCGCCTACCGGGTTGCCATTGCCGCAAATGCCTCAGCGCCTGTACTGTCACGATCAATAATGCCGCCGTTGCCGGCCCGAAATAGTGGTCGTAGTAGCGAACTTCGATCAGCGAACCCGCCAACATCGCGCCCAGGCAAATTAGTGGCAAGCGAATTCGCCGGTCGCGAGATAGGTTGCGGAGAAATCCCAGAATGAGGAGTCCGAACAGGACGCTTCCGAGGAGAGTTGAGACGATCCGTTGCCAGTCCGTGAGCCGATCGGGTAGAAGCTGCAGGCTCCGCGCCGCCAGCCACTGCGCGGGCTCCCATTTCTGATGAAGGTCAGCCATCACCGAATTCGAGTACGTTCCTCCCTGATGGAGGGACTGAAAATTGAAGATCGGAATCCGGGCATATTGCCGGGCGTATTCCGTGAAAGGCAACTGGAGCGCGTCGCCGGTCACCGCATGGTTGTACCAGGCAGATAAGGCGAACGCCGGAACCAGTATGACGGTGATGAGAGCGAGTGCCTTCCATCGTGGCCTTGGGAGGAAGAGCGCGATCATGACCGGGACCGCGAATACCAGACCTTCGTACGGGCGGGTATTTGCCAGGATGGCGAGCCCCAGCCCCATCGCGAGCGCGTACCCTGGCTGGCGTCGGCTCACCACGCGCGCATATCCACCGAGCAGCAACGCGCCCCCGACGGCGGCGACCGCTCCACCCCAATAGCTGTTCATCCAGTAGCTGTTGATCGCGAGCGGTAGCGCGAGCAGGCCGCCGATCAATGACCAATCCGGTGGCAGCCATCCCTGCATCGCCCAGACTAGCGCGCCTGCCATGAAGCCGCAACTCAGCCACACGCCGAACCACGGATCTTGGAACACCACTTGCCCCGCCGCCATCGCGAGTGCGTGGCCGGGCGGATATTTCGCTGCATATGTGGGATGCTGCAGCACGTAAGGGCTCTCGAAGAACTGCCAGAGCTTGTGGGTGGAATTTGTGAACCTTCCGTGGGCAAAGGTATCTGCCTGCAGGAGGTAGGCGAATTCGTCATAGATCACCGGTTTCGGCACCGGCCAGAACGGCAGCAAAGCCGCGCGTGTTAATAAAACGACGAGGCCCAGACCTAAGAACACCACGGCGGGGCGCCGAGCCACGCGCCCTCCCAGTTCTTCCAGTTTTGAGAAAAACGGCGCACCAACTGCCGGCCGCAGGGCCGCAGCGAAGCCTGCCAGGCCCCACATCACATATTTCAACGCTGGCAGAAAGGCCATGACACCTCAGTGTGCCATGTTGCCGATTGACCTCCGGCTTCCGCGTAGCCTTTAAACTAAACGCTATGACTGCTGGCAAGTCCGACACGCAAACGGGGCTGCGCGATGCCCTGCGCTGTGCCTGGCCCGCCATGCTGCTTGCGGCGTTGCTCCTGTTGCCCTTCCTGAACACGCCCTTTACGATTGACGATCCGCTCTACCTGCGCGAGGCGGAACATGTCCTGACCGACCCTCTTCACCCGCAGGCGTTCGATGTGGTCTGGTCCGACGATCTCAGCCTCCGCGCCTCGACAATTCTCCCTGGTGGCATCGCGGTCCCTTATCTTCTGATTCCGACTGTACTGGCTGGCTTCGCGGAATGGGCAGGCCATCTCACTCAACTGATTTTTCTTCTGGCGGCACTGGTTGCGACTGCCTTAATTGCGCTGCGCCTTGGTCTGAGCCAGAGCCAGGCTCGCATCGCCGCCATCCTGACCGCATCCTGTCCCGCAGTCCTCGGAATGGCGGGGACGATCATGCCGGATATCCCTGCAATGCTCTTCGTGGCGCTTGGTATGGAACGCATCATTGCATGGCGCGATCAACGCCAGTCACAGCAGGCTTTTGCTGCCGCCTGCTGGCTGTCGCTCGCGGTACTGACCCGCAGCCACACGGTTGCGTGTCTTGCAGCAGCGTTCGTTTTCCTGCTGGATGGAATTACCCCAGCGGAGGTGGGCAGTTCGTTTCGCCGTTTTCCGGCCCGCTTCACTCCTCTTCTTCTCACGCCTCTGTTGTTCCTGTTCGCATCCTGGCTTACCGCGGACCCGCAGCCCGGCCAGGAGAATATCGCGCTTGCGATGTTGCGATTGCCCGGTGGGTGGCACCTGGTTGCCCGGAACGCCATCGGATTCCTGGCGCACTGGACGCTCGTTGTTCCGCTCGCGATCCCGTGGCTTGTACTCCGGGCACGCAGGATCCACGCGGCCGTTTTTCTTGCCGCTTTGCTTGCAGCAGCGTTCCTCTACGTTCATTTGCGATGGATAGCCATTCCGATGGTCATATCGTCGCTCGCACTAGCCGATATTTTGTGGGTTGCGATCCAGCGGCGAGATCGTAACCGCCTCGCGCTATGGGTCTGGCTGTTTCCGGCGATCACGATTGTTATCTATGTGCACCTGCCCTCAAAATACCTGCTGCCGTCAATGCCTGCCGTAGCGGTCCTCCTGGCTGGCCTCATTCCGGAAGCGCGCCGCGGGATGGTGGGGTGGCTATTCCCGTCCGTCGCCGTCGGCGGAGCTGTTCTCGGCGTGCTGATCCTGCTGGGCGTGCGCGATCTGGCCATGATCCAGCGCCGCGCGGTCACGGACCTGATCGAACCTTATACCCACGCAGGGCAGCGTGTTTGGTTCGCCGGCCATTGGGGATTCCAATGGTATGCCGAGCACGCTGGGGCGTCACCCGTCACGCTGATGCCGCCTGCTCCCCGGCCGGGGGACATTATTGTCCTTAGCCAGATTGCGCCTTCGTTGTTTGAACGAAAGTGGACAAACCGCGAAATCCTGCAACGGGAGACTTATCCCAGTGCAGGCCCTGGCCGGATCATGGATTCCGGGGCTAACGCCGGGTTTTTTTCAACCCACTGGGGATATCTGCCCTGGCGTTGGGGATCAGGCGATGCCAGCCGTTTTGAGGTATGGAAGGTCCCATAGCCTCATTCGCTATCTAAGGCTGCCCTTAGTGGTGTTTCAACTCTTCCTGAATATCAGTCACCGCTTCGACATGCCGTTCCGAGTTTTCCAGATCGCGAGCAAGTCTCTGTAGCGCAACACCCACGACGTCCCGATGGTGCAGCTTCGCATTAAATTCGTTTTGTGTCAGCTTCAGCCACAAAGTATGAAGAAGTTCCAGATCCTCCGGCCACAAGCGGGGCGGATGCGGACCCAGGTTGACGAAAAATGCCTTCTTTTCCGGTGAAATCACTTCGAGCGAGAACGGATGCCTCGGCTCAGGTAGTGCCTCCCACGCGAGGCCAATCCGCTGTGCGAGGTCCGCGGTATCCATGCGAAGCGACGATCCCACAACCACGCGCGTGGCCTGAATCTTCGACGCAGTCTGCACAATCGCCTCAAACGGATCTTTGCTGGGCACCACCAGCAGTTCAACTGTTTTGCCTTCCTTCTCGGCCGTCGTGACCACGTTTGTGAACAACTCGCGCTCGTAATCGGTGAAAAGCTGGTTCTCGGACAGGTGATATTCGCCCGCGCCCGATGAAATTTGCCGCACAGTCATCACTACGATGTCATGCCTGCGCAGATTCGTCTTTTCCACGACCATTTTCAGGTGCGTCAGATTGTGCGCCTCACGGACCGCGACCAGGATGGAACCAGGCCGCGCCTTCAGGCTCGTTGTAGCCACCTCAGGCTGCAGTTCGAGGTTGAACTCTTCGAGGCCATGCTTCACGCCATGCATCTTCTTGCGGTTGATGTGTTCAGAAACCGTGAAGATCACAAACAGAATGACGGTAAACAGCACGCCGTAAATGGTTGCGTATTTCTTCGAGAACAGATTGGCAACCGCAGTCATGCCGAGCAACAGGGTAGTTGCGCCCAGTCCCCATGGAATTTCGACACCGCCAATCTGAATGTTGCCGGGAAACTTATATTCCTGGTCTTTGCGGTGATAACGCAGCACCAGCACGCCCAGCGACTTCAGGAAGAAGCTCCAGACGACGCCGAACGCGTATGCTTCACCCAACAGATAAACATCGCCGCCGCTCAGCACGATCGTAAAAATCTGGAGTATTGAGATCAGGTTGATGATTCTCGAAGTCGTTCCGTACTTCTTATGCGGCTTGCGGAACCAATCGACCAGAACGCCGTCTTCCGCCACGCGGTTCATTACGCCGTTCGCGCCGATCATCGAGGTGTTTACCGCGCCCGCCAGAATGATCACGCCGACAAACACAACGAAAAACTGAAAGCAGAGCTTCAGGATTTCCGGCCCTGCCAGGTACATGGTGAGTCCGCCCAGCAGGTTGTCCACATACTTGCCCCGGACCGCATCCGGAATAATCATCGACGCAAATATAGTGAGCAGGCCGGTACTGAGCGCTGCGTAGATGCACACGATGTTACCGGTGATCTTCAGATTCTTCAGCTTCGGGTAGGCAATTTCGCGATACACCTGAGCCAGCGTTTCAAAGCCGCTCATCGAGAGCAGGGAATGCCCGAACGCGATGATAATGGCTGCGAAAGAAATAGCAGGAATGATGGTGCCCCTGAACCACCCAAGCGATTCATCGGTGAAATGCAGATTGTGCGGTAACGGTGCGGGCGGAATCTGCGCCGGTCCATGCATGATCAGCGTCAGGGGGCACCAGATCAGGAAAATCACCACCATAACGGTCGTAATCTGCATGATCCGCAGCGCTTTGCCGCTCGATTCGTGCATGCCCTTGATGTTCAGCCACCAGAAGTACAGGGTCACCAGGACGGCGAAGCCCGCCGAAAACCAATTCGGCGACACCGTTCGGGTGGAGTGCAGCATGCCGCTGACCTGGTTCGTCAATCCGGCCATATACTGCCCTGCGCTGACCACGCTGATCGGGCCGGTCAGGATATAGTCGAACAGCAACGACGAGACCGAAATCCGTGCGATGAACGGACCCATCGCATCGCGCACCACCACGTAAACGCCGCCGCGCACGAACATGGAGGAACTCTCCATATATACAGAGCGAACGGCAAAACTGAACAGCATCACCGCCAGCACGAACCACGGAGCGCTGGGGCCGATTGCATGTTCGGCGATGCCCCCGGCGTAAAAGGCGGATGACGCCAGATCGCTCAATACAATGGAGGCAGCGCGCCAAAACGAAATAAACGCCAGCGCAACCGTAGTCGCGACAACGACTCGCGCGGTTTTGCTGGACTCGGCGCGAGGCTCAGACTGTGTCAAAAGATCTCCTGTTTCCGCCGCCATTACAGGCAACAACTCTCAAATTCGGGCCTGCGGGGTTAGCTGTCGGGCTTGGGCTTGAAAGTACCCTGTCCGGGTTATGGACTTCGCCCCCTGATGCCTGGGTCCCCCGTTCGTATCGTGAAGAGTCTCACGATCAATTCGGCTTTCTTCAGACTAGCACGGGAGGTGTGAATTGTGACAAACGATAGCCTCGCTGGATCAATAGTTAGGCACTTACGTGCGAATGAGCACCTGGCCTGGCTGGTGGGCGGCTGTGTGCGCGATCTGCTGTTGGGGCGCACGCCCAAAGACTTCGACGTTGCCACGTCTGCCACTCCCAGCGAGCTGTTGAGGCTCTTTCCGAGGGCGGGGCAGGTAGGAGCGCACTTTGGCGTCGTACTGGTTCATGACGGCGGCGCTCAGGTTGAAGTTGCCACTTTCCGCAGCGATCTGGATTACGAGGATGGGCGCCGCCCCACCGCCGTTCATTTTGAGACCGACCCGCAGCAGGACGTCCTGCGCCGGGACTTCACTATCAACGCGCTTCTGCTCGATCCCGAGACGAACGAAGTTATTGATTATGTCGGGGGCCGCGCCGATCTCGCAGCAGGTCTGATTCGCGCGATCGGAGATCCGGTGCGCAGGTTTCAGGAGGACCACCTCCGGCTGCTACGCGCCATACGGTTTGCCGCGAGATTGAATTTCACCATCGAACCGGCAACGTTCGCCGCCATGAAATCGCTTGCGCCCGCCATCCGGATGATTTCAGTCGAGCGTGTGCGCGATGAGATCTCGCGAATCCTCACTGAAGGCGGTGCGCGCCGCGGTCTGGAACTGCTGGATACATCAGGCCTACTTGCCGAAATACTGCCCGAGGTTGCGGCATTGAAAGGCGTGGAGCAGCCTCCGGAGTTCCATCCCGAAGGAGATGTCTGGACCCATACGCTCATCATGCTCGATGGACTGCGCGAGCCATCTCTCGAACTTGCTCTGGGTGTCCTCCTGCACGATATCGGCAAGCCCGCTACTTTCCGGGTGGCCGACCGCATTCGCTTCGATGGCCACGTCGAGAAGGGTGTTGAGATCGCCCGTCAGCTACTGGGACGACTTCGGTTTCCGAACGCCGTCATGGAACAGGTGGAAGCCCTGATCGCCAATCACATGCGCTTCAAAGACGCGCCTGTCATGCGCGAAAGCAAACTCAAACGTTTTCTGCGCATGCCCGGGTTCGACGAACATCTGGAGCTTCATCGGCTTGACTGCCTCTCCAGCCATGGCAGCCTGACGAACTACGATTTCGCCGTGGCAAAGCAACGCGAAGTTCCCCCTGAACAATTGCGCCCGGTTCTTCTGGTCACCGGACACGATCTGATAGCTGCTGGATGTCGTCCCGGTCCCGCATTCGGGGTGGCGCTCCGGGAGGCCGAAGATGCTCAGCTTGAAGGCCGGGTTACGACCAAAGAAGAAGCCCTGAAAATCGCCCTCGCGAAGCTTTCCCCTACTCCACTACCTTGACGATGAAGTAGGTGACCGTCTTACCTGGCGCCAGTTTCATCAGGTGCGGGACTTTCGCAGGAATGTGCAGTACGTCGCCCGGACCGAGAAGCGTTTCCGTGCCGCCTTTGATGGAAGCCCCGCGAATTTCGCCGGGCGCTGTTGTTTTCCCGTCCACCACTTCGCCACCGTAAACCATCGTCACGGCGCCGGTCTCTATCATGATGACGTCGGCCTGCTTTTCGTGCCATTCCGCCTGTCCGGAGCCCTCGCGATGGGCCACCATAAACGTGCGGTTTCCGACCGTGTCCAACACCTCGCTGGCGACCTTGTTTGAATCGAGCTTCTTCGCAAGTTCTTTTCCTTTGGCTCCAACATCTCCGGCCTTCCAGATGTGGAAGCCAGCCGGGTCAGCCGCCGTGAAAGCTGCGGCGCATGTGAGGAAGAGTATTGCGATAGTCTTTTTCATGATTTTCCGCAATCAGCTTATCGCAGGCATCGCGATAACATCAAGGTTGCTTGCCCATCTGACCCAAGTTCTCGTCGCCTGGGGGCCCCTTGGCATTCTGCTGCTGTCTATCCTGGATTCCTCGGGCGTGCCCGTTGCCGGCGCGTTTGACGCTTTTCTCATTCTGATCGCGGTACAGAATCCTTCGATCGCCTGGCTGTGCGCGGGAATCGCCGTCGTAGGATCCTCCGTCGGCACTTTGCTTCTCTTTTACGCCAGCCGAAGAGGTGGCCGCCAGTTCCTCGCAAAGTCTGCTTCAGAAAGCCGCACGATGCGTTTTCGCGCCTGGTTCATGCGGTTCGGTTTGCTGACGGTCTTTGTCCCGGCGCTGATCCCCATCCCGCTGCCGATGAAGCTGTTTGTGATCACGGCAGGCGTCTGCGGAACGCCACTCGCCGAGTTTCTCGGCGTAGTCGTATCAGGGCGCACACTCCGCTATTTCGGCGAGGCCTGGCTCGGTGTCACGCTTGGCCACGAATCGGCGGGTTTTCTGAAAACCCATATCTGGCATCTGATAGGCTCTGCTATCGCACTCTTCGCGGTGTTGTATTGCCTTGTGCTCTGGCGTCAGCGTAAGGCTGTCGAGTAGGCGCCTGGCCGGCTATTTTCGCCCGGTGGCTGGCATCGCACCCGTCGCGCCAACTGCTCCCGCGTTCACCTGCGGATTCAGCCTGTCTTTCAATTCCTTCAGGTGGGTTTCCACCTTCTTCGCATCCACCGGCCGATTCGCAGCCCGCAGCATTTTCGCGTATTCATCGAGCACAGTTACTACCGTGGCATGATCTCCGCCCAAACCTTTGTCGCCGATCAGAATTGCCCGCTGATAGTAGTCATCCGCGCGTTTGAGATCGTTTATGGCCTGATAAAGCAGCGCCAGGTTGGACAAGCTGTCGACATCTTTTTCCTCGCGAATCGCGAGGGCCTTACGAAAGAAAGGCTCGGCATCGGCGTATCTCTTCTGCGCCGAATAGAGCGCCCCCAGGTTGTCCAGCGCCTGTGCGATAAACGGGCTCGTCGGATCCTGGGTAGCTGTCCAGATCTGTAATTCCCGCTGGAACAGCGGTTCGGCCTCGATGTATTTGGCGTCGAAGTAGTATACGGTCCCCAGATTGTCCAGCGCCTCTGCCACATCGGAATGCCGAGCGCCCAGTATCTTTTCGCGGATGGCCAGCGATCTTTGAAATTGCGGCTCTGACTCGCTGAAACGCTTTTCCTTGCTGAACAGCCTTCCCAGGCGATCCAGGATACCTGTCAGGCCATAACTCTCGGTTCCCAGATTCTTCTCGGAGATCTTCAGCGCAGTTTCAAAATCGGTCTGCGCTGCTTCCGGTTTTTCACTGCGCTCCTCCAGGATCCCGAGGTTCACCCAACTGGTCGCCACATCCAGATGGTCCGGGCCCAGACGGCTGATGCGGGTATCGAGCGCATGACGATAAGCCGATCGAGCCTCGTCAATCACGCCGATCTCCATATAGGCGCTCCCCAGCTTTTCGTAGTCAACGGAAACTTTGGGATCGTCCGCGCCAAGCGTCTGATCGATCGCAAGCATTCTTTGGAGGACCGGCACCGCCAGCGGCGTCTTTCCGCCTGCCCGGTACGCCCCTGCCAGCCGCGCCAGATGCGGCGTCAGGTCTGTGGCGGGCTGCGCCAGCGCCTCGGTAGCCTGTACTGCTTTGCCGGCCAGATCGATCGCCTCGTCATACCGTCCCATCAGAAGATCGAGATCGCATAGCGACGAGTAGGCCTCCACCAGACGTGCGGGCGGCCGCGCCGGATCCAGCCGTGCGGCGTCGGCCAAAGCCGCGTGGAGCTGTGTATCCGCCTCGGTGTAGCGGCTCAGCTGCATGGCCGACTGCCCGGCATTCAGATGGGTCTCGAACGTGGAGGGCGACTGTGCGAATACTGTCGCGGCAAGCATGTATAAAGGGGTCAGGCGCATAGCTTCACGGAATGGACGCGCAAACGCGTACTTTTGTTCCTTCCTTCGTACTAAAACGTTAGCACGAAACCTGGCTCTCGTTTTCTTTCGGAATGTTAAACTCACTCAAGCCTGATGCCTACCCCCGACGGGACTGTCCCAACTTCGCTGCCGCCGCGCACCCGACCCATTTACGTCTACTTCGGCCTTCTCACTCTCCTGGTCTATTTCCTCGCCCCGGAATATCTGCTCGATATCCCGACCGCGTACATGATGAAGAACCGCCTGCACGCCTCCGCGCCGGAAGTCTCTCTGTTTCGACTACTCTCCGGTATCCCGCTCTACGTCGCCTTCCTTTTCGGGCTTGTGCGCGACCGCTGGAATCCACTCGGGTGGCGTGACCGTGGCTATTTCCTTCTCTTTGCCCCGCTGACCGCAGCTGTCTTTTTCTGGATGGCGTTCACACCGCTTTCGCGGACCATGCTGCTGGCCGGCATGATTCTTGCGATGGCCACTTTCCGCCTGATCTTCGCGGCCTACCAGGGGCTGATCGCCCTGATTGGCCAGGAGACGCTGATGTCAGGCAGGCTCTCCACGCTCTCCAACACCGTCTTCACCGTCGCCATCATTCTTGCCGCGTTTATTTCGGGCTTGCTGAGCGAAAGCCTTTCCCCCACGCAGATTTTTCTTCTGGTGGGCGGACTCATGGTGTCGATTGCGCTGTTTGGCCTGTGGAAGCCTGCCGCGGTATTCGGTCACGCCTACGACGCTCCCCTCGCCGCAGGGTCGGACTTTCGTGGCGATGTCAGGCGTCTGCTGAGACATCGCGCGATTTACCCCGCAGTCCTTATCAGTGTTCTGTGGAATTTCAACCCGGGGCTCTATACGCCTGTCCAGTTTTATCTGACCAACAAACTTCACGCGCCCGACGACACCTACTCCAATTTTATGGGATTCTTCCTGATTGGTCTGATTCCCACATTCCTGCTCTACGGTTATCTCTGCACGCGAGTCACCGCGAGCCGGCTCCTCTGGTGGGGCACACTGATTGCAATACCGCAGATGATTCCGCTTGTGTTTGTTCACTCAGCCACCACGGCGCTGATTCTTGCCGTGCCGATGGGCATGATGGGGGGGGTGGCGACGGCGGCATATTTCGATCTCGCCATGCGGTCCTGTCCGCCAGGATTACAGGGAACTCTGATGATGCTGGTTTCAGCGGGGTGGTGGCTTGCGGCGCGCGGGAGCGATCTGCTGGGTGCGCAACTCTATGCCAGCAGTCCGGAGCATGGCTTTTTCTACTGCGTGATTGCGGCGGTTGTCGTCTACGTGCTGATTCTGCCGGTGATCCTGTGGATACCGAAACACGTCATCGCAAGCACAGACGGAGAACGGAATCTGGCTTTAGAGGCTGAGGTGATTAATGAGATTAAGGCTTGAGTTGTTACGGCGACGCCGCAGCTATTCCTGTGCAGGCAACTGGTGATCGGCGTCACGCCAGGCGCTGATTTTCAGACGCCGGCAAACCCAGCAAAGCTGTTCCGCCGCGTCCACGCTGGATTCATCGCCGCATACTACGCACTTGGCGATCCGGACAGGCCGCTCGAAGGCCAACGATTGCCGGGCACTCTCGATGATCTGGGGTGCGATCACCTGAGGTGTCACAACGGGCTCGGCTTTCACTGGAACTCTGCGTTTCATTTCTTTCGTTTCATTGTACCGCGTTCACGGTGGCCCGTCGGCTCCGCCCGTCAGTGAATCAAAGGCTGAATCCGCGCCAGTTCGCCCCGCACCATTTCCAGATCGCCTGCGTTCGGCACCGCGCCGACATACGCGCGAAGTGCGTCCGCTCCATCCTTATAATCTTCCTTCGCGATCAGCACGAGCCCCAGCAAAAAATCGGCGCGTGGATTCTGATGCTTCGGATCCAGTTCGATTGCCTTCCGCACGCCGCGCTCAGCCTCGTCATAATTCTTCAGGTTGAAATGTGCCGTCGCATCCAGATACCAGGCTTTCGAAGACCCCGTTGGATCCAGCTTCACGGCCTGATCCAGATACTTCGCGGTCGAGGGCCAGTCTGCGGCGGTGGACGCAAGAAATCCCATTTCCAGCCACGGCCCGATGAGTTTCGCATCGATCTCCATCGCCTTTTGGAACGATTCTTTAGCGGGCTCAGGCTGCCTGAGCTCAAGCTCTGTGACGCCGATCCTGAGCCAGGCATCGGCAAATCCTGGATAAGCCTTCACTGCTTTCTGAAAACTCGCGAGCGCTTCCGGTCGCTGGTTCTTCGTCAGCAGGACGAGTCCTTCATCCCAGGCTTTCTTCGCATCCTTCGGCGCCCGCAGCGTTGTTTCGCTGACGAAATGTCCTTCATCGTTTCCGAAGCGATGTAAAACGATAATCCCTACATTCGGGTTGCTCGTGGATGAATGGTTGTACAGATTGATTCTCGATGACCGGTAGCCTGGCAGAACCACCGCGAGCTCACAATTCTTAATCTGGTCGCCGCTGACGCCACCCAGTGAGGATCCGGTTCTCGTGCTCATACCGGGACCTCCCAGCTTTGACGTCGTCGTGTCCAGGTCGCTTTGAGTCGCGTCCGGCTGGCCCATATTGTTGCTGACCCACTGAAAATCGAACTTGCCATCCGCGTGCGGCGTGCCCACAACCCGCTCCACCCCATTGCAGATGCTCTTAATCGCGATGTTTCGCGGGAGGTCCGATCCATCGTCCATGACTACGGACCCTGCCAGGCGAATGGGACGCGTTGTATCGCCCAGATCGGCCGGAGGGAGGGGCGCAGTGCCTGAGCCGCGTGTGGGCTGCGCCGCGACAGTGGCCGCGATCGCCACCGCACTCAAGACGACTCGTGCTACCCGTGTATTTCCCGCCACCACCGGTCTCCTCTTGTTCAATTTCAGGTTGCAGGGCTGCTTCAGCTACTTGTGCATCCGGTCTTCGAGCTTGCTCAACTCTCTTTTCGCCGTAACGATATTGGGCGCTTCCGGTGCGGCCGCGATGTAATTCCGCAACGCTTCCGCGCCGCCCTGCAGATCGTCGCGTTCAATCAATACAAGTCCCAGCAGATAGTCGGCTTGCAGGTTGCTGCCGTGATCGAGCTTGATTTCAGCGCGAATAGCCCTTTCCGCCTGATCGTACTGTGCAAGATTGTAATGCGCCAGCGCATCGAAATACCAGG
>Ga0207032_1197_pt2 | contig 13607 bp, 13 predicted proteins | sample Alteio_BWMinCont_38_FD_153308 | JGI IMG/M metagenome (GOLD analysis project Ga0207032, IMG submission 153308) | Enriched cells from forest soil in Barre Woods Harvard Forest LTER site, Petersham, Massachusetts, United States -... | ecosystem: Environmental > Terrestrial > Soil > Temperate forest >... | reverse complement strand
GAAAAGTAACGAAGCTTATTACACTTTTGTGGCGCTTGAAAAAGATGGCAATAAAGTAAAAGTGCCCGAATTAATACCCGAAACTGCCGAGGATATGATATTGTATGATGGCGCATTGCGTCGCCGCCAGTTGCGGTTAATATTGGGCGGCAAAATGCACCCAGATGAAGCAACAGAATTAAAGGCTTTGTTTTTTGGAGATAAGTAAACGCTGTTTACAAATCGTTCAACAATTCCAGTTTCTTATGATTGTATTCTTCCTGCGAGATTAAGCCTTTATCAAAAAGCATTCTCAATTTTTTTAGCTTCTCCGTTAGCTCATCGGCTTTTGGCTCTTCCTGGGCAACCGGTGGTGTTACGGGTGCGACCGGCTGAACAGGTGGCGTTGCCTGGAAAGCAGCAATAGTGGCCGGGTTTTCAAATTGCAAAGATCCTGACTCGGCACGTTTTTCTTCCAGGTCGCGCAGGCGGCGGGCCTCACGCTCCTCTTCCTTACGCTCCTGTGCGTATTGATAAAGTTTACGTGCCTGTACTTTGGGTAGGTAATCTACACACATTTCGGCACCTTTAATAGTTTTTATACTAAATACCGCACCTATTAATTCTTCTTTAGTAGCTACATCAATAATATCCTTCCACACAAAATCAACAAACTTTAGGGTTAGGCCCAAATTAGCAGGTGTGAAAAATAAGATGCGTTTATTGGTCAGCGCAACACAATCGGGAAACAGGTTTACCAATGGCTTTTTTTGAACCGCTATATATAATATTTCTTCCCCATGGTTTAAAAGATCTGTTAACCTGGAATAAACCTTTTCAACCGCTTTTTGATCCTGCTCGTCGTTCAAAAATTTCTCAATCATCGTTATTGTGCTTTATAATGGCAAAAATAAGTAAATTCTGTTAGTTGTGTGTTAAGTTTGAGGGTGTTATTCAACGCTTTGTATTTCACCAGGCGTTCCGATGGAACGCTTGTGCTTATGATTTGTTTTCTACCCACCAATCGTCCCTACAGGACGATGATGGCGCAAAAACTCGTCCCGTAGGGACGACTGGTAGGTAGAAGTAGAATAAAAGTTATTTTTACGTTCCATCGGAACGTTTTGGACTACTCACGCGTCGTCCCTACGTGACGGTGATGGTATAAAAATTCGTCCCGTAGGGACGGTTGGTCGGTAGAAATAGAATAAAAGCAGTCTTTACGTTCCATCGGAACGTTTGGTGACTATTATTAGGCAATGAGCAAATTACATCCGCGTATATCGGCATTATCAAAGCGGCCCAATACTTCAAACGAACCATCTGCATAAACCTTGCCCAGATCCTGCGTAGCAATAAATGAGCAGGAGTTAACATTGGCCAGGTCTATCACGTTTATCCCGCCCGCTTTGTTATCTGTAAGTATGCTCATCGGGTCATTAGTATCGCGGGTTATGATACGCATCCATGGCGGGCAGTTAAAAATACCGTTGCCTTTTGAATAGGCCTGCGATAGCAGTTCAGTCATGCCATATTCCGAATGGATCGCATCAACGCCAAAACCTTTGCATAAGCTATCGTGCAGTTCTTCGCGTATCATTTCTTTACGCCTGCCTTTCATTCCCCCCGTTTCCATAACGATCAATTCAGGGAAATTGATGCGATGCTGTTCAATAAAATCAAGCAGGGCAAATGTGACACCTATCAGCAAAGTTGGCTTTTTAGCTTGTTGTTGTTTGATTAACTGCTTTTCCAGTTCATCATGGTTATATAAAAAGAACCCGCTATCGGGATTATCAGACTGTTTGATCAGGTCGTTCGCCATATAAATCAGCGACGACCCTTCACGCTCCAGGTAAGAAGGCAACAGCGCCAAAATGGTATAGGTTTTAATATCGCCGTAAAACAACTCAAACGCCCTGTGGAAACTTTCTTCATACCAGCTAACATCCGTTACATAGTGACTGCTGGTAACCACTCCCGTAGTACCCGAACTGGTAAAAGTAACCTGCACCGGGTGGGTTGTACTGATTACCTGATGTGTTTTAAAGAACTCGATAGGTAAAAAAGGAATTTGGTCAACAGATGAAATATTTGCCGGGTTGATCTTTAAACCCGAAATAAATTCATGGTAAACCCGGCAATGGCCGGCCTGGTGTTGAAATACCCGGAGAGCCGCCGCCGCAAACTCCTTATCGTTAGTTATAGAAAATATCTCGCGCTTATCCCGAAAAATCATTCGACAAAGATAGTTGATCTATATCCTGGTATTTTAAGAAATCACCATCAACGATCAATAATTTTACCGCGCTTTTAGCTATCGAGCGGTGCGAGCTTAGCTCATCGGATACGATATAGCTCATGTCTTTTTTTAGTTCCATGCTTTCACCGTTTTCCTGCTCGGTAATAAATTCACCTTCCAAACAGTGGACAATATGTCCTTTTTGACACCAATGATCAGCAATATAACCGGCAGAATATTCAACTATCCTGACACGCAGACCCGCAAACTGCAACGTTCGCCAAATGGCGAGGCCGTCTTCACCGGGATGCGAAGTTTTCTTGATCAGATCCCAGTCGACAACTGTAAATGGAATGTTTTCCTGGCTCATTATGTGAAGCTTAACTGTTAAAATCAGAAACAAACATCCGGTTTTCCTGTTAATCAAACAAAAATAAACTACTATGAAAACATTAAAATTTTTAGTATTGCCGGTTTTACTAAGCGCATTTTTTGTGCTGGCGTCGGCAACTGAAGTAAGCAAGGAAACCGAACGGATACATAGCTCTATTACTGTATTAAAGGAGTTTAGTAAGATGAAAGAAAGCATCCCGCACGACCTGATCGCCGAATATAAGGGCATCGTTATTATCCCAAGATTGATCAATGCAGGTTTAGGCATCGGCGGAAAAAGAGGCAAAGGCGTAGCAATGGTAAAGCTGGATGACGGCCGCTGGAGTGACCCGGTTTTTGTTACATTAACAGGTGGCAGCATTGGCGCGCAAATAGGGGTGCAATCAGTTGATTTAATATTAGTGTTCCGTCATAAAGGCGCATTAGCCAAAGTTAAAAACGGCGATTTTACTATTGGCGGCGATCTGTCGGCAGCAGCGGGCCCGGTTGGCCGCACAACATCTGCCAATACCGATTATAAGCTGGAGGCCGAAATATATTCTTATTCAAGAAGCCGCGGGTTGTTTGCCGGTGTCAGCATAAACGGTTCGAGCCTGGCCATTGATAAAGATGCTAACCATAATTTTTATGGTAATGCTCTTACTTCACCTGAAATATTTGAAAGCAGTAAAAGTGACCACGAAGCAGTTAGGATGCTGAAGGAAACTTTAGGAGGTTTATAAGAATAGATCATCCTTGTATTTTTAATAGCGATGGGTTTTAAACCCATCGCTATTTTTTTTGAAAAGCCCTTTTCACCAATACGCCCGACAAGGCCGCCATCCCACCAACCAACCCGCCAATTAAAGCGGTAACTAATAACAATAATAGCCAGTTAGGTAAGCGAAAAAGGTGGGCTACACGGGTTGCCAGGCTATTTTCGTTAGGTATGGTTTTAATTAATGCCAATATTGCCCAGGCTATAAACAAAGCCGCGAAACCCGACCAAAATGCTTTGCCCGAGGTTTTACCCCAATACATTGCCGCCAAAAACGCAATGATGGCTGCTGCCCACCACGGCAAAATGAAGCTGCTTGCAATTGTTAAGATGAGTATGATAAGGAACAGCATATTATTTAACGCTTAAAGTTATTGTAGATTTTATCCTTTTTGAATTTTCATCCGGCGATTGAAGAAACAGCAATTCATTTAGTTTGCCATCTTTCCAGGTTTGCAACATATTGTCATAATAAAAACTACCGGGGTTGCCTGATTCGCCGCCCGGAAAAACGCCATAGCCTTTTACCACCGGGCCTAATTGCACCACCATGCGCCATGAGGGGCCGCTACCGCCGCTAATGGCATTAATTACGGCGCTTGCCCCGCCCGAGATGAAATTACCTGATCCAAACCCGGGTAACTGTGCCAGGCTTGCTATTTCTGTATGCTTTACGCGGCCCCATTGCCAGTTATTGTTCATTTTGCCTTTCTCTTTTACCAGTTTATCAACCGTATGCGTAAAGGCTATATTTACAATATCGCCACAAGTTTCAATAACAGGGGTTTGGGTATTATCAAACCATTTCGATTTCGGGTCAGTTAGTAAAAGTTTAATGGTCCTGTCGCGGTTAGGGTACAATAAGTGGGTGTTTTTGATGCCAAATTTATCATCCCAGGTCATACGGTAAAAATTATTCCACCACAATTCAAAAATGGTGGCCCCAATTTCGCCGGCATCAAAGCGCTTGTTCCATTTCTTTAAAGCGTTATAGGCCTGTAACTGGTCGACCGACATTTTTGTAGGATCTAAATATTTTAATAGAGCATCCAGCACATTTTGCGCATGAATACTATAGGTATCGCCCTGCAATAAACGCAGACTGTCGGGTGTGGCGTTTTTCATCGTTGTAAGCCGGTCATTTATACGTTTGCCGCGTTCATAAGGCGAATCAAACTGCCAGGCAATATAATAGGGGTAGGTTTGATCAGTAGATGATTGGTTCGCCGAACTTACAAAACCACGTTCCGGATTTTTTACTGTGGGGTTCTGCTCATAGGGTATCCAGCCATGCCAATCATTGGCCGGGTCGCTACCGTCTAATATAAATTTGCCCTGATCCTTAAACTTCAAAGGGAATTTACCGTTAGGTGTGATGGCAATATCGTTATCCGCGTCGTCAAAAATAAAGTTTTGTGCAGGGGCCGTGTAGTATTTCAGCGCCTCACGGTAATCTGCGTAATTTTTGCCCCGGTTTAGCAGGTAAAAGGTCTTAAACTCGTCCGACTCATCATGGGCTATCCAGCGTAAAGCATTACCTACAGGGATGTTTTCGCCTGCATTTTCCGATTTTTGTGCCGCGTTATCATAAACCACCGGCCCATGATGCGTATAAATTACCGTATCATATACCGGTTTTTGCCCCCGCACATAAATTACCTCTATGCGTTTATTGACACTGTTCCAGCGGTTGTTGTACCAGTATTGGTTTTTTGAGCCGTCTTTAAAATGTACCTGGTACCAATCCAGCACATCGGCGCCAACATTGGTTACCCCCCAGCTTGTTTTTTGATTAAAGCCGATGATCACGAATGGTGCCCCGGGTAACGATACCCCGTAAACGTTTACCGCTGGCGATGATAACTGCACCTGGTACCATATAGAAGGGTAAGTTAAATTCAGGTGTGGGTCATTAGCCAAAATGGGATAGCCATTTGCCGATTTACTGCCCGCTATGGCCCAATTGTTGCTGCCGATGTCTTCTTTTTCCCCTCGAGTTTTTATGCTGTCTGTCATCTGTGCCAAAAAATCGGCAGAAGGTTTGGGTATGGGCAGCGGTTTAAAGTTCCATTTAGTTCCTTTTGGAATGATGGGATCCTCCAGGAAGGGATAATCAGGGAAAAGATCATTAGTAACCTTTGCGCCAAAATGTTTTAAGTTATTGGTCAACGCAAATTGGTCAGACCCTCCTGCCAGTGTTTCAGACATCAGTTTAAGCAGGAACGCGCAATTAATAGGTTTCCAATCTTCGGGTGTATAATCCAATAGCTTAAACTCTATAGGGTAATCTTTTGCTGAAAGCCCGTGGATATAATTATTAATCCCATCGGTATATGCTTCAACGGATGTTTTAACTTGAGGATCTTTCATAATGCCGCGCAGCGTATTTTCGGCGCCATATACCATGCCCATCCTGCGGTGATATTCATCTGTGCCCAACACTTCAGGGCCGATAATTTCGGCCAACCGGCCTGATGCCTCGCGTGTTTGTATATCCATTTCCCATAAGCGGTCGCGGGCGGTGATGTACCCCTGTGCATAATACAGGTCGTGGTCATTTTGGGCAAAAATGTGGGGAATGCGATTCTCATCGTAACGAATGATCACTTTGTGCTGTAATCCGGTTAGCTTTAAATTTTCATCAGCAAAAGCATTCTTAATTTCGGCGTTTTGCCAGAAACCGGTTACCGGGTTTAAAAATTTGCCGATAGGGGGCAAATTGCCAAACTTGGTTTGCAAGGCCCATATGAGCACTAAAGTGATGGCTATGGAAAGTACGGCTTTAAATATTTTCATGGCTGTATTTACAGGAACCAAGTTAACTAAAAGGAGGCTGAATTTTCAATACTAAAATTTATCTGCTGATATTTTTTTAATTTTATTGTAATGGTTTTTAATCAGGATCACGATGACGGTATCAGAAGTTATGGCCGAGTTGCAATCGTTCGGCAACGAAGGCATTAAAAAAGTATTAGTAAAACATGGCGTTAAAGAGCCCTTTTTTGGCGTTAAGATCGAATACCTGAAAACTATTCAAAAAAAGGTAAAAAAGGATTACCCATTGGCAAAAGAGCTTTATGCAACAGGTAATGCCGACGCGATGTACCTGGCCGGGTTAATTACCGATGATGGGCAAATGTCCAAAGCGGATCTGCAAACCTGGGCTGAGCAGGCTTTTTCAAACAACATTAGCGATTTTACCGTGCCCTGGGTTGCTGCCGAGGGTAAGTATGGATATGAAATGGCGCTGCAATGGATCGATTCGCCGGAAGAGCACGTGGCCGCGGCGGGCTGGGCAACGTTAGGCAACCTGGCAGCCCTAAAGCCGGATAACGAACTGGATATGGCGGGTTATAAAAACTTATTGCAACGGGTAGTTCAAACTATTCATTCGGCCCCTAACCATATGCGTTCAAGGATGAATAATTTCGTAATATCTACAGGATCATATATAACCGGGTTAACTGATGATGCCATAGCCGCCGCCAATGAAATAGGTACAGTGATGATCGACACTAACGGCACTGCCTGTAAGGTGCCGCAGGCTATAGATTACATTATGAAAGCAAAAAGCAAGGGGACGCTTGGTAAAAAGAAAAAGACGGTGAAGTGTTAAGGTTTAAGTGTTGTAATTACAATTAAGAAATGTATAAATTGCAACATGTTAAACTTAAAGCGCCTTGGTTTACTGCTTATAACTTTGCTTTTATATAGCCAGGTAAACGCCCAGCAAAAAACGACTACTCAAATAAAGGTCGATCTCAAAACCGAAACAGGTCCCATGAAACCCATTTGGGCATGGTTTGGGCACGACGAGCCCAATTATACCTATATGAAGGATGGTAAAAAGCTGCTGGGTGAACTGGCTGCTTTAAGCTCGGTACCCATACATGTGCGCACCCACAACCTGTTAACATCCGGCGATGGACAGGCTGATCTGAAATGGGGATCGACTAATATTTATACCGAAGATGCTAACGGCAACCCGGTTTATAACTATCGGATAGTTGACAGTATATTTGATACTTACATGAAACGTGGAATTAAACCGCTTGCACAAATCAGCTTTATGCCGCAGGCTTTGTCCACCCATCCCGAACCGTATCGATTATATTGGCACCCGGGCATATCCAACAACGATTTTAGCATTGGCTGGGCCTATCCGCCTAAAGATTATAAAAAATGGGGCGACCTGGTTTACAATTGGGTTAAGCATTGTGTTGAGCGCTATGGAAAAAAAGAGGTGGAAAGCTGGTATTGGGAAGTGTGGAACGAGCCTGATATTTTTTATTGGAGAGGCACTATCCCCGAATATTGTAAGCTGTACGATTATGCCGGCGATGGTTTAAAAAGAGCCTTGCCAACCGCGAAGATAGGCGGAGCCGATGTAACCGGTGGGGGCATGAAGTTTTTGGATGCCTTTTTAAAACATTGCCTGCGCGATACCAATTATGTAACCCATAAAATAGGCTCCCCGCTGGATATGGTGTCGTTTCATGCCAAAGGTTCGCCAAAAGTGGTTAATGGTATAGTGGTGATGAATGGCAGCAGGCAACTGCATAATATTGTGGATAATTTTAAGGTGATAAATAATTTCCCCGAACTAAAAGATATTCCCATCGTATTGGGCGAGTCAGATCCGGAAGGTTGCGCGGCTTGCGGGGTGGCCACCAGTCCCGAAAATGCTTATCGTAACGGTACCATGTATTCCAGCTATACTGCAGCTACCATTGCCCGCGAATATGAGTTGGCCGATGTTTACCAGGAAAACCTAACCGGTTCGGTAAGCTGGTCGTTTGAGTTTGAGAATCAACCCTGGTTTGCGGGCTATCGCGATTTAGCCACTAATGGTGTTGATAAGCCGGTGCTGAATGTGTTCCGTATGCTGGGCATGATGACAGGTAACCGGGTAAAAGTAGAAGACAATAGTATGTATTCGCTTAAAACGGTTTTAGATTCAGGTTTCCGTGGCGTGAGAACAGATATTGGTGCTATGGCAACAAAAGATAAAAACTCGGCCGCGGTAATGATTTGGAACTATCATGATGAAGATAAACAAGGTGCAGGCGAACCCATTGCTATCAGCATAAATGGCGTGCCCGCTCAAAAAGTAACCGTAATCGAATACCGCATAGATAATGAGCATAGCAATTCGTACGAGGTATGGAAAAAAATGGGCTCACCTCAAAACCCATCTGCAGCACAAATAACCGAATTGGAGCGAGCCGGACAATTAAAAACCATGGGCAAACCTGCTAAATTAAATGTGGATAAGGGCACTGCGAATGTAAATATCTCATTGCCGAGGCAGGGCGTTTCATTGGTCAAATTAGATTGGTAATTGCTACAATTCCAGCCAGGTTTGTATGTATAGTATTAAACCTATAACTTTGGTTTATAATGACAGTACTTAATCTGGAAACATATTTACACGACATTGAAGAACTTTGTATTCAACATAAGGTAAAGCATTTGTATGCCTTTGGTTCTGTTTTAACAGATAAGTTCAATTTGAAAAGTGATATAGATCTTATGGTCGATTTTGAGGCTATTGAGATCGAGCAATACGCTGATAATTATTATTCCTTAAAATTTTCTCTAGAAGATATACTTAATAGACCTGTTGACCTATTAGAAGAAAAGGCCGTTAAAAATCCTTATTTCAAAGAAGTTGTTGATGCCCAACGCCAACTCATTTATGGATATTGAAATAAAAAGTTGGCTTTTTGACGTACTGAAAGCAATTGATGAGATTGATAGTTTTTTTATTGACCAGCCTAAAAATTTTGTTGTATTCCAGTCTGATCTAAGAACAAAAAGGGCAGTTGAAAGAAATATCGAAATTATAGGCGAAGCTGTAAACAGGATATTAAAAAAGGATGAAAACTTCCAACTTTCAAATTCAAGAAAAATAGTAGATAATCGAAATAGAATTATTCACGGATATGATTCTGTATCTGATAACATGACCTGGAGCATTGTGATCAGGCATCTGCCAATTCTTAAAAAAGAAGTTGAAAATTTACTTGATAACAACGATTCTGACCGTAAATAATTTAAAGCATTCATTTTCTTAAAGTATTGTTGAGCAATAAATTACCTGATTTTATTTTTATATTTTTTCAGAAACATCCTCAACACTTATTCATAACTAATTAAAATTAATGATTTTTGAAATTAATTATGAGTAACATAAAAGCCTGCATTTTTGACCTGGACGGGGTAATCGTTGATACCGCCGTTTACCATTATAAAGCCTGGAAACGACTGGCTGATGAATTAGGTATTAATTTCACTTTAGAAGATAATGAACGGCTAAAAGGCGTGAGCCGGATGCGATCGTTGGATATTATTTTAGAGATTGGCGGCATAACTAAAACCGATGCTGAAAAGGAAGAACTGGCCACCCGTAAGAATACCTGGTATGTGGATATGATTAACCACATGAAACCCGATGAGATCTTGCCGGGGGCCAAAGAATTTGTTCAAGCCTGCCGCGATGCGGGGATAAAAACAGCATTAGGGTCGGCCAGTAAAAACTCCATGACCATTTTGCAGAACACCAATATCGTGCACCTGTTTGATGCCATTATTGACGGCAACAAAGTAAGCAAAGCCAAACCCGATCCCGAAGTGTTTTTAAAAGGTGCCGAAGAATTAGAGGTAGCTCCGGCCGACTGTGTGGTATTTGAAGATGCCATAGCCGGCGTTGAAGCAGCTATAAATGGCGGAATGAAAGTGGTGGGCATAGGTTCGCCAAAGGTGTTGGTTGGCGCCAATTTGGTGGTTAGCGGCTTGGATAAGATGAGTTTAAGTATGTTGGAAGAGTTGTAAGAAGAGATAAAACTATGATTTAGCAGTATTTAATTTTTGCTTTCGCAAATACTCCTGAATCTGTTCCAAAGACATATTGGAAATGTCTTTCGATATCTTTTCTTTTATAGCCCTGAAAGTCTTTACAGTATCGAACTCTTTTTCAATAATTTGTTTATTCGTCTTCATAATCAATAATATCCTTTGGTGAACGGATTTCTATTGTCATATACCCTTGTCGCAAATTTACAGAATTATAGCCACGTATCCGATATACGTTTACAATATGTTTAAAATTCCAGCTTACCAGTATATCTGCTTTGTGAATTGTTGCTAATGCAATATGAACACAATCATCAAAGCTGGTTTCTCCCACTACTTTATCAACAATATATTGCCTGCCCAAAATCAGGCTTTCTTCAGTCATTTGAACAAACTCTAAATTTTCCTTCGGTAATAAATTAAAGAAATCTCTTACTCTCTGAGGCGCATTGTCAAGTTCTCCTACAGTCAGGTCAGAATAGATGCAAATAATTTCGCCCAATTTCACCTTTTCAAAAAGCTGTAATGTTGGTTCATCAAATTCAATGTCATATACACCTCCGAAAACTGATGTATCAAAATAAAAACGTTGTTTCATGCAATAAATATATTAATTGTTATGCTCATTGAGTTTTATCACCAACAAGTATATTTGCCCAATTAAAAAGGATTTTCGGCAGAATGAAACAATACTTCAAAATAGACGAGTGGAAAATAATTGAAGAGGGGTTTGACCCCCTTCACCATAAAATAGCCGAAAGCGTATTTAGCTTGGGCAATGGCCGTATGGGTCAGCGGGCCAATTTTGAAGAGGCTTATAGCGGCGATATGCTGCAGGGTAACTATGTGGCCGGTGTTTACTACCCGGACAAAACCCGCGTGGGCTGGTGGAAAAACGGCTATCCTGAATATTTTGCCAAAGTGTTGAATGCTGCCAACTGGATCGGAATAGATGTAGTTATCGATGACGAGCAACTGGACCTGGCTAAATGCGAAGTAACCCACTTCAGGCGCGAGTTGAATATGAAGGAGGGATACCTGAAAAGAAACTTCCGGACCAAAACAAAAAAAGGCAAAGAAGTTGAAATAGCCGCTATCCGTTTTTGCAGCATGGCTGATGATGAAGCCGGTGCCATAAAATACACGATCACCCCTTTGAATTTTAGCGGTACTTTAATCATCACCCCTTATATTGACGGTGACGTGGTGAATAAAGATTCCAACTATGATGAAAAGTTTTGGGATGAAGTAAAGAAAGAAGCCGGGACAGAAGGTGGTTACGTAAAACTTAAAACCAAAAAAACAGGTTTTGAAGTTGCCACAGGGATGAAGTTTGCCATTACACAAGACGGCAAACAACTTGACATCACTGGTCAACCTGTTGAAAAGGAGAAATATGTCGGGACTAAAGTTGCGTTAAAAGCAGAGCAAGGCAAAGCGATTACGATCATAAAATACGCTGCTAATTTATCGTCACAAAACTATAAAGCCGAAGAACTGGTAGATAAGCTAAATGATACTTTAGCACACATCAGCAAAAAAGGTTTTGAAACAATGCTGGCCGAACAAGCTGCTGCCTGGGCCAAAAAATGGGAACATAACGATATTATTATTGAGGGTGATGTTGCTGCACAACAGGCTATCCGCTTTAATATTTTCCAGCTGAATCAAACCTATACCGGTGAAGACGACCGTCTGAATATCGGTCCGAAAGGCTTTACCGGCGAAAAATATGGCGGCTCGACCTATTGGGATACCGAGGCTTATTGCGTACCATTTTATTTGGCTACAGCCGACCAGAAAGTAACGCGTAACCTGCTGCTTTATCGCTATAAACAGCTGGGCAAAGCTATTGACAACGCCAAGCTATTAGGTTTTAAAGACGGCGCGGCTTTATACCCAATGGTAACGATGGACGGCACCGAATGTCATAACGAATGGGAGATCACTTTTGAGGAGATCCACCGCAACGGTGCCATTGCTTATGCCATTTATAATTATGTACGTTATACGGCTGATGAAGCTTATTTAGCCGATTATGGGCTGGAAGTACTAATAGCCATTGCCCGTTTCTGGGCGCAGCGGGTTAACTGGTCGGATGATAAACAGCAATATGTGATGCTGGGTGTAACCGGGCCAAATGAGTACGAAAACAACATCAACAATAACTGGTACACCAGCACGCTGGCGGTATGGTGTATGAAATATACACTGGAAGTTATTGATAAAGTGAAAGCAGTCGATGATACAAAATACAAAGCGCTCACGGGTAAAATAAACTTTAACGAAGAACAGGAAATCGCCAAATTCAAAGACATCATCGCTAAAATGTATTATCCTTACGATGAAAAACAGCAGGTGTTTTTGCAGCAGGACGGCTATTTGGATAAGGAACAAATATTGGTAAAAGATCTGCCCGCGGCTGATCGCCCGTTGAACCAAAAATGGAGCTGGGACAGGATATTGCGGTCGTGCTATATCAAGCAGGCTGATGTTTTACAGGGCATTTACTTTTTTGAGGATCAATATGATGTCGAAACTATCCGCCGTAATTTTGACTTTTACGAGCCACGTACCGTGCATGAATCATCACTTTCGCCCTGTGTACACGCTATTTTAGCAGCCAAACTGGGTGATGAAGCGCGGGCATATGAATTTTACCTGCGTACCGCACGTTTGGATATTGATGATTATAATAATGATACCGAAGACGGCTGTCATATCACTTCCATGGCCGGTACATGGATGTCAGTAGTGGAAGGTTTCGGCGGGATGCGGGTGCGTGACAGTAAGCTTTCGTTTAATCCGTTTCTGCCTAAACAATGGCAATCATTTTCATTTAATGTAGGATTTAGAGGGACTCTTATAAAAATTAAAGTTACCGGTGATGCTGTAAAAGTAACTCACTTGTCAGGTCCTGATATGAAACTAATGTTAAAATCCGATGTTGAAATTGACTTGAATGCGGGTACTTCCATTAATGTTAAAACGACAACAGTTAAAATTGAAGGTCCAAAATAATCTAGTAACCAAGTAATCGTAATAAGAACTATATAAATGGGGCAATCCACTAATCATAAACTCATCATCTATCAGTTACTGCCCCGGTTATTCGGTAACACCAATACTACCAATAAAACCTATGGCTCTATTGAAGAAAATGGCGTCGGGAAATTAAATGATATTAATGATAAAGCCCTGCAGGAGATCAAAAAGATGGGCTTTACGCATGTTTGGTACACCGGTGTGATAGAGCATGCCACCATGACCGATTATTCGGCACAGGGTATTAAACTGGATGACCCGGATATTGTAAAGGGACGTGCCGGCTCGCCGTATGCTGTGAAAGACTATTATGATATTGACCCCGACCTGGCGGTT
>Ga0207032_1201_pt1 | contig 13697 bp, 11 predicted proteins | sample Alteio_BWMinCont_38_FD_153308 | JGI IMG/M metagenome (GOLD analysis project Ga0207032, IMG submission 153308) | Enriched cells from forest soil in Barre Woods Harvard Forest LTER site, Petersham, Massachusetts, United States -... | ecosystem: Environmental > Terrestrial > Soil > Temperate forest >... | reverse complement strand
TCGGCGATTTCCAGTGTTGCTTGCAGCCATTCCGGGTGATCGGGGAAAACTTTTTGCATTTCCGCGGCCGGCTTGAACCACGCTTCGCCGGTGGTGATTTCCGGTGGCGCCACTGTCGTCAGTAATCCGCCCATGCGGATCGCGTTCACTGTGCGGTGATGCAAATGCTCTTCGGGTCGCAAGAAATGAACATTATTTGTTGCCACCAGCCGTACGCCCATCTCGCGCCCGATGCGCTCCGCCTCGCGCAGCGTTCGCCCATCGCCGGGCGAGAGGTGCTGCACTTCGATGTAGAGGCGGTCGGCGAAGGTTTCTTTTAGTTGGGAAAAGTGATTGGTGATTGGTGACTGGTGACTCGTGGCGGAGCACAGTGCGATCACGCCGCGGCTGTGTTCCGCCAATTCCTGCATGGTCACTGGTCGGCCATCGGTTTCCGCCGGATTCATGTTCTGTGACAATTCTGTTGTGCCGAGGTGGCGCAGCGTTACGAGCTGGCAGAGATTGCTGTAGCCTTCCATGTCCGCCGCGAGCAACGTTAGAGTGGCGTTCGCCGAGTTTCGGGTTTCGTGGAAAGAAGTGACGAGTGGCGAGTGGCGAGTGGCGAGTTCCGGCAAGCGAGAAACGTCCAATGCCACGCCCACGATCGGCTGGATGCCCGCTTTTTTCGCGGCTTGGTAAAATGGCACCGCCGCGTACAACCCATTCGTGTCTGTCAGCGCCACGGCCGGCATTTTTTGCTCAACCGCCGCCGCGATAATTTCTTCCGGCGACGCTACGCCTCGCAAAAACGAATAGTGGCTATGACAATGCAAATGTACGAACACGTGAGTGGTGACTCGTGGAAGGGTGACTGGTCATTGGTGACTAGTGACTGGTGAGAAGAGGCACCCGCACAACGAGACGGGTTTCTACCAGTCACCAGTCACGAATCACTAGTCACGCCCGTGAGAGTGCTAGCTCCTCTGCGAATTCAATCAGGTAGGGAAAGGGCGAGAAAACTCAGCAAACTACCGCGATAAGCAGGGCGTCGAGAGGACCAGGCCGTTGGGCTTGGTGGCGTAATGTTCGCGGAGCTCGAGGCCGTTGCCGTAGAAGACGGCGTTCCAGCCGTAGCGGCCGCGCACGCGGTCCATTTCGCGGTTCAGATACCAGCGGCGGTTGGCGCTGGTGTCGAACAATTCGTTTTGCCGGCGATCGGCTTCGAGATTGATCACGTTGACGCCGACGAGGCGGATGGCCACGCGGCGCGTGAACAATTTGGTGAACAGGTCTTTTGCGGCAGCGAGTAGTTCGCGCTCGTCGTTGGTTGGTTTGGTGAGGCGCACCGTCTGGTGCGCGGGAAAATGATCGACATAGCGGATGCGCAGGCCGATGGTGCGCGCCTGCTTGCCGTATTCGCGCAGGGTCGAGCCAATGCGCTCGCTGAGGTATTCGATGAGGCCGCCGAGAAACTCCGTGTCGATGGTGCCGCCTTCGATGGTGGTTTCGCGGGAGACGGATTTGGGCGTGGAGGGGAGCAGCACTTCGCGGCCGTCGAGGCCGCGAGCGCGCTCCCAGATTTGCTGGCCGATGACTTCGCCGAAAGCCACTTGCAAAGCGGCTTTCGGCACCAGGCGCAGCTGGCCGAGCGTGGCGATGCCACGCTCGGCCAGCGTGCCGGCGTGGACGTGGCCGATGCCGTGGAGTTTTTCCACGGGCAGCGGCGTCAGGAAAACTTCTTCGTCGCCGGGCGCGATCATGCGAAAGCCGCGCGGGCGCTGGAGGCGCGAGGCGATGGAAGCAACAACTTTGGTGCGTGCCGCGCCAACGGAAACGCTCAAGCCCGTGCGGCCGAAGATCTCCGCTTGCAAGCGCCGCAGCGTGGCTTCATAATCGGGATAGAGGCGTTCGGTGCCGGCAAAGTCGAGATAAAAGTCGTCCAGCGCGGCGGTTTCGACCGCGGGTGTGTAGGTTTCGAGGATGCGGCGCACGCGCTCGGCAAAATCGGCGTAATGCTCGTACTGCCCGGCCACCACAATCGCCTTCGGGCAGATGCGCAGCGCTTCGCGAAAACTCATCGCCGTGCGCACGCCGCGGAACTTGGCTTCGTAGCTCGCCGAAGCCACACAGCCGCGCCCCACCAGCACGGGCTTGCCGCGGAGCTTGGGATTGAGCACTTGCTCGACGGACGCAAAAAACGCGTCCACATCCACGTGCACGATGTTGGGAATAGCGGTGGGAATTTTGCGGCTGGCATTTTTGCACAGTCCCAGCCAGGCCCAGGCAGACCACGGATTTTTCTCCGTTGCCGGTTCCGATTGTGGCGCGTCCGGCTTCGGTGACGGGTCTAAAGACCCGCCACTACAACTGCTGCCCGATTCGGAGGAATCCGCAATAGCCGCGCGATCGTTTTCTTCAGCGGTTGCCCGAATTACATTGATGGCTTCAATGGGTGGGGCGGTGAATACGTTTTCGACACAGGTGTCCATAGCAGCTCCTGAAAGGGAAGCGGGACGCATATACTGTTTCCCGAGCTGCGCGTTTGCGTCCCGAATGCTTTTCCGGGAGAAGGGCCGATGGTTCTGATCGGCCTTCGGGATCGAGGGATCGCTCTTTCGAGGCGACCCCTCACCCGCTTACGGCTCGGAACTTTCAACGGGCGGCGGCCGTCTCGTGAGAGCCTAGACGGCAATGGAGCCGGCACGCCACCCGTTTCCCGTTTCCTCTACCGCCCCGCACTATAGGCGAACAAAAAGCGAAAGTCAAGGTTATTTGCTGACGCGTAGAAGGTCAGTTTCCGGTTAACGCGTCAGGACTATGACGTTACAGCGGGTTGCTCCCAGGAATCGACCGGCCGCGGGCTAATTCACTTACCAGGCCGCTTGGAGGAATGCAACTCCTTCCAGACTACGTACTTCTCCAGTTCCGACCGAAGAATGGACGGCATGAACTGAAGGAGCTCTGTCCATGAGACGTTGCGGACGAAAGTGCTGCCGTTAGAGGAGGTGCTCAACACATCGCTTTCCCGACCGACACCTAGGATCGCCCAGTGGCGGGCGGTAGGAAGTGCCCGTCGACCGAGATCGTTGCAATAGGCGAGGCGAAGATCGAGCTGGGTCCGGTTGCCAGCAACACCCTGCCCAGCGCCGAGTTGCGAATTCCATTTCGCTTCCCCAAACACCACACAAGTCTCAGACTGCAGGCCGAAGTCAATTTCGGGACCGCCCGTTGACGCAGGCTTCTCAGGATGTGGAATCCGCCGCCAAAGCCAGATTGCGATCGACGTTGGTTTTGGAAGACCGAGCGCGTCGAACGTACGTCTGGCGAATTCGTCTCGCCACTCCGTCGGTCCGTAAATCAATGGGCCAAAAAAACTCCATGTGATTGCGTCCTCACTGTTGAGTGACTGAAGGTCGCAGTAGTGTCCAAGGTACCGCCTGACCGCGCGGTCATCCTCTTCTGTTTTGCCACGCCAACGGTCGCTGGCATACATCTTCTGAATCAGTTCTGGTGCTGGCCAAAGTGGCACGCCTGCTCGAACGAGATTCGCCAAAGGATCAAGCGTCGCAAGGACGCCTCCCGCACTCTCGGCGACTTCGATGGCTGTCGTTCCGGTCCAGTGTTCGATTTGCTTCATTCTGAAACTCGGCCTCCGGACTCCGGTTGTCCGGTTCGTCTCACGCTTCCGAAGAGTACCGAGGATACCTTACTGCGTTTCCGTTCGGATCGTGATCGAGAAACTGTCCCACTGCCCGCTGCCGCCTCCTCTGATGGCAGTTAGAACACCCGCCCCAGTTGGAAGAACCATTTGCGGTGGCCGGAATCGCCGACGCTGCCGCCGATGAACAGCGGTCCCAGGGCCGTTTCCGCCAGGAGCCCCGCGGCCACATCGTTCGGGAAATCGCTGCGAGTGGTCACGCCGTACATTTTGCCGAATTCGTAGGAGCCGATGGCGTAGACTTTTTTTCCGACAAACGGCGGGAGCGTGAGCAGGTCGTGCAAGTATCCCGCGCGAAACAAATAATACTGGTTGCCCTGAAACTCGTTTTGGCCGTAGGCGCTGAGTCGTCCTGGGCCGCCCAGGAAGAATTGCGGAATTCCTGTGCTCGTGGCGCCGAATGTGGTGCCGCCCTCGCTCTCCACGAAAAGCGACGCCGACTGCGTAATAGGCTGAAAATATCCCCATTTCAAATCCATCGAAGGAAAAGCGCCTTTGGCGCCGGGACTGGCGTCGAACCAGCGGAAATTCGTTTCCGCCCTGAAACCGCGGCGGGGAATCACGGGATCGTCAGTATGATCCAGCAGGTAATGCAGACGTGTCTGCCCGACGCGCCCGGCCACCGCTGGAATCTCCGGCGTTCCCAGCCGCAGCTTCGTGTTTAGTGAGCCAACTTCGTAGCCGACGCGCAGTTCGCTGAAGCGCCCGAAACTGTATCCCAGGTCGCCGCCGATATTGATGCGATAGATGCGGTAGTCTGCCAGCGGATCATTCTTCGCGTAGATCTGAAACGTGGTGTCGCTGGCATCGGCGTGCGGCGCGAAAAACCACCGGCTCTCTGCCGTGAACGGCCGGTACAATTCCGTCTGGAGGCCGTAGGTATTCCCGAGCAACAGGTCGGTGCGCCACTCGGAGCGAAACCCGGCTACGTCCATGAAAGTAAGACGCGTTCCCATGGTGAAGTCCACGTTGCCGCTTTGCGAGCCATCCAGTTCCAGGGCGGGCTGGAGCATCGGCGGCGCATAGTTTTTCTCCACCACTTGCACCAGCAGGCCGGGTTGCCCATTTTCTTCGGTGAGCCGGTAACCGGCGGCGTTGTAGCGGCCTTCGCCGGTAAGACGCGTCAGCGCCTCGTCGAGCCTCTCAATATCGAGCGGCTTCCCTCGAAATGATTTCAAGTCGCGTGCCACGTCGGTTGCGCCGCGTTCGCTGGTTCCCTGGACCTTAATGAACTGTGGCACGGGAACCTCGGTTCGTTTTCGCGCCGCGCGCACGTTCACGTATTCGCGCCAGTCGTCATCAGTGAGAGCAAACGCGGTGAGCAGGCGGGATCTCTCGTTGGCTGCCTCATAGCCCTTCTGCATGATCGCTTCGTTCTTCGCATAATCCACCGTGCTGTACGCGGCGAGATTCACGGAAACCACCGCGTCCGCCTGGGCCAGGCTGTGCAGTTCGTTTTCATCGATGACGACCCGCACCGAGTGATCCAGGACGCTGAAAATCGATTGAATATCCTTGGCTTGCGCCGGCGCTTCTTCCAGGTGGACGGCGATCACGAGTTCCGCGCCCATTTGCCGGACTACGTCCGTCGGCAGGTTGTTCAACAAGCCCCCATCCACGAAAACGTTCTGGCCGTCGTGCACCGGTGAAAATGCTCCGGGGATTGAAATCGTGGCGCGCAGCGCCTCCGCCAGGGAACCATTTTCGAAGACGTGAGGTTTGCCGCTCACCAAATCGGTTGCGACGCAGCGGAAGGGCACCGGCAGGTCATCGAAAGATTTCACTTCACTGTAGGAAAGAGTTTCGCGATCGATCAGCAAGCTGATCTGGTGACCCGCGTTGAGTCCCGCCGGCGCTGTTAGACCTCCGCGCAAGCCAAAAATCAGGGAATTCGGGTACGCGCGTTGATCTTCTTTTCTGCGGAAAGACAGGTCTTCATAAGGAGAGCGGTCGTCCATAATTTTTCGCCAGTTCAGACCCGTGATGAGGCTTTTCATTTCATCCGGGCTCATGCCTGTGGCGTAAAATCCACCTACCAGTCCGCCCATACTGGTCCCGGCGACGTAATCCACGGGAATGTGATGTTCCTCAAACCATTTCAAAACGCCGATATGCGCCAGGCCCATTGCGCCGCCGCCTTCGAGAGCGACTCCGATTTTGGGCCGTGGCACTGGCGTGGCTTTTGTCACTGTGCCGCTGGAAATGTCGCGTGCTGGCGCGGGCGTTGCGGCCGGCTTGCTCTCCTGCTGTGCGCTGACGTAGTTGGGCACCAGAAACAGCACTAGAATAAATAGAACGCGGCGCATGGAGAGCCTCCTCAGCGACATGCCGGGCATCGGTACTGTCAGAAGCTTTTCGAGTTTGGCGCAGTGCTGGGATTCGGGCAAGCAGGGAACTGATGTTTCACGCGCCTTTGTTCTCTTGCAGAATATTGCCGCCATCAACTACAAGCACTTGTCCGGTGATGTAGGAAGCCTCGGGAGAAGCGAGGAAGCACACGGCTGCTGCGACTTCGTCCGGAGTGCCGGCCCGGCGCAGGGGCGTATGCAATGCCGCGATTTTTTCCGGCTCGGTCGAGGAAGCGGTTGCTATCCATCCGGGGGCGACTCCATTGATGGTGATTCCGTCCCCGCCGGTCTCGATGGCCACCGCGCGCATCATCCCGTCCATGGCCGCTTTCGCCGCTCCGTACGCCGCCGAGCCCGGGTTGCTGACCAGTGGCCCGGTGACCGACGTGACGTTGACGATCCGGCCATACTTTTGCTCCGTCATCCCAGGCAACACCGCCCGCGTCATCCGGAAAGCCGTATGAAGAGTGATTGAAATTTGATTCTGCCATTCCGCGAACGAAGTCTGGATCAGCGGCTTGCTTTCCGTGGGACGCCCGGTCTGCGCCATCCCCGCATTATTCACCAGGATCTCGATTCGGCCCAGCCGCGTGAGCACCGAATCGACCAGCCGCTGCACATCCGTTTCAACCGTGAGATCGGCGATGAACGACAAGACTCCATTGCCGCTGGCATCCAGTTCCCGCGCCCGCGCATGAATGCGGTCGGTCGTGGACGTAATGACAACCCGCGCGCCAGCGGCGTGCATTCGCCGTGCCACGGCAAAGCCGATCCCTTCGGCGCTTCCCGCGCCCGTGATCAGTGCTGTTTGTCCGCTGAGGCTAGAGCTCATGCAGAATTCCCCGAACCGCATCATACATCGGCCGTGGCGGCGTGGATTTGGTATGGCTACCTGGTTTCCAGGCGTACGGTGGGCTTAAAGCCTGCTTGAAATGTGTAGAGTTGGGCGTGGCGCGCTATAATCGGCGGCTGTGGAGTACGACAGGGTATCCCAACGGTGAGCACAGCGGAAAAAGACAAAGATCTCGGCATGGGCCGCGAAATCACGCGGCGGGATTTTCTGAATGGCGTGGCCGTGGGTGTAGGCGGAACGCTGGTCGGCGGAGGCTTTGGAGCAGAAACTTTGCTTGCGGCCGCCGCGCTCGATGACTTCGCCCCTGAGAAAGCCCCGGATTATTACCCTCCGGCGCGCATGGGAATTCGCGGAAATCATGATGGAACTTTCACCTTCGCCCACCGTCTGCGCGACGGTGAGAGCGCGGATTCCTTCGGCGATGCTTTGAACACCGGCGAAACTTACGACCTCGTTGTCGTCGGCGCCGGCATCAGTGGCCTTGCCGCGGCTCATTTCTTCCGCAAATCCGCCGGCAAGAACGCGCGAATTCTGATCCTCGACAATCACGACGACTTTGGCGGCCACGCCAAGCGCAACGAATTTCGCGCCGGCGGCCGCATGGTGCTCGGTTTTGGCGGTACCCAGTCCATCGAGCGGCCTTCTCAATACAGCAGTGTCGCCTCCGGCCTGCTACGCGACCTCGGGATCGATACCCAGCGCTTTTACAAAGCGTATGACCAGAAACTGTATGCCAAACTCGGGACCGCCGCGTTCTTTGACAAAGAGACATTTGGCGAAGACCGTCTGGTCGCAGGCATGAACGTCACTCCCTGGCCCGAGTTTCTCGCGAAAGCTCCGCTCGCCGATACCGTTCGAAAAGACATTGCCCGCGTATACACAAATAAAAAAGACTATCTACCAGGCCTCTCCAAGTCACAGAAGCTCGCCACGCTTGCGAAAACCAGTTATGCGGATTTTCTTACGCAATACTGCAAGCTGACCCCGGACGCGCTGCCTTTTTTCCAGACCTTTCCCCACGATTTGTTCTGTGTCGGAATTGACGCCGTCTCTGCGCTGGCTTGTTTTTATTCGGCGGACGATTACGGGTCCTTTACCTATCCCGGTTTCGATGGCCTGGGCATCGGAAAGAGCGAAAAAGAAGAACCCTACATTTTTCACTTTCCGGATGGCAACGCCTCGATTGCCCGCCTGCTGGTTCGCTCGCTAATCCCGGATGCCATCCCGGGCTCTACGATGGACGATGTGATCACCGCCAGAGCAGACTATAGCAAGCTGGACGACAGCGCTTCCTCCGCACGAATCCGCCTCAACAGCACCGTCGCACACGTGCAGCACCTCGATGCTGGAAGCACTTCGAAAGAAGTACAAGTGGCCTATGTGCGTGGCGGAAAATTACACACGGTCACAGCAAAAAACTGCATTCTCGCCTGCTATAACGGGATGATTCCTTATATCTGTCCCGAGCTCCCGGAAAAGCAGAAGAAAGCGTTGTCTTATGGAGTCAAAGCGCCGCTCGTCTACACGCATGTGGCTTTGCGCAACTGGACTTCTTTCGCAGATCTCGGCATTCATCAGATTGTTGCCCCGGGCGCATATCACACCTATGCGGCCCTGGACTACCCCGTTTCCCTTGGTGACTACAAATTTCCCGGCAAACCCGAAGAACCCATGGTTCTCTTCCTGCTGCGCACGCCCTGCAAACCTGGCCTGCCGACCCGCGATCAGCATCGCGCCGGCCGCGCCGAACTCCTGCAGACGACGTTCTCTCAATTCGAACGAAACATCCGCGATCAACTCGCTCGCATGCTCGGCGGCGGAGGTTTCGATCCCGCTCGGGACATTGAAGGAATCACGGTCAATCGCTGGGCCCACGGCTATGCCTACGAAGCGCGCCCCTACAACGCGCTTTTCGATCCCGTTTGGAAAGCGGGCGAGGAACCCTGGGTTCTTGGCCGAAAGCAGTTCGGCCGGATCTCCATCGCCAATTCCGATGCCGCCGCGACCGCCGAAACCGATGCCGCCATTGACCAGGCCTCGCGCGCCGTCGGCGAAATCCTCCATGCCGCCAAGGAATGACCGCGTCCGAATGAAATAGCAATCCACTTCAACTCCGGTATAATTTTCTCGCAGGAGTCGTGGCCATCTCTCAAGGAGCTTCTCGCCGTTCAGGGCGAAAAGGGAATTCATGCACGCAGGTCGTCGCAGCCTCTTGATCCTCATTTTGCTTCTTGCTGTCGTTTCACTTCTGATTCCCGCCCCGGCTGCGGCGCATGCAATTTTGCTGGAATCGAATCCGCCGCCGAACGGCAAAGTCGCGGCGCCTGACATTCCCATCAAACTTCGCTTCAACGTGCGCATTGACGCTAGTCGTTCGCGCCTCACGCTGGTCCGGCCAGATGGCTCCGTGCAGCCTCTCGCCATTGGCAAGCCAGCCTCGGAAGATACACTCTCGGCGCTGGCTAGCAACCTGCCGCCTGGCGACTATCGTCTCCGCTGGCAAGTGCTGGCTTCCGACGGCCACATCACGCGCGGAGAAATCCCTTTCAGCGTCACGCTGGCCTGACCGAACTCCATGGCGCGCCTACTCCAAATCTTTGGATTCCTCTCGGTCCTCTTCCGCGGCGCGACGCTCACGTTTCAGTCGCTCACTGTCGGTGGCATCGTTTTCCTGCTTTTCATCTTGCGCCGCGCGGGCCAAGAATCCGAAGCGCTGCAGCGAGTCTCTTTACACTGGATTCGGCGTTCAGCCATTGCCCTCGCCGCGATGCAGATCTCCTACGTCCTCGCGAACTCTCTCATCCTCATGCAATCCGCCGAGATTTCTCTTCGCGAAGCCGCCGGCGCCAATTTTGTTATTGCCGGCGCAATCGGCATCTTGTCTGCTCTGGCCATCGTGATTCTTACCGGAGCGTCGCGCTCGCAAAACCCATCCGCGCTACTAATCACCGCGGCTGCCATCATCGCCTCTTCGGTCATGACCAGCCACGCTATGGCGCGGCTCGAGTATCGGGTTCCGTTGGTCGTTTTTACCGCCTTGCATCAAGCGGCTACCGCCACCTGGCTCGGAGGCCTGCCCTATCTGCTGATCGCCATCCGGCGCGCACAGAGCCCGGACTATGCTCGCCAGCTCAGCGCCAGATTCTCTCAACTCGCTCTCATCAGCGTTGTCGTGCTTGCGTCCGCTGGTCTGGTGTTGGGTTTTGCCTACGTGGGCTCACTGAAGGCTGTCTACGGAACTTCCTACGGCGCCATGGTCGCGACCAAAGCGCTTCTTTTTGGGTTGCTCTTGTTCTTGGGCGCGCTCAATTATCAACTCGTCCGCCGCGGGCCATCCAGCACTATCCTCGCCAGCCTGAAGCGCTTCGGCGAAGCGGAAATCGGTATCGGCATCACCGTCATTCTTACTGCCGCTTCTCTCACGTCGCTTCCTCCCGCAGTGGACCTCACCCGCGACCGTGTCACCGGCGCCGAGATTTTTACGCGCATGGCTCCTCGCCCGCCCCGGCTCGCCAGCCCCACGATCCAGGAACTCCCCGAAGACGTTTATGCCGCGCAGAAAAAAGCATTTGAATCCGGCTCGCTCTCGACCGAATCCTATGTTCCCGGCCAGGCCGGCACGCGCCCGAACACGCCGGCCGAAAAGGCTTGGTCGGAGTACAACCATCATTGGGCCGGCATCATTGTTCTGGCGATTGGTCTGTTGGCCCTGGTCGCGCAAGCGGGACACGTTTCCTGGGCGCGCAATTGGCCGCTCATCTTTCTGGGACTAGCCTTGTTCCTTTTCCTGAGGAGCGACCCGGAGGTCTGGCCTCTCGGCCCCAACGGTTTTTGGGTCACTTTTGCCGATCCCGAAGTGCTCTTGCACCGCATCTTTGTTCTGCTCGTCATCGGACTTGCGGCATTCGAATGGCGCGTGCAAACCGGCCGCGTCGCTTCCGCTGGTGTCCGCCTGGTTTTTCCCCTTCTCATCGCTGTTTCGGGCGCTCTGCTCCTCACCCATTCGCATAGCCTCGGAAATATAAAAGAAGAAGTCCTCGCCGAGTTGAGCCACATTCCGCTTGCGATTCTCGCCGTCATGGCCGGTTGGTCGCGCTGGCTCGAACTCCGCCTCCCGCCCGAAAATCAAACGCGCGGCATTATGGCCCGTCTCTGGCCTCTCTGCATCCTTCTGATCGGCGCCGCTCTTCTCAACTACCACGAAATGTAATTCAGGGATTTTTCTTGGGGAAGGGAGGTAGGTGGGACAATTTTGGTTCCGGGACGTGGACTCGAACCACGATACTCAGCTCCAAAGGCTGATGTCCTACCGATTAGACGATCCCGGAACCGGCCCAATTAGTGTAGCAGACGCCCGCAAATGCGCCCAAGCGCCTCCATCGGCGCTGCTTTCCACGCTTGCCTTTATCGCGTAAAACCCTCCGCCCCACGTTCCTCGGCCGAAGTGCGCGAAGCAAATCTTTCTGCTAAATTGGTACGGTTGTTTCCATCGCGGGAGAGGTGGCCGAGCGGTTTAAGGCGCACGCTTGGAAAGCGTGTGTAGGTTAACCCCTACCGTGGGTTCGAATCCCACCCTCTCCGCCACTTCCTGTATATTTTTGTCTTAAATTCTGCAACTCTGGACAGCCAAGGAATGGGCGGACTTGCCTCTTTGGCAGCATCTCTGTAGGGGTGACTCGGTGACGATCCTCCACGAAGATCGGCTTTTCCCCTCTGACTCGAACACGCGCTCGGTCGCCAGGCGGCTTTACGCCAGCGTCCGCGACTTGCCGATCATCAGCCCGCACGGCCACGCCGACCCTCGCTGGTTCGCCGAAGACGCTCCCTTTCCGGATCCAGCTCAGTTGTTCGTCGTCCCTGACCACTACATCTTTCGCATGCTTTACAGCCAGGGCATTCCGCTCGAACAGCTCGGCGTTGGTTCAAAATCTGTTGAAGATCCCAGGCGCATTTGGCGCATTTTTGCCCAGCATTACTATCTTTTCCGCGGCACGCCCAGTCGGCTTTGGCTGGATTTCGCATTTCAGGAACTTTTTGGCCTGGAGGCACGTCTCGCGCCTGAAAACGCCGACGCACATTACGACGTCATCATGGAAAAACTGAAGACGCCGGCATTTCGTCCTCGAGCGCTGTTCGAACGGTTTCGCATTGAAGTTTTGGCAACCACGGATTCTCCGCTCGATTCGCTTTCTCACCACAAAGCCATACGCGCATCAGGCTTCAAGGGACGCATTATTCCAACATTTCGCCCCGATCCGGTGGTCGATCCCGACTTCCCAAATTTTGTCGAGAATCTCGCGTCTCTCGGGCAGTTGACACGCGCAGACACTTCGAGTTGGCAGGGTTATCTTGCTGCTTTGCGGCAGCGGCGCCTGGAGTTCAAGTCACTCGGCTGCACGGCGACGGACCACGGCCACCCCACCGCGGCGACCGCCGACCTGAATCTGGATTCGGCAGCTCGGCTCTATCAAAAAATATCTTCGGGTGCAGGCGATGCAAACGAACGCGAATTATTTCGCGCTCAAATGCTCACCGAAATGGCCGCGATGAGCCTCGATGACGGTCTGGTCATGCAAATCCACCCTGGTAGTCTCCGCAATCACAACACGCCACTCTTCCAGCGCTTCGGACGCGACGCCGGCGCGGACATTCCCACACCTACCAACTATGTGCATGCCTTGCGGCCCTTGCTGAACCGCTTTGGCAACGAGCCGGGCTTCACCCTCATTGTGTTCACCCTCGATGAATCGACTTATAGCCGTGAACTCGCTCCGCTCGCAGGCCACTATCCTTGCCTTCGGCTAGGGCCGGCATGGTGGTTCCATGACAGTCCCGAAGGCATCATGCGCTTTCGCGAATACACCACGGAGACTGCCGGCTTCTACAACACCGTCGGCTTCAATGATGACACCCGCGCGTTTCTTTCGATTCCCGCGAGGCACGATGTAGCTCGGCGCGTCGATTGCTCCTTTCTCGCGCGACTGGTCGCGGAACATCGCCTCGATGAAAAAGAAGCAACCGAGGTCGCTGCAGAACTTGCCTACGGGCTGGCGCGAAAGGCTTACAAATTATAAGAAGAGTGCGAGCCACATCGGGGATACTGCTGGTGAGTAGCGCCCTGGGTGTAAGATCGGCACCGCGTTTGACGTCAAAAAAGGGGATTCTAACAAATAGGAGTCGCCATGAACGTCCCTTCCACACCCGCAACTAAATCGCTTCTTTACCACTGTTCGCGTCGTGGCGCGATAGTGTTCCTAGCCCTGGCCAGCACCCTCGCGCCGGCCTTTTCCCTCACCGCCACCGCCGCTCCGCAATCCTCAACTCTTGAGACCCTCGCCAAACTCCGCGAAGCCTGGGTCCGGGACCTCCACACCAAACAGATCGAACCCATCCTCAAGTTCTATGCCCCAGACGCCGCCTTCCTCCAACCCAACGGCGAACGCATCACCGGCTCCGCCGCCCTCCGCACCCTCTTCCAAACCATAATGGCCACCTTCAACAGCGACCTCACGCTCCACAGCCAGAACCTCGAGACATCCGGCGATCTCGCCTATGACAGCGGCGACTTCCAAGAAACCCTGACCACCATTTCCACCGGCGCCAAAATCTCCTCCAAGGGCTGCTACGTCATCATTTACAAACGCCAGCCAAACGGCAGTTGGCAAATCGTTCAGCAAGTCTGGACCGGTACACCGCCACCTGGCACATAAAAGCGGCCGTTTTCTGGAGCAGTTGCTTGTCTCTATCCAGACTCAAAGACTGGCACATCTCTCGATGAAGAGCTTTCTCAGTTTCTCCT
>Ga0207032_1015_pt1 | contig 13832 bp, 15 predicted proteins | sample Alteio_BWMinCont_38_FD_153308 | JGI IMG/M metagenome (GOLD analysis project Ga0207032, IMG submission 153308) | Enriched cells from forest soil in Barre Woods Harvard Forest LTER site, Petersham, Massachusetts, United States -... | ecosystem: Environmental > Terrestrial > Soil > Temperate forest >... | reverse complement strand
CGATCGGGATGATAATAAACATCTCTAGGAAAACCATAATCGATAAGTAAGATAATCCCTTTCTGCAAAGTATCAGAAATACTCTGGATCCAAGGAGAGAGATTTAGATTAATCTCACTTTCGTAACCTATTGCTAATGGATTGGAGGAGAAGAATTCTAATAAATGTTGACAATCCGTTGGATAATAAATGGAATTCAAAAATTTATTTAAAGTGTTTTGATTTTCAGATAAAATAACATTTTGTTGTTGGATCCCTTGTTTTGTGATCTTAAATCTCTCTACCGGCATGGCATCTAAAACTTCATTAGCTAGAATAACACCTGTAAAAGATTCTGGAAGCTTTTCCAACCATCCAACTCGATTTATCAACTCTGGGCATAAATTTTTTATTTTTTCTTGCTGTCTTGCTTTTAAGAATGGGCTAATTTCTAAAATATAATAGTGGTTGGGTAAAACATTTGTTTTTGATAAAAACAATAAAATATCGGCAGCCATTTGTCCAGAACCCGCGCCGAATTCTAGAATATCTCCGCCGTTTAACTCTTTTAACACCTCCTTGCACTGGACTGCGATACACTTCGCAAAAAGCGGAGAAATTTCAGGGGCGGTCACAAAATCGCCCCCTCTCCCTAATTTGTGTGTTCCTGAGTTATAATAACCCAAACCCGGAGCATACAGGGCTAAATTCATGTAATGTGAGAAAGGGAGCATATCCCCGTTCTCTTGGATTTTCTGGGTAATATGATTCAATAATTTTTGACTGTGATTTAACGCTGCCTCGGCAGGGTTTGGTAAAGTAGGTAATGAAGGATAATTTTGCATGTGGATGACCTTTCTTTTTTGTGTAATGGCTTACTTGTTGGGTTCCCTTTCAAGTGCTGTTATCGTTTGCCGTTTGGCAGGATTGCCAGATCCGCGAACGACAGGATCTAAAAACCCAGGTGCAACCAATGTACTTCGAGTGGGTGGTAAGCGGTTAGCAGCCCTGACATTGCTTGGCGATGTCTTAAAAGGGGTTATTGCCGTTCAGCTTGCTATGGTTTATAGCTCGGAACCCAATCTGGTTGGTCCTGTCATATTAGCGGTTTTTTTGGGACATCTCTATCCTATCTTTTTTGACTTTCAAGGGGGGAAGGGGGTGGCGACCGCGTTGGGAGCGCTCTTTATTTTGTCTCCCGCGGTTGGTTCTTTATTTGTTGTCACTTGGCTCATCATGATGGCTTTTCTTCAAATTTCGTCGCTGGCTGCTTTAACGGCAGCATTTTTAACGCCATTTTATGTGTTTTGGTTAAAAGGCGCTGATTTTAGCCTATATATTGCTTGTATGAGTGCTATTTTATTTTGGCGCCATCGTGTCAATATTAAGCGACTGATTCGAGGAGAGGAGCTTAAAATTAGTATTTTTTCAAAAATTCGATCCTGAATTTTCCGGTGGATTTCTTCTCAGGTTGATAGTACCCAATCCCAACTATTGACTTTACCCTCAAATCAATTTAGGATACAAACTATAATTTAATCCAGTGGAGATTTTACCATGTCTACCCCAAATCCAAATCCAAAAACACCGATTTTGAATCAAAGTGCAGCCTTAATGAAACTGGAAAGTTCTTTTTTAGACTTTTATAGCTTAACTGCATTATCCAACACCTGTGTCACTTTTCGTCAGGTTAACAAAAAAAGATTAACAGATTTAAGAGAAATGGCTTCGGAGTTGCTTGACCACGTATTGAATATCGATGAGAACAGAAAGAAAAGAATAATAGAACTGCTTGCCCAAGCGAGAGCAGCGGACATTCTATCAATTGCGCTCATTCCAGTAGCAATCGGTAGAGAGCAATATTTTAGTTCGCAGCAAAATAAAATCGTCTGTAAAAGAGAGCAGAATAATCTAACTCCCCTGGAGGCAGCAGCCATTTGTGGAGATTTCCATGTACTCAAATTATTCAGAGATTTTTTACCCGAAAATCAGAAACAAGAAGCGGGGTTACAATTACTCGTCTTACGTAAAAGAAAGGATTATATGTCTCTCTTTTTTGCAGCTCATCATGCTTTAAAAGAATTCGTGACGCGAGCCCTAGCTCTAGAATTCATGGAGCATTTTGAAGCAGGTGACACCCTCTGCGGGCAGCTCGGGGAAGCACAAAAAGCCCTCTCCAAATTCGGGCGCCAAGTATTATGTAATCCAAAACCGAATAGCCCTCTCCCCGATTTAACTCTGGAACCAAGAAGGTCTTGCCTGTTGTATAACGATGTTGAGTTGGATCTGGACTCTATTGGTTTGTCGTCTTTTAGGGCGTTATTTAAAGGGCTGCACGGGGGTTCGTTTGTTGCGGGTGGTGGTGCGCACTTGAAGTTGGGGGTGAGGTTCGCCATCGAAATCGATCTCAAGGCTTCTGACCTCTTATGTAAAGTGATACCAAGAGAAGTAGACAATATTACTGGGGAACTTTTGAATTGCGCCCCTGACAAGTTAGATTCACTGAGTCTTCCTGCTGCTCGTCGTACATTTCCCAAGTAAAATGCACTAACAATCCGGTAGCATAAATTGTTGTCGGATTGTTATCGAAACAAGATTGAATGAACCAGTTCAATAACGTGTCATATTGCTGGAGCTTAAAATTAGTATTTTTTCAAAAATTCGGTCATAAGCTTGGGATCTTCTCTTATGATTGCAATTTCTTTCCAGATGGGCTCCGCTTCTTCTAAAGAAATCGCCCCGCCTTTCGTAAAAGCTAAGTAATAAGATTTTGAAGATAATGGATGAGGTTGTATTGTTAATTTATCTTTAAAATCAGATTGAGAACTTAGATATTTTGCAACTTCATTTAAATCGATAACCGAGCCTGTTTTTTCAGTGATCAAATTCTTAAAATTTTCAAGATTATTTTTTCCCTCAGTCACCGTTACCCCTTCTTTGCGAAGATCGGTGATAATAGAATAACTTTCGGTGACGCGAACAGGTTTTGGGATTTCTTTTAGATTGCCATTGAAAACATAGGGTGATTCGCTGCCATCTTTGTTAATTGACGAGGTAATAACTCTATATTCTACTTGCGAAACTCGGTAAGGGGATTTTCTGTCCACCGCTGCTCCGCTGGGATAATATAAATAAGCGGCTCTATCGTCTTTATAAGAAGCGGTTGCAATCGCATCGACTTTACCTTCTTTAGCCAAATTTAGACAGTCTTTCCAAGACATTGGCATAAATTTGGGTTCATATCCAGTTGCAAGCAAAGCTTTCTGAATGATATCAATATGCAATCCGGTGGCAATATTATTTCCTTTTACAAAAGTAAATGGATACCAAAAATTGTTATCGGTGCAGATGGTAATAGAAGTCGCACAGAAAGCGAGGCAAGGACTTAATAAGCTAAGTGAAAATAAAAAAGACAATCCAAAATTTGTTTTACGCATTTTAATAGTTTGGCATTATTTTTGCAGGGTGTCCATTGACCAACGAGGAATGGCTTGGATTTGTAAAGAATCAGTATCTTTAATTCCTCTGGATAAATATTGATATCCTGCAAAAGCAATCATCGCCCCATTATCGGTACAGAACTCAAGTCTTGGGTAATAAAGGCTCGCTTTTTCCGTGTGAGCCAATTGTGATAATTTTTCTCTAAGCCGTAAATTAGCACCCACGCCGCCGGCAACCACTAAACGGGTTAACCCGGTTTCTTTCATCGCTCGTTTACATTTAATGACTAGCGTGTCCACGACGGCTTCTTGAAAAGCCCACGCAATATCTGCTTTATCTTGAAGGCTCTCTTGTGTATTTCTTAAGGTATTTAAGGTAAATGTTTTAAGACCGCTAAAACTAAAGTTTAAACCCGGTTTTCCCGTTAAGGGTCTTGGGAAATCAAATCGTTTTGGGTCACCGGTCTCGGCTAGTTTGGCAAGCTTGGGTCCCCCCGGATAACCTAACCCTAGTAATTTGGCGGTTTTATCAAAAGCCTCTCCGGCGGCATCATCGATAGATTCTCCCAGGAGTTGATATTGTCCAATCGCGTTAACCTTAACCAGCATGGTATGGCCACCTGAAACTAGTAAGGCAAGAAAAGGGAAATGTGGGGTAGGGGTTTCTAATAAGGCAGCTAATAAGTGTCCTTCCATATGATGAACCGCTAGGGTGGGGATATTAAGGGCATACCCCAATGATCGCCCAAAACAGGATCCGACTAAGAGAGCACCGATAAGACCTGGTCCGGCGGTATAGGCAATTCCATTTAAAGAATTTAATGAAACTTCGGCAGATTCTAATACTTGAGTAAGTAAGGGGACTATTTTTCGAATATGATCTCGTGAGGCGAGTTCAGGGACAACGCCGCCAAAAGCAGCATGAATATCGGCTTGAGTATGCAAAGCATGGGCTAAAAGTCCCTTACTACCCTCGTAAATAGCGATACCTGTTTCATCACAGGAGGTTTCTAACCCCAATACGCGCATAAAATCTTCCCAATTGCTTCAAACTAGACTAGAATAACATGCTTGATTATGGAACAAACATAGGAGTGCGATACACAATGCCCAGCGTCCGTATTAGAGATGGTGAGTCTGTTGACTCAGCCATGCGCCGTTTTAAACGCGCGGTTGAAAAAGCAGGTATTCCAAAAGAGCTTCGCAAGCGCGAGTTTTATCAAAAAGGCTCAACGATTCGCAAGCGAAAAGCCGCTGCCGCCAGAAAGCGTCATTTAAAGAAATTATTTCGAGATACTAACGGTAGTCCGGTTCAATCTCGGGAAAAAAAATAACGCCATGAGTACACCTTCCGAGAGCTTAAAAAATCAAATTCAGGAAGCCATGAAAACCGCCATGCGTTCTCAAGAAAAAGAACGCCTGGGGGTTATTCGTTTAATTCTTGCTGGAATGAAACAACAAGAAGTGGATGAGCGAATTGTTTTAAGCGATGAGCAAATCCTAGCTTTACTGGATAAAATGATTCGACAACGCAAAGAATCTATTAAACAATTTGAAGCCGGTAACCGGGAGGACTTAGTTAAGCAAGAAGCCTTTGAAATAAACGTTATCCAAGAATTCTTGCCGACAGCCCTTTCCGAAGCAGAAATTAATGATTTAATCCATAAGGCTATCCAAGAGCTTAATGCAAGCTCTATACGCGATATGGGGAAAGTCATGGCGGTTCTAAAACCCAAATTGCAAGGTCGTGCTGATTTGGGAGAAGTAGGTAATATTATTAAAAAGCTGTTATCGAGTTAAGAAGTATTTATGACGGGGCACATTCCCGAAGCGTTTATCGAGACACTTTTATCGCGTGTCGATATTGTGGAGCTTATCGGTGATCGCGTTAAACTTCGAAAAGCAGGTTCTAATTTTGTGGGGCTTTGCCCATTTCATAACGAAAAAACCCCTTCTTTTTATGTAAATCCTATTAATCCCAGCAAACAGTTTTATCATTGTTTTGGATGTGGTGCGAGTGGGGACGCCATTCGTTTTTTAAAAGAGTATGAGGGGCTTCATTTTATTGAAGCCATTGAAATGCTGGCAGAACGCGCTGGACTCTCCATCCCAAAAGAAGATCAAGAACGTTTTTTTAAAAATCATGCGACACTGTACGAATTGCTTAATAAAGCTAATCAGTATTTTCAAGAAAAGCTTCGGGAACCAGAAGCGTCTAAAGCCATTCACTATTTAAAATCGAGAGGTATTACTGGGAAAATTGCCAAAAAATTTGAAATAGGGTTTGCTCCCGAGGCTTGGGAGAGCCTTTTTCATACATTATGTACTGGTACTATCCAAGCGGAAGATCTTGTTACTGCAGGGCTTTCAATTCGAAAAGAGAATAAAGTTTATGATCGATTCCGAGGTAGAATTATATTTCCTATCCGGGACACTCGAGGACGGGTGGTTGGATTCGGTGGGCGAATTTTTGAAGAAGGCCACCCCAAATATCTTAATTCACCAGAAACCCCGGTGTTTAATAAAGGAAGTTTACTGTACGGGTTATATGAAGCCCGATCTGGGAATCGAGATTTATCCTCCTTAATTATCGTAGAAGGCTATTTAGATGTTGTCAGTCTTGCACAATTTGGTGTTACTAACGTTGTCGCAACGCTGGGTACTTCATTAACCGAGAAGCATCTGGATACGTTATTTCGATATGTTTCAGAGATTATTTTATGTTTTGATGGTGATAAAGCAGGGGTCGAAGCGGCAAATCGTACCTTAAAATTATGTTTACCCGCCATGAAAGAAGGCCGTAGAGTGCGATTTGCATTTTTGCCGGAAAAAGAAGATCCCGATTCTTATATTCGCAGCAAAGGCAGAGAGGCATTTTTAGCACGCCTAGGGCATGCCAAGCCGTTATCAGACTTTTTGTTTGATAATATCAGCCATGGATTAGATTTAACCCATATTGATGGACGAGCGCAGCTGGTGACGCTTGCTAAGCCTTTAATAGCCCGTTTGCCAAAAGGTGTATATCAACAAATGATGTGGCAACGATTGGGAGAACTTGCAAAACTCCAAACACGGACTACAATTACGCAATCTTCATGGGCAAAGGGGAGCTCAAGGGAAAAAGTAGCCATGGTTTCACCTGCCATACGGGCAGCAGCGTTGTTGTGTCAGAAACCAGAATTGGTTACTATTGCAAAGGAATTCAAACCCTTATTGGAAACGGTTGAGAGCGAAGGGGTCCCTTTGTTATGTGCATTGACTGACGTATTTGAGAGGAGTCCAACTATGAACATAGAGACGGTGAAAGATCAATTATCAGCAGATATTTTAAATATTTTTGATCTAAAAGAATTAAAATTGATTGCTGATTCTGTCCCTTTTGGAGGACTAGAAACCGAGTTTAGAGGTGCTCTTCAACGATTAGTTGAAAAACAGACCGAGAAATCTATAGAAATCTTGATATCCAAGGCAAAGGAGGAAGAGCTCTCATTGTCTGAGAAAACTCTTTTGAAGGATTTACTGGACAAAAGGGAAAAAGATCGGGTAAATTAACTACTTTTCAAACTTCAGTTCTCAAGAATTTCCTACAGACAAATTTGAGTAGAGTATGACAGCCATGACGTATATCGACAAAGAACATCAAGCGGCATTAATTAAGTCTTTAATGGCGTTGGGAGAAGAAAAAGGTTTTTTGACCTATGACGAGGTCTGCAATTTTCTGACAGAGGAAGGCGTTGATCCTGATCTGATAGAGGAAATCATCGAAAGCATCGATGAGCGAGAGATGACAGTCTATCGTATGACTTCTGAGCTCGATAATATTATATTGTCAGATGGGGAGACAGAGGCCCTTCCACCCGATGAGGTGGTAGAAGAAGCCGCTTCGGCATTTGCACCTATCGAAGGCGGCGAATTAAATCGCACCAATGATCCTGTCCGCATCTATATGCGAGAAATGGGAACGGTGGAATTGCTCACCCGCCAAGGCGAAATTCTGATTGCAAAACGCATTGAAGAAGGGGTCCGAGAAGTCCTCTTAACCTTAGCCCAGTATCCTACACTCATTGGCACGCTGATAAACGAATTTAACCGTGTCGAAAACGCAGAGCTTAAAGTCAACGACGTGGTTAATGGATTCATTGATCCCGAACAAGCGCCTGCGGTTGTGGCCGAAGAGGTTAATCTTGTCGTTGCATTGGAAGATCCCGCTCCCGCTGTGGAAGTTGAAGAAGGTGATGAAGAAGTTACCGCAGAAACCAGTGATTTTGATGCCGAGCCCGATCTCACAGAAGCAAGACGACGGTTTGCTGAACTCTACGAGTTAATGCAAGAAGCCGATAATCTTATTAAGCAAAAAGGTCGCACTCATACCAGTACTTTGGCTGCGTTCGATCGATTGGGAGAGAGTCTCGTTTGCTTCAAATTAGTGCCGAAGATCTTCGATGGCTTAACCGAAGGCATGCGCAGTATGTTAGAACGAGTGCGCGAACAAGAACGCGTCGTTATGGAATTGTGCGTCAATCAATCCAGAATGCCACGTCCACTCTTTATTACTTCCTTCCCCAATCAGGAAACCAATTTACAGTGGGTAAACGATCAGATTGAAGCCAAGGAGCCCTATTCTGCTGGTTTAGAAAAACGTCAAGAGAATATTCTCGCAGCACAGCAGCAGTTACTGGATCTTGAACAAGAAACCGGATTACTGGTTTCAGAAATTAAAGAACTCAACCGTCGCATGTCAATTGGGGAAGCAAAAGCAAGACGCGCTAAAAAAGAAATGGTCGAGGCCAATTTACGACTCGTGATTTCTATTGCTAAAAAATACACCAATCGTGGCTTGCAGTTCTTGGATTTAATTCAAGAAGGTAATATTGGTTTGATGAAAGCAGTCGATAAATTTGAATATCGCCGCGGCTATAAATTCTCGACTTATGCCACTTGGTGGATCCGTCAAGCGATTACCCGCTCGATTGCCGATCAAGCTCGCACCATTCGTATCCCCGTGCACATGATCGAGACCATCAATAAACTCAATCGAATCGCACGACAAATGCTTCAGGAAATGGGACGCGAACCCACCCCTGAGGAATTAGGCGTTCGCATGAGTTTACCGGAAGATAAAATTCGCAAAGTCCTTAAGATCGCCAAAGAGCCTATTTCAATGGAAACACCCATTGGTGATGACGAGGATTCTCATTTAGGCGATTTTATCGAAGATGCCATGGTCATGTCGCCCATCGATTCTGCGACTTCCGAGGGTTTGCGCGAAGCCACTCGTAGAATTTTAGCTTCCCTCACGGCGAGAGAAGCCAAAGTGCTACGCATGCGATTTGGGATTGATATGAATACCGATCATACCCTGGAAGAAGTCGGTAAGCAGTTTGACGTCACGCGTGAGCGAATTCGTCAGATTGAAGCCAAGGCCTTGCGCAAGCTGCGTCAGCCCAGCCGTGCAGAGCAGCTGAAGAGCTTTTTGGAGGACGAAAGCAAGGAATAATTTTTTATTTCTACAGTTTCAGATATACTAAAACCCAATTCCGGGCCCATAGCTCAGTTGGTTAGAGCAGGGGACTCATAATCCCTTGGTCCTAGGTTCGAGTCCTAGTGGGCCCACCAAAAATCTTAATAAAATCAATAAGTTATATATTGAAAGTTTACTTTCTTAAATCTTGCTGTGGACATTTTGTGGGCATTAGGGATTCTAACTATATGAAATTTCACCACTGAAAAACCTTTGTTTGTATACAAATCTGAAATAGAAATATAAAATAATTTGCCAAATCGTGCATATTCAAGGTAAAATCTCAAAAAATCGACAATTGTCATTCTTTTGAGATTTTTTAACTATTTGATTTGCAATGCATTTTATTAGATTTGGAAAATAGAAATGACAAAATTTATAGGAAGGAATGAAGAACTTGAGGCATTAAAGGCGTTATTAAAAAAAACCACGGCAAGTTTGATCGTTGTAAAAGGTAGACGCAGAATTGGGAAAAGTCGTTTATTGGAAGAATTTGCTCGTTCTATAGATGACGCATTTACTTTTTCAGGACTGGCCCCCACAAAAAATACAACAGCTCAATCTCAACGAGAGGAGTTTGCAAGTCAATTCGCAAAACAATTTAATGAATTACCTTCCAATAAAGAGAATTGGCATGATTTATTTTGGGATGTAGCACAACGCACAAAACAAGGTAGAGTATTGATAATTCTTGATGAAATTACTTGGATGGGAGATTGTGATCCCGACTTTCTTGGGAAATTAAAGAATGCTTGGGATTTATATTTTAAAAAGAATGATCAGTTGATCTTGGCAATTTGTGGTTCATCTTCAGCATGGATAGATGAAAATATTTTAAGTAGCACTGGATTTCTTGGTAGAGATTCTCTTACCTTGACTTTAAAAGAACTGCCCCTTTATGATTGCGCTGAATTTTGGAATGAGGAAAATGAACGTACTTCTTCCTATGAAAAATTGAAAATATTAGCTGTTACGGGGGGTATACCAAGATACCTGGAACATATAGATCCTGTTCTTTCCGCGGAAGATAATTTACGTCAAATGTGCTTTAATGAGAATGGAATATTATTCAATGAATTTGAAAAGATTTTCTCTGATTTATTTGCTCCAAAAAATACTTTTTATAAAGAAATAGTGCACTGTTTAATGGATGGGATTTCTGATCAAGCGACAATTGCTTCAAAAATGAATTTGAAGATGGGTGGTGACATTTCAGAATATTTAGATAATTTGATAAAATCCGGATTTATTTCTAGAGATTTTACTTGGGGACTACGGAATGCTAAAACATCCAGTTTAAGTCATTATCGTTTAAAGGATAATTATTCTCGTTTTTACTTAAAATATATCCTTCCGAATAAGGTTAATATTGAAGCAGGCAATATGAAAAATATCTCTCTTTCCAGCTTGTCTGGATGGCACACCATAATTGGATTACAGGTGGAAAATTTAGTATTAAGTAATCGTCATCTAATAAAATCTGAATTAAATATTAATTTAAATGACATCGTTTATGATAATCCTTTTTTTCAGAGAAAAACAGCAAGACAGGCTGGATGTCAAATAGATTATTTGATCCAAACTAAATATAACACTTTATATATTTTTGAAATAAAATTTTCAAAAGATAAAATTGGAACTCAAATAATAGAGGAAATGAAAAGCAAAATCAAACGACTTAGTATTCCTAGAGAATTCTCATATAGAACGGTTTTAATCCATATAAATGGTGTTACCGACGAACTACAAGATTCACATTTTTTTTCTAATATTATCGATCTTAATAAATTTATAGAGAAGAAATAATAAAGGCAAATTAGATTGTAAATCTGAAGTGACGAAAACACGTATGAAAACAGCTGGAGTCGTTTTGGGCAGATAAAATCGAAGCAGCTTATATCATAAAAAATGCAATGAATAACAAACATTCAACAAAGGAAAAAAATCCACAAATTGAAAAAGATAGAAATTTATTACTGGAACCATTGGAAATAGGCTGGGCCTTTCAATCCTACACTTTGCGAGAATATGGGATAACGTCGATGGCCCAGATATCAAGTCATTATTAGAACCCGTTGGGTTTAATGCAATGAAGAATTCAGCCATTTCTATATTGAAAATGTGAGATTTGAGCAACGCTAATTAGCCGTAACAAGTGGGTGTAACGGTGGCTGGAGCATCAGTATCAGTTAGAATAATAATTCGCCAAGAATCTTGGCGATTTTTAGAGAGGTGAAGTATGGAGGAAAGAGATAAATTTGAGCGGGTTGATAATTCGCCAACGGCCGTTGGCGAATTAAAAGGAAGTTCTACCTTCCAAAATTTGTAATCAGTCATTTTCTAGATGTCATCTTGCCACAAAACATATCAACTTTTTGTGGCAAGGTCAAATAGCTATGTGAGAAGCGGATTATCAAACATCAATTAACTTGTGAAATAATTTTTTAGGCCAATTGTTGCGATGGCTTTAGGCTTGAAAGGACAGTGGTTTTATTTTTCAATTTTTTGTCCCGATCATGTAAAAAGCTAGGAAGTAGCAGATTATCAGATAGATAATCTAAGACAATGTCCGATTCCTTATGGCTTAATCCTGTAGCATCATGGATAATTTGTTTTGTCTGATATTGATGCACAACAATATTTATTTTGTTGCGAATCTCTTCTTCAGACCACAGCTCTGGATTTCCAGGACAAGAATAAAATTGATATAGTTTTGGGGATTTAAGAAAAGGGTTATCTGTAATATTAGTATCATATGCTCTTTTTTTGGATGGATCCAACAGAGGATAGGTATTAATTGCAAGCACATGAAAAGATTCTGCAAGTGGATAATCTTCCATCAGACCTTTAAAATGATCGCTACCAATAATGGATATTGCTCCGCCTTCAAATTCTTCGGCACAAAGATATTTGGATGTTGTCTTGTTTCGATTATCTAAACAATCAGCATAATCTCCTGAGATTCCATGTTCTGGATCTCCAGCAAAAAATTTCATTCCTAAAAATTTGGCAACAGCAAAAATTGATTCCATTACCAGAAAATCACAGCGTTTACCTATTACAATTCCATTTTCAGCTAGTTCTTTTAGCATTGCATCATTAATTTCTAAAATAAGATTGCGTATGCCTAGCTGTGTTGCAATGTTAAGAACCATAATTTCAATCAATAAAGACATTTTTAATTCGTGGCCTTCACCAATTAAAATTAATAATTTCTTTTTCAACTCGCCAGCATTTTTATATTCATTGATAATAAGCTCGCGTAATTTAAGATATAATTTTTCCAAATCTTCGATAGAAATTTCACTGCCATCTTCTTCATATTTTACAGTAGCACCAGATTTAAGCAGTGTTTTTAATATCCGTGGTCTAGAAATTATCCCATGAGATACACGCATTGCTGTTTCAAAAGGTGTTAACCCCATGGGCCCTACAAAATTAACATCAGCAGCATTTTCACATAGTATTTCAACGATCTCTGATTCATCTTGTTTAATTGCGGCATGCAAATTACTATCAGGGGTCCACATATCCTGTGAATTGGGATTTGCTCCTAAACGCAGAAGTTCTTTAATTACGCTTAATCTATGATCAAGACTTTTCATTTGTATAGCCAAATTCAACGGTAAATTTTTATAACTATTAGTACTAGGTGCATTCAAATCATTAAGATTAAAATCATATTTATCGATAAATTTTCTTAAAATATCTGATATTTGTGTTGTACTCATCATAGCTGCTATTTCCAATAGTTAATTGACTTAGTTTAAACAATTATTATTATCGGGAACTTAACAAATTGTTCAGTAATATGAAATACTAACATGGATAGCTTTGCATATCCATTAAACCATGCAGCAAAACAACAACATGCATATCGACGACAGTTCTTGGGTAATGCACGTCAACCCCACCTGCATCAGCAGGTTCCCGTTGTCCAGTCAGCCATTGTCCCTTCTCAAATATAAAAAGTAGTTTGAACACATAAATATATGCCGCAACTAAAAAAAAACTGCAGAATCTTATCCAGTAAAATTTGTGTGGGCAAAATGTGGGCATGGCTAGTGCACAACCCTGCATTTCTCTGCAAATTGTAGCGGGATCTGCGGTATAAAAAGTCAATAAAATCAAGCACATAGATTATAGTTATCGGACTCATAATCCCTTGGTCCTAGGTTCGAGTCCTAGTGGGCCCACCAGTTTGTATCCTTGAGAAGGAAGCTAGATTTGGACTGGATTAATATTTTAGTTTCTATAGTTAATGCATTCGCATCATGCTGTATTGCTTATTATGCGTATAGTAACTTTAAAATAATAAACAAACTTGAAGAAGAGACTAAACAGCGTCATACCGACCAAATTGATCTTTATAAAGCTATTGTGATTTCCACATTGCTATCATCAGGTGGTGGTACAGGATTTGATACACGTAAAACCGAATTTAAAAAGCATTATGATGGTGAAAAAAAAATATTTCAAGAAAAGACTGAACAGAATATATAGTAAATTAAAAAGATTAGGCATAATGACAAAAGTATAAATAAATTTAGCATTCTTCACAATCCCTTTTTGAACATCCTATTTTTGAGGATGCCAATAAAGGTGCATGATCACCTAATGACAGTTTTGAATCATTTATTTTGGCGAAATATTTTCAAACCTTTCTGGTAGAATTAGAAATCGCATAATACAGGTTGCATTCCAAATCGAATTGATATTAAGGAGTGTCCTGTTATTGTTGAAGAGAAATCACGTTTAGGTGATTGGGTATGCATTGCAGCAACAACTGAAACTGCCTCTACATGTTGGTGGTAAAATGGCCTTGGAGTTATCCGGGCGTGCACATTTTGTACCCATGGGCCGTTATCAAGTACTCTATCTTTATACGCATG
>Ga0207032_1193_pt1 | contig 13883 bp, 12 predicted proteins | sample Alteio_BWMinCont_38_FD_153308 | JGI IMG/M metagenome (GOLD analysis project Ga0207032, IMG submission 153308) | Enriched cells from forest soil in Barre Woods Harvard Forest LTER site, Petersham, Massachusetts, United States -... | ecosystem: Environmental > Terrestrial > Soil > Temperate forest >... | reverse complement strand
GTTTTTAAAAGTGATGAGGATGATCTTATTCTCTTTGCATAAACTATATCAGCAGGTGAGAGATTGCCGTCAAAATAAAAGCGGTTACGAGGTTTTGGCCAATGTTTGGCACGAACTGCAAAAGAATCATCCGGAAGACTGGCTTTGTGCTTTAGAGATATTAGAGATTTTAGACCAGGAAGACGTTATGTCCGCTATTGCTGCTGAAATACAAACCACATTGGAGACACGTGCAGCTAACGAGCCTGAGTTTACAAAATTGATTAGAGATGGTTTGAAATTGATCAGGCAGCCTGTGTAAGCACAATTAGATTTGACAACTTTTTAAAAGTTGTCAAATCTGTTTGCGAACTATTTCTTTTGCGCTTTTGAACTCCCAATCGGGAACGCCGTTTCATGCTTTGATTCCTTCATCACGAAGCTGCTCTGTATTGTACCTAAAGACATAATGGTAAACAGCTTATTCATCAAAAAACTATGATAGGCTTCTAAATCTTTTACCGCTATCCGCAAAATAAAATCATAAACGCCCGACATATGGTAGCAATCCAGTACCTCGGGATGCTGAATGATCTCCTGCTCAAAATGATTTAAACCTTCCTTGCTATGGTCCTTTAACTGCACCAGGGTAAAGGCCATTAACCCGCGGTCTATCTTGGTATGATCCAGTATAGCTACATAGTTTTTAATATACCCTTCGTCCTCCAAACGCTTAATGCGCCGGAATATCGGCGTTGCCGTTTTATACAACTTATCGGCAATTTCTTTATTAGTTAGCCGCGCGTTTTCCTGTAATAATTGCAGGATACGGATATCCGTTTCGTCAAGTGTGCTGATCATGGTGAATAAATTTTGCTAAACGTTACCTTTTGAATTTAAGTTTTAGAATAATAAACTACAAAAACGATAATATGGGGTATAAAAAACCAAATATAAGCTGATTAATAGTTATTATCACTATTAATGGTCAATTTTATATCTGATTATATAGCCGTATCCATCTTATTTTTAAAACAAAAAGCGAATAGACTGTTGTACTTAAATAGACTATCCCGCTAAACCAAATAACTAATGAAACTCGTTACTTTTCAAACCGGCAAGCGCCAAAACCTGGGCATTATTGCTAACCAACAGGTTTATGATCTGCATGAATGCGACCCGATGATCCCAGGCAATATGAATGCTTTTTTACAGGGCGGCGATGCTTTAATGGAACGGGCAAAAGTGGTAGAAAAGAAGTTAAAAGATCACCAGATAAATGCGCTTTCAGAAAAACAATACCAATTATTAGCTCCGGTGCCTAACCCGACGTCATGCCGCGACGGTTATGCTTTTCGTCAGCATGTAGCAGCTGCCCGCCGCAACCGGGGGGTACCGATGATTGAAGAGTTTGACCAGTATCCTATTTTCTATTTCACCAATCACAATGCGATCTACGGCCCTGGCGAATTAAGCTGTATGCCCGATCATTTTAAGAGACTGGATTTTGAGCTGGAGGCGGCTATCGTACTAAATAAAAAAGGAAGAAACATTGAAGCCGCCGATGCGGATAGCTATATAGCCGGCTACATGATAATGAATGATATGAGCGCCCGAGCCTTGCAAATGGAAGAGATGCTGCTCAATTTGGGCCCGGCAAAAGGTAAAGATTTTGCCACGGTAATTGGTCCGTGGTTGGTTACGCCCGATGAGTTGGAGAGGAATAAGGTTGCCTGTAAACCGGGACATACAGGCAACGCTTATAATTTGGAAATGCTATGCCGTGTAAACGGCATAGCGGTTTCTAAAGGTAATATGGCCGATATGGACTGGACGTTTGCCGAAATTATTGAACGCGCTTCTTATGGTTGTGATGTTTTCCCCGGCGATGTTATTGGCTCGGGTACCGTAGGCACCGGCTGTTTTTTAGAATTAAACGGAACAGGCATATTAAATGATCCCAATTACAAAACCCAATGGCTGCAACCCGGCGATAAAGTTGAAATGGAGATAACCGGCCTGGGATTATTGGAAAACACAATAGTGGCCGAAGATACAGACTGGTCAATACTCAATTTGAAAAAGTAAATAATGAAAATGAAAACGGTTAGAACCAGTGATCTGTCAATTATTGAGCTGCAAAGTTATCTCAATCACGTGGTTGCGCCGCGTCCTATCGCTTTGGTGTCTACTATCGATAAAGAAGGGAATGTTAACCTGAGCCCGTTTAGTTTTTTCAACCTGTTTAGCGTTAACCCACCGGTGTGTGTGTTTTCGCCATCGCGCCGGGTAAAGGATAATACCACTAAACATACGCTTCAGAATTTACAGGAAGTACGTGAGTGTGTCATCAATATGGTGAATTATGATATGGTTCAGCAAACCTCACTTTCCAGTACCGAATACCCAAAGGAAATTAATGAGTTTGATAAGTCCGGGTTTACACAATTGCCTTCGGCTTATGTTAAACCGCCACGGGTGGCGGAGTCATTAGTTCAGTTAGAATGTATCATAAGGGATATTATTTCGCTTGGCGATGGTCCTGGCGCCGGCAACCTGGTATTAGCCGAAGTTATTTGCTTACACATGGACGAAGCAATTTTTGACAACGACGGAAAGATCCTACAGGAAAAACTGGATTTAGTGGCCCGCATGGGTGGCGACCTGTATGCAAGAGCATCTGCCGATAATATATTTAAAGTGCCAAAACCCCTGATGCAACAGGGTATGGGAATTGACAAATTACCCGGTTATGTTAAAAACTCTACTGTTTTAACCGGGAACGACCTGGCGCAACTGGCTAATGTAACCGATATGCCTGGTATGGACGAAATTGAAAATTATTTGGACACAAACCCGGCCATACCCGAACAAATGAACTATTTACGGCCGCATCCGGATAGCCGGACAAGCTATATACATCAGCGCTCCAAAACCATGTTGCGTAATGGCAAATTAGAAGAAGCCTGGCTGAACTTATTGGCCGGGGCTTATTATGAAGAAATAATAATAAATGATCTGATAAATAATCAATTATAAAATTATGCCAAGCTATCATAAATCAGGACAGATTCCCCATAAAAGGCATACGCAGTTCCGTAAGCCCGATGGCTCCTTATATGCCGAAGAGCTGGTTTCAACAGAAGGTTTTTCCAGTTTATATTCATTGGTTTACCACGTCTACCCACCCACGCTGGTAAAAGAGTTGGGCGAGCCTTATTCGGTAGAGCCAAAAATTGCCCGCGAAAAGCACCTGAAACATACCAGTCTGATCGGTTTTAATATAAAGCCCGAGGACGATTACCTGCAAAGCCGTAAGCCGGTTTTGGTAAACTGTGATCTGCATATCTCATTGGCTGCGCCGCGCAAATCGATGACCGACTATTTTTACAAAAATAGCCAGGCCGATGAAGTGGTGTTCATCCATGAAGGTACCGGTACCTTAAAAACAGGCTTTGGTAATATCAAATTTGCTTATGGCGATTACCTGATTATCCCGCGTGGAACCATCTATCAAATGGAATTTGATACGGAAGCTAACCGCTTGTTTATTGTAGAAAGCTTTAGCCCTATTCGTCCGCCAAAACGTTATATGAACAGCTATGGCCAGTTAATGGAACATTCGCCTTATTGCGAACGCGACATTCGTCAGCCGGAAAACCTGGAAACGCATGACGAAAAAGGCGATTTTAAAATACTGATCAAAAAGCAAGGATTGATCTATCCATACATCTACGGTACCCATCCTTTTGATTTTGTGGGCTGGGATGGCTTTCATTATCCGTGGGCGTTTTCTATCCATGATTTTGAACCCATAACCGGCAGGTTGCACCAACCGCCTCCCGTACATCAAACTTTCGAAGGGCATAATTTTGTGATCTGCTCGTTCGTGCCGCGCAAGTTTGATTATCACCCGCTATCCATCCCCGCACCCTATAATCACAGTAATGTAGATAGTGACGAGGTGTTGTATTATGTAGACGGCGACTTTATGAGCCGTAAAAGCGTGGTAAAAGGCCAGATCACCCTGCATCCCGGAGGTATTCCGCACGGCCCTGCGCCGGGCTCGGTAGAGAAATCAATAGGCAAAGAATCAACCGACGAACTGGCGGTGATGATAGATCCTTTCCGTCCACTAATGCTGACAGAATATGCGGTACAAATTGAGGACGAGAATTATTATAAAAGCTGGATTTCTTAGTTAAAAAAGTTATAAAGGTTGTAAATGTTGTAAGAGTTGAAAAGATTTAGAATTTAATCGGCAACTACTACAACTTTTTACAACCACTCCAACCTTTACAACAACTACAACAAACATGGAAACACAAACAATAAATAACCCAACAAAAACAACCGACTTTTTACCGCTTAACGGTACGGATTATGTTGAATTTTATGTAGGCAATGCCAAACAGGCGGCCCACTATTATAAAACCGCTTTTGGTTTCCAGGACCTGGCTTATTCCGGCCCGGAAACTGGTGTGCGCGATAGGGCATCGTATGTTTTGCAGCAGGGAAAGATCAGGATCGTGTTGACTACACCGCTGCATTCTGATCATCCCATAGCCGAACATATTAAAAAGCATGGTGATGGCGTAAAGATACTGGCATTATGGGTAGACGATGCGTATGATGCTTTTGAGCAAACTACCTCGCGCGGTGCAATACCTTATCAGCACCCCACCACTTTAACCGACGAAAACGGCGAAGTGCGCACCAGTGGCATCAAATTGTACGGCGAAACAGTACACCTTTTTGTCGAAAGGAAAAACTACAAGGGCCTGTTCCTGCCCGGCTATAAAAAATTGGAAACCAGTTACACACCACCCGACACCGGCTTACTTTATGTAGATCATTGCGTAGGGAACGTGGGCTGGCACAAAATGAACGAGTGGGTTAATTTTTATGAAGACATTATGGGGTTCCGAAATATCCTGACCTTTGATGATAAAATGATTTCTACCGAATATTCAGCGTTGATGAGCAAGGTGATGAGCAATGGCAATGGCTATGTGAAGTTCCCGATAAATGAACCGGCCGAAGGCAAGAAAAAATCACAGATAGAGGAATATTTAGAATTTTACGAAGGCGAAGGCGTGCAGCATATGGCCTTAGCTACTCACGATATTGTAAAAACCGTAACCGATCTGCAAAGTCGTGGTGTCGAGTTTTTAACCGTGCCAACATCTTATTACCAGGAACTTACTGCCCGCGTTGGCAAAATAGATGAGGACCTGGGTCCGTTGGAAAAGTTGGGCATATTAGTCGACCGTGATGACGAAGGTTACCTGTTGCAAATATTTACCAAGCCGGTTGAAGACAGGCCAACCCTATTTTTCGAGATCATCCAGCGCAAAGGTGCCAAATCATTCGGTGCAGGAAATTTCAAGGCTTTGTTTGAAGCGATTGAAAGGGAGCAGGATTTGAGAGGGAACTTGTAAAAGTCTTCCTTTTTGTGTTCATCATACAAAATAAGATACCTCTATTTACAGATCTTCCGGTAAAAGGTGGTAATCCAATGGTTTTGAAGGTACACCTGAAATGTATATGGTATAAAGATGGTTAGCCGCCAATGTTACCGGCATGTTGAGCAATATTGTTGACGACCCGGAAACGGTTAACGAAAATGAAGTTGTAGCGGGGTCAATATCATAATAAGGAGAGGATGTTTTATCATACAACCCGGATACTATTTTGCTTCCCCCGGTTATATAAATATCAACCGGATTAGTGGTAATTGCCGAACTTATCTGGACAAAACCTATCCTTGCCTTTCCGGGTTGAGGAGCCGTGCGGTCTTCAAATACACTCAATACAGAACCATCATCAGTAAAATAAGCGGTGTAATAACCCGGGCCAAAGGTCAGGTTGGCAGTTGCGCTTACATTTGTGGTGGACGATGCATTAAAAGCCACGGTATAAGTACCGGGCGTTATTGATTGAAAACCGGAGGTTTGTCCATACCCTAATGTAAAAATCGTTTTTACGCCTGCAAAATAAACATCCTGTGGTGCCGAAATCTGCGAGGCATTTACCATTTCTAAAAAAGATCCCGAAGCAGTAACGGTCGGTGCCGGGCTGGTTTTAATACAGGCTACCTGGCAGGTAGCCTGTATTGCAAATATTAAGCCTAAAAGAAACACCCTGTTAAGGCTTTTATAACTTGTTTCCATGATAGTCACTTTTTGTTATAAACAGTAAATCAGGACAAAAGGTTTAGTAAATGTATAACGAATGCAATTGGTAGTCCTGTATTTGAATAAGGACAAATAAAGATAAGCAATAATTTATTGGGTTGTTTATTGGGGTTATTGAAAGTGTGGAACATGTGCCGTTGATCAAAACGCACAGTGTATACAGGTAATACGGGATTTTAAGGAACATATTTAGCCATCCAAACTGTAGCACCGCCACAATCAGGGTCTTGTTCTGTATATTTCAGTACTTCAAAGCGGTGCTTTTTCAAAAGATCTTCATATTCCGCAGGATCTAAAGAGGCGTGAAACAAATTTTCGCTACCATTCATGCTCCATGCCTCGACATGCTGTGTGCCGGAAGTGAAAAGTAAAATGCCATTAGGATTTAAATACTGTTTAAAAATTTGGAACATAGCGGGCTGATCTGAAATGGGCAGATGGAAAAAACTATGCCATGCAATTATCGCGTCAAACTTTTTGTTGAGATCAAGCAATCGCATATCCTGCAAAATAAATTCAGTTAATGGGAAATTAGTTTTTGCTATGTCAAGCATTTTGTTGCTTGCATCCACCCCGGTAACTTCCATGTTTTTGCTTACAAGGTATTTAAGTATTGGGTCGCCTGTGCCGCAACCCAAGTCTAAAATACCGGCGTAGTCGGGTAAACGGCTCAATAGTTCATCGAGGTGGCTTTTCTCCATTAAGCCTGTATACCTGTTTTCAGAAAACCACGCAGCAATTTTATCGTAAACTTTATATGCGTTTTCTCTTTCGCCTTTTTGCATTGAGTAATAATAAGAAAAAACGTTGATGTAGGAAAAATGACGCCTGAAGTGAATGTGATTAAGAAGACGTTGTAATATAATTATTATAAAGAGGCTGTCTTAAAAAACCTCGCCCAGGTTAACAAAAAAACCATGGGAGTGATGTATTCCAATTCCGTAATCAATACATACATTCGTGTTTGAGTGTTTGTTCACTTTTATTCGCAAACCCGCTCCGGCAGCAGGCGCAACAGTTTCAAAAGCATTGCTTCTAAACTCTGTCAGGCTTTCGGCATTGGCAAACACCACCCCGCCAAACAAACCATTTCTCGTTATCCCAAATCTAAACTCACTTTCAAGGTAAAGCATATTCCGCCCCGTAAAACGGCCCTGTATATACCCACGGCCCGTATTATTAAAGGTGTCGCCTCCTGTGTAGGGCAAATCAAGATATGGTGGATTTCCCCGGGTAAACCAGGTGAAGCCCCATAAAGCCAGCACGTTATTTGAGCGTTGCGATACTTTAATATATTTCCTGAAATCAAAAACCAACGATTCCCAGTTAGAATTGCTACAGAGTAACACAAGATTTTGAGTGTAGGTAATGTTGGCATAAATACCATTCAGCGGATTAATGGTGTTGGTACGACTATCGTATAAAAAGTTAATATTTATGCCCGACGAGGTAGTTCTTGAGGGATTGCCATAGGCTTTAAAATCATTGGGTAATTGGCTTTGAATACCTGTTTCTTTAATATTATAATGATGATCAAGGTTGTATCCTAACCCCAAATAATAATCAGCAAGAGGTGACAGTTTTCTATATAAAGTAGCGTAAACCTTAGTGTAAAAAAATAATATTGGATCGGCCTGCGCAGGCGTTGTGGATGTACCAATACCATAGGTATCTTCCGGGAATTCCTGCCAGCGAATATCCGAAGTGAATTTATATTTATTATTATTTGTCCATATCTCGGACCGGGAAACAAATATTTTTTGGAATTTCACATCATACGATAAATCACCGTCAACAACGGAAGGGTTTTCGTGATGATCACTTGTTGTAAAAAAAGCAGCATTTCCGGTTAAATCGGCAGCAAACCCGGTAGTGAGCGTATAACCTGCCGAAGGGATGACTGATATGTTTAACTTCTTGTTTGGCGCGGGCTTATTTTTTTCACGTTTGCTTTTTAAAAGCTTAAACAGCAAATCGGCAATATCTTTTTGTTTCGAAGAGTCTATCCCTGCCGGTTCAATTTTACCGGTATCACGCCCGGTACTAAGTGTGGTATTAGTTTGTGCAAAACTTTTTAACGAAAAAAGAACGCCCAATAGCATATATATAGCCGTTTTCAATTTGGTTTATTAAAATCGCCCTTCAATACATGTTGATAAAGTTCCATCATTTTTATCCTGATAACATCTTTATCAAATTGTTCCACTAACTTTTCCGACATAAGCTTAGCTTCTCTGTAAAAATTTGCATCTGCTATTAGCCGTTCGGAAAGTTTTATAAACTCATTTGTTGATGCTGCATTTAAATAGTCGCTTTTATATAATAATGCGTATTCTTTCAAATCACGGTATATAACCGGTAACCCGCAGGCGGCAGCTTCTATCGGGGCCAGGGGGCAATTTTCCTGGTACGATGGGAACAAAAAAATGTCGGCAGCGGCATAAATAGCAGGCATATCTGCCAAATCATACATGCCTGCAAAATGAATATGTGGCGAAGCCTTTTCAATTCGTTCGTTAATTCTGTTAATGCCTTCTGTAAATATCCCGAATGGCCTGCCGCCAATCCAAACGAATTTGGCTCCGGGTATGGCTTCGCCTATATCTATAAAGTCTTCCACTCCTTTTCTTTCCTGTAATTGGCCAACTCCCAGCACAACCGTATCATCATCTTTCAGTCCCAGTAATTCCCTGCCTTTTTTACGGTTGGCAGCAGTTGATCGCCATTGTTCAAAAGAGATAGGATTATATATTTTAACAATAGGAGTTTTTACGCCCAGTGCTAAAATGGCATCTTCAACCATAGGCGACAAAGCAATAAGTACATCTGCATAAGAAAAGACTATTCTAAAATAAATCTTTGCCAACGGAAACAGTTGTTTCCACATCAAAAGTGATCCCTTGATGGAGTCGGGAATGACATGTACGGTATGGATACGTTTGCCTTTGTAATTTCGGCCTTTCCAAAAATAATAAGGTCCGTATGTATGTGAATGAAATATATCGCCGGTACCTTCATTATTGACAACTACTTTAACATCATTTCTTTCCCTCAATAATGCAATCAGCCCTAAAAATGCCGTATGAACCCCCTGGCCCTTGGTAACATAAGCAGTTTCAGACACCATGTGGACGGTAAAATTTTCATTAAAGACAATTTCTGCAGGTTCTTTTTCATAATCCGCCTTATGGGTGCCAATCAGGTTATACCGTTTAAATAAAATATATAACAAAGCAAGCAGCGCCGCGGTAAGCAGGACGTATTTTATCTTTAGAAATTCAATAGCTACCGAACTCCAATAAGGGCCAAGTAGCCTGCCGGCGATTACGTAAGCTGATGATACCAAAATACCGGTTACTATAATAATCGGTAAATACCAGTTTGGTTTTATGCGCAACAACCCCGCAATAACAGAAACATAACCCCTGATAAAAGGTGTTATCCTGCCAAAGAAAAAAGGCAAAAGGCCCTGACCGGCCGATAGTTTAACAGATAACGCGTCAATCTTTTTTTCCGGGATGGGTAACCAGGAAGGTTTATGGTTTAATACATAAGCGCCAAAAAAATAAAAGACAATATATAAAATTGACGCACCCAGCACGTCGGCAATAATGGCTGACAACAGTACGAAAATTAATGACAATGCTCCCGTAAAAGTTAGGTAGCCCGAAAACATAAGTACCAGTTCATTAGGTACGGGGTTTGGAACACCGATCTCCTGTAAAAATACGAGTATGAAAATGGCCATATAGCCATAATGCACAATGTAATCAATTGCGCTATGCGACATTTATTAAGCAGTTTGAACAGATTTGTAGAACACCCATTGATACAAGTGTGTTGGTATTGTTTCAAGTTTAAACTAGTATTCTGAAGGAATTTTGTACATATATTCTATAGAAGGGATAAATAATAGAAAAATGAACCGGGAGCCGTTCATTTTTCTATTTTTGTCATAACAGCAATTACGCTAATCTTCAATTTTTGAAATATTTTTATCCATCAATCGTCTAATCAATAAGATGGGACGGTGGCAAAGTAAGGCGGCGATTACTCACCCCGACCGCGCTGCGCTGGTCGACCCTCTCTTCGCCATGCGAAAAGAGGGTTGTAAGAGTCTTTAAATTCCCTCTTTCCGCCGAAGGCGAAGAGAGGGTGGTCGGGCGAAGCAATGACCGGGTGAGTAAATATGTGGTGATTTAAAAAAGCATTAATGGACAAAACTAAAAACGCACAAAAAAAACCAAGCATTATTCACCTGCTGGCACCCTATAAAGGGCTGATATTGTTATTGCTTGTTTTTACACTGCTTAGCAATGGTATTAACCTGTTTATCCCTAAAATTGTCGCCGGAGGTATAGATGCATTTACGGCGCATCATTTTGCGTTCAGGCCGCTCATTATTGAGTTCACTTTGGCAGTTGCGGCCATATTTATATTCACCTATTTGCAGGGTATTATACAAACCTATGCGTCGGAAAAAGTAGCGCGCGACCTGCGTACCAAATTAGCCGATAAAATATCCCGGCAAAGCTACGCCTTTATTGAGCAGGTAACGCCGGGAAAGATATTGACCAATTTAACAGCCGATGTAGATTCGATTAAAATGTTTATCTCTCAGGCCATCGTATCCATCGTTTCTTCACTGTTTATCATAATCGGTGCCAGTATATTACTAATCACCATTAACTGGAAACTGGCCTTATGTGTAATGGCGATTATTCCGGTTATCGGCGGCACGTTTTTCTTTGTATTGCGTAAGGTGAGGGCTTTGTTTAAAGAAAGCCGCGCGGTAATTGATTGGCTAAATAAGGTAATTAACGAAAGTATATTGGGGTCGGCGCTGATACGGGTTATCAACTCGCAGCAATTAGAATCCAATAAATTCCTGGCAGCCAATACCAAGGCAAAAGAGTTTGGAATGGGTATTTTAAGCCTTTTTGCAGGATTAATCCCTGTTATCACTTTTACCGCCAATATGGCGGCCCTAAGCATTTTGGCCCTGGGCGGACATTTTGTGATTAACGGTAGTATGAGCCTGGGCAGTTTTGCCGCCTTTAACGGCTATTTATCTATGCTGATATTCCCGATTATTATGATCGGCTTCATGAGTAATGTGATAGCGCAGGCCACGGCATCGTTTGAACGGATTACGGCCATTATTGAAACACCCGATCAACCTGAAACCGGCACATTAACCGAAAACCTGCGCGGCGAAATTGAACTAAAGGATGTAAATGTTACCTACGGACAGATACCGGCACTAAGGGATATATCATTCAAAGTTAATGCAGGATCCAAAATCGCGGTTATCGGTCCTACGGCTGCAGGCAAAACGCAGTTACTTTATTTGCTGACAGGTTTAATTAAACCCGCTTCAGGCACCGTCCATTTTGACGGTCAGCCTATTGACAACTATGTAAGCGAATCTTTTCACCGCCAGGTTGGGTTTGTTTTTCAGGACAGTATCATTTTTAATATGAGCATTCGCGAAAACATAGCGTTTAGCGATACGGTTACCGATGAATCACTGCAAAAAGCCATTGATACCGCAGAATTAAAAGAATTTATTGACGGCCTGCCCGATGGACTAAGCACTATCGTTTCCGAACGCGGTTCGAGCTTGTCGGGCGGCCAAAAACAGCGCATTATGCTGGCTCGCGCGTTGGCCATCAACCCCAAAGTATTATTGCTTGACGACTTTACTGCACGTGTAGATAATAATACCGAAACGAAGATCCTGCAAAACATTCAGCAAAATTACCCCGGTCTTACGTTGCTTTCTGTTACCCAAAAAATAGCCGCTGTTGAGCATTACGACCAGATCATCCTGTTAATGCAGGGGGAAGTAATTGCCGCCGGCAAGCACGACAAACTAATGCATACCAGCCCCGAGTACGTACAACTGTTCAATTCACAACAAAGCACCAGCAACTATGAATTACAATCTTAACCAGCTGGCGGCGCAGGAAAAGAAAAAGTCAACCTTATCGGCGTTAAGGAGTTTATTAAGACTTATAGAGCACGAGCGCAAGAACCTTTTAGGGGCGTTGCTTATTATTTTGCTGAACACTTCGCTCAATTTGGCGGGGCCGTATATGATAGGCTATACCATTGATAAATATGTGCAGCACAAACAATATCATGGCGTGTTGGTGTTTTCCGGGATATTGTTCGCGATGTACATGGTAGCTTTTTTTACCCAATATTTTCAAACCAAAATGATGGGTGGCGTAGGGCAGCGGCTACTATATACCTTGCGCAATGCGATATTTAATAAACTGCAAATTTTACCGGTCGCGTTTTTCAACTCAAACAAGGCCGGCGACCTGATATCGCGCGTTAATAACGATACAGACAAGCTGAATACGTTTTTTTCGCAATCATTGATGCAGTTTGTAAGCAGTATAGCTATTATGGTAGGCTCGGGCATTGTTTTAATGAGCATTAATTTTAAGATGGGTGCGGCGGCATTAATACCCGGGTTAGTTATTTTAATATTTACACGAATAATATCGCCCTGGGTAAAAAAGAAGAATGCCGTAAACATGGCAAGCGTAGGCGGTATGAGCGCCGAGATACAGGAAAGCCTGAATAATTTTAAAGTGATTGTAGCTTTTGACCGCCGCGATTATTTCAGGAAACGTTTCCAGGAAGCCAATCAAAAAAATTATTCCACTGCCATCATGGCCGGTATCGCCAATAATAGCTTGTTGCCGGTTTATAGCCTTTTTTCGAGCCTGGCGCAATTGATGGTACTAGCATACGGGATTTACACCATTCAACTCCGTGATATTGGTGTTTTAATAGCCTACTTATCCTACGTTACCCTTTTTTATAACCCGTTAAGGCAGTTAGCGTCGTTATGGACAAGTTTCCAGGTAGCGATGGCAGGGTGGGACAGGATAGCCGTGATATTGGGCTTGAATACTGATTTGGTTACCGTTGAGGGCGGTGCTGAATCAGCGCCATCAACGGCATTAATAGAGTTCAGGAACGTGCATTTTAGCTACGAAACCGGGCACGAGATATTACACAACGTAAGCCTCGAATTGGAACGCGGTAAAACTTATGCGTTTGTTGGCCCTACGGGCGGCGGCAAAACAACCACGGCATCATTAATAGCCCGTCTGTATGACCCGACTACAGGTACGGTATTTTTAGATGGAAAAGATATCCGCACTTACCTGCCTGAGGAACGCAGCCAAAAAATCGGCTTCATTTTGCAGGAACCATTTTTATTTACAGGTACGGTTAAAGAAAATATCCTTTATGGCAATGATCATTATAAAGATTACACCAACGAGCAATTAGAGCAGGTTATACACGAAGCCAACCTGCAAAGCCTGCTTAATATTTTTGAGAACGGTCTGGAGACCAAGCTAACCTCAAGCGGCGATAGCATAAGTCTGGGCCAAAAACAATTGATAGCCTTTATGCGCGCCGTATTGCGCGACCCGGAAGTGCTTATTTTAGACGAAGCCACCGCCAACATTGATACGGTAACCGAGCAATTACTGGAAGATATACTCAACAAACTTCCCAAAACCACTACCCGTATCATCATCGCTCACCGTTTAAACACGATTGAAAACGCCGATGTGATTTACTTTGTAAACGCCGGCGAAGTTATCCGGGCTGGCTCGTTTAAAGATGCCGTGGATAAGTTGTTGAAGGGGAAGAGGGTGAGTTAATGAGTAAATTAAC
>Ga0207032_1036_pt2 | contig 13917 bp, 13 predicted proteins | sample Alteio_BWMinCont_38_FD_153308 | JGI IMG/M metagenome (GOLD analysis project Ga0207032, IMG submission 153308) | Enriched cells from forest soil in Barre Woods Harvard Forest LTER site, Petersham, Massachusetts, United States -... | ecosystem: Environmental > Terrestrial > Soil > Temperate forest >... | reverse complement strand
TATAAGAGGGTTCCATCGGCCCAGCAAATTACCTGACGATTTATAATTGATAATTATCCTGGGTTTCATCCAGGAGCAAATTTGAGCTTGAAACTAAATCATCTGTGGATGATGCTTTTTAATTCGATTCCCTAATATCTACAATTCTATTGATACTAAAAGGGCGGCTTTTTGATAAAGCCGCCCTTTCGATTCAAAAAACCAATCTTATACTAAATCATTCAAATACTTTGTTTAATTAACTGCATCCAAGGCTATTGCCGCAGTTGAGGCATTTATAACATGTTCCATTACGAATGGTGATGTGGCCACAAACATCGCATGGCGGCGCATCACCCATCATTTTGCTCAGGTATTGCTGGCTTTGATCTTCAGCCCCCATTGCAGTTGCGTTTGCACCTGAAACAGATACGGGTTCTATATTCTTAATGGTAACATTTTCCATAATCTCCATTTTAGGTCTGGCAGGTGTTTCCATGTTAGCTTGTGCCGGAGCCTCATTATGCCTGAAAGAGGTCACCTGGTCTTCTGTTGGCTGTACCTGTACCAGGTCCGTCCGGTTCAGGTATTCAAATCCCAAAAGTTTAAAGATATAATCTACCATGGAAGTGGCTGACTTGATATTCGGATGATGTTCCACAAAACCAGAAGGCTCAAAACGGGTGAATACAAATTTATCTACATATTCTTCCAGTGGCACCCCGTATTGCAGACCAATAGATACCGCAATAGCGAAACAGTTCATCAAAGAACGGAATGCAGCGCCTTCTTTATGGATATCAATGAATATCTCACCAAGAGTTCCATCACCGTATTCGCCAGTTCTTACAAATATGGTTTGTCCGCCAACGGATGCTTTCTGGGTAAACCCGTTACGGCGGCCCGGAAGTTTTTTGCGTTCCACAATCCGGCTGAGTTCCCTTTTGAAACTGGTATCGCTTGTCCTGTTTATAATCATTTTAGCAGCTTCTAATACCATTTCAGGAGTAAGTTCTTCTGCTCTCAGTTCTGCTTTGCCCATGATGGCTTCTTCTACTACTGCTATTGTATGGCTTTCTTCCTTGTCTTCTTTCTTGTCTGACTTGTTTGAAAGCGGCTGGCTTAGTTTACACCCATCACGGTAAAGCGCATTTGCCTTCAACGCCAGTTTCCAGCTCATTTCATAACATTCCTGCACATCCTGTTGTGTAGCCTCGTTTGGAAGGTTGATGGTTTTGGATATAGCACCTGAAATAAATGGTTGCGCTGCGCCCATCATTCTGATATGGCCTTGTGCATGGATAAATCGGGTACCAATGGTTCCACATTTGTTGGCGCAATCAAATACCGGGAGATGTTCGTCTTTCAGATATGGTGCACCTTCAACGGTCATGGTTCCGCAAACATAAATATTGGCTTCGTTGATCTGGTCTTGTGTAAAGCCCAGTGCTTTCAAAAGCTTGAAGCCCGGATCCTGATATTCTTCAGGTTTAAATCCGAGGCGTTTCATACATGCTTCGCCCAGGGTAAACATGTTAAAGGCAAACTCAATATCAAATGCAGCATGTACCGCTTTGTCAATAGTTTCAATATCCGCCTGTTTGAAGCCTTTTGCTTTTAATGTATCATGATTGATATGTGGAGCACCGGCAAGGGTTCCTTTACCTTTGGCATAATCCACAATGGCTTCTGCTTCATGCGGGGCATAACCCAGGCTTTTCAATGCCATTGGGATAGACTGGTTGATGATCTTGAAATAACCACCACCAGATAATTTTTTGAATTTTACCAATGCGAAATCCGGTTCCACACCGGTGGTATCGCAATCCATGATCAAACCGATGGTACCTGTTGGTGCAAGTACGGTTGCCTGTGCGTTGCGATATCCATATTGTTCTCCTGTCTGCAATGCTTTGTCCCATGCATTGCAAGCGGCTGAAAGCAGGTAGTCAGGGCAATATTTGGCGCTGATACCTTGTGGCGCTATTTCCAGGCCTTCATAAGCATCAGTGGCGTTATAGGCAGCATACCTGTGGTTGCGGATTACGCGCAGCATATGCTCTTTATTTTTTTCGTATTGTTTGAATGGTCCAAAATATTTGGCCATCTCAGCTGAAGTAGCATAAGAGATACCGGTCATGATTGCCGTAATGGCACCACCCAGGGCAAATGCTTTTTCGCTGTCATAAGGAATACCGGCTACCATCAATACAGAACCCAGGTTGGCATAACCCAAACCAAGCGTACGATATTCGTATGATAATTTGGCTACTTCTTTTGATGGGAATTGTGCCATCAATACTGATATTTCAAGTACTACGGTCCAAACACGGGTAGCATGTTCCAATGCTTCCACATTTATGGTAAGCGTGTCTTCATTGAAAAATTTCCTAAGGTTCATAGATGCCAGGTTACAGGCTGTGTCATCCAGGAACATATATTCTGAACATGGATTAGATGCCCTGATGCGTCCGCCTTCGGGACAGGTATGCCATTCATTTATTGTAGTATCGAACTGGATACCAGGATCTGCACATGCCCATGCACCGTAACTGATATCATTCCAGAGTTTACGTGCCGGAATGCTTTTCATGGTTTCGCCGGTAGTCCTGGCTTTCAAATCCCAATTGGTATCATTTTCAACGGCTTTCAGGAAAGCATTCGGCACCCTTACGGAGTTATTTGAATTCTGCCCGCTCACTGTCCTGTATGCTTCACCTTCATAGTCTGAAGCATAGCCTGCAGCAATCAATACAGCTACTTTTTTCTCTTCTTCAACTTTCCAGTTGATAAATTCTTCAATTTCAGGATGGTCCATATCCAATACCACCATTTTGGCAGCACGGCGTGTGGTCCCACCTGATTTAATGGCACCTGCCGCACGGTCTCCCACTTTAAGGAATGACATCAAACCTGAAGAATGGCCGCCACCTGATAGGTTTTCCTTAGCGCCCCTGATGTTAGAATAGTTGGTTCCTACTCCGGATCCATATTTAAAGATACGGGCTTCCCTTACCCACAGATCCATAATACCACCATCCCCAACCAGATCATCGGCAACGGATAATATAAAGCAGGCATGTGGCTGTGGACGCTCGTATGCTGAAGTGGACTTGGTAAGTTTTTCTGTTTTGGGATCTACATAATAATGGCCTTGCGGTTTCCCTGTGATACCATAAGAACTATGCAGCCCGGTATTGAACCATTGTGGTGAATTCGGGGCCGCATGCTGCCCGAGAATCATGTATACCAACTCATCATAAAACACTTTCGCGTCTTTATCTGAATTGAAATATGCATTGTCTTTTCCCCATTGCATCCAGCAGTCTGCCATACGGTGTGCCACTTCCTTTATAGAGGTCTCACCGGCTACAGTTCCGTCTGGTTTCGGCACACCAGTACGCCTGAAATATTTTTGGGCTAGGATATCTGTAGCCACCTGGCTCCAGTCTTTAGGAACTTCTACGTCCTGCATGTTAAACACCTCATCACCATTGGGGTTACGAATGATTGAGCTCCTTTTTTCGTACTGAAAAAGGTCGAATGGGCTTTGGTTTTCCTTTGTAAAGAAGCGACTAAACTTTAGCCCCTTGTCTTGTTGGGTTTTCATATTCATTATCTTAACTATTTATTTTTGTCCAGCTTTCCCGAATTGGGATCCTCTCTCCTCCTGGCTAAAGAAGGTGAAGCCAAAGGTAGATGATTATTTATGCAGCCGACAAATTTTCCTATCTTTAAATATCCACTAAAGGTGGATAATTATTTACAATCTATTAACATTAAATTTCATCTGTCTTAATACAAGGATTGTTATTATTTTCTGAAATCTTTCCGGTACTTATATCAATTATCTAAAATGCCCTTTTTCTTAAGTCTATGCTTATTATTTTTATATTTGCATCGATTAGTGTTCCGAACCCGTATCATAACTAATATATTCCGGTAAACATGACCATTTATCAGCAGATATCACAACAAAGCCAACAAGGAAAAAAACTGTTTGCATGGCTGGTAGATCCTGATAAATACACAGATGCCTATCTTGAACATACTTTATCTATTGCCGTAAAATCAGGCGTCGACCTCGTTTTTATAGGGGGCAGCCTCCTTGTGGATAACCGTGTTGATAACTGCATACACATAATCAAAAACAATTCAGATTTGCCGATAGTTCTGTTTCCGGGCAGCCCGATACAGGTTTATAACACCGCTGACGCAATTCTCCTATTATCCTTAATTTCAGGACGTAATGCAGATCTACTTATCGGAAGACACGTAGAATCAGCCCCTTTTATCAAAAAAAGCGGGCTCGAGGTCATCCCAACCGGCTATATGCTGGTGGACTGCGGCAAACCCACGACAGCCTCTTATATAAGTAATACTTTCCCTATTCCATACGACAAGCCGGATATCGCTGCTTGCACAGCCATGGCCGGGGAGTTATTAGGCCTCAAAACCATCTATCTTGATGGTGGCAGCGGCGCCTCCAAACCAATATCAGTCAATATGATAGAAACCGTTCGCCGGAGCGTGGATATACCAATTATTGTCGGTGGCGGCATGCGTACCAAAGAACAGATCAACCTGGCCTGCCAGGCCGGAGCGGATGTAGTCGTCGTAGGCAACGCCATCGAAACAGACCCCGAACTGCTTTACCATTTTGGGGAAGTGGTGGGCAGTCATCAGTGAACAGTTAGCAGTGAACAGTAATGGTGATGAAGAAATGAAAAATGCATTGTCAATTTTCTTTACTCTCATCCTAAGTATAAAAGTGTTTTCTTACTTTGAAAAATAAATCAATGAGGGTAATTTCTTTTATTCTATTTAGCTGCATTCTTTTTAACAACTCGCCCCCAAAAAACACATGCACATTACCTCCAAAAAACAAAGACATCCATGGAATATGGCAATTAAATTACTACCCTGATTCAATCCTCATTAAAAAAAGCATTAACAATTGCTCCAAATGGTCATCGGACTACGCTATTAATATTTGGATCAGAGGTGACAGTTGCGGATTCTTCGGATGGAACGATAGGGATTGGTGGCTGAAAATGACCAAAATAAATAATCATGAATACGTCATTGGAGACTCTACAAGTCAACAATATTTTGAATTCCTGGTTGCCAAGAACAAAATACTTGAAATGAGACAGATATCAAACCGGAAAAAAGCACATAAAATACAATTTGGCTCATATTATCCTTATCATCGTGTTAAGGCGTTATTATCAGAGAATGAACTGAAGAAAAAAATAACAAGAGAGTGGTTCGCTGGAAAGTATAAACTTATTTACAATGATACTTTTACATGCGATAGAAATATAGTTCTGGACACGGAATATGCCATTTCAGGCATTCACGGTATTTCGAGTTATAATTTCGAAAGTATTATTGATATTGACTTTCCCTTAGACAATATTTTCGAACTAAACACAATAAAAGATCCTAAAGATAGTGTAAAATACTGGAATAAACCGCTTTCCTTTCAGTTTAAAGGTGATACTTTAATATTAAATAATTATAAGGTACAATACCGGGATGGAGGAGATGTTGGCGGATATCTTGTTACTCGTCCCAGAATAAAGATGGTTAAAATATCGAGATAAACGATCCGATATCATAGAAACCCAATGCTTGCGTCTCGGCTAAGAGAACTCACAGAATTTTTATTTCCTGCTCGAATTGGATAATGTTCTTCTGATAAGACGCAAGCATTGCATCTCTGCAAAGGGAAAATATTCTGAATCAGGATTTACAAGATGCAAGGATTAACAGGATACTTAGAAATCCTATAATCCGGAAATTCTGTAAATCCTGATTCAGAACAAAAGCAGACAAAAAAACGTCCTAAGCTCGTCATCCTATGTTTGCAAAGTTCTTTGCAAACATAGGATGACGAGCTTTTTGATCATTTTTTATTCAGCTTATCCGCGTTCTCCCCGGCATCCGTTTCATCTGTGATTCAGACAAAAGCGACACCCTACGGTATATTCAATGCAGAAGTCTGACACTGCAATATGGTCACAGAATAGCTGTTATCCGTTGATCCATTGAGTTGAATCGCTTCAACAAGGGCATTCCCTACGGGTAGTATCTCTGTAGCATATTGATTATATCCCAGATTATTGATCCATACCTGGCCATTTACTTTTATTTCATAAGGGTTCTGGCCCGGACTGGTATTGGTTACTTTGAGTGTGCCATAACCGGTGAGTACCACATTTATACTGTTAGTAGTATGCGGATTGAGCGGCCCGTTCGTTGTTTGAGAATTCCAGTTTAGGAGACAATTATAAGTATCCTGGCACCATAGATAATACTGTTGCGGCCCAAGTCCTACCAGCGAAACATTACCATTGGCATCTGTTGTTTCAGAATAAACAGGGTTGGTATTGTTGAGCCAGTCTGAATAAGTGGCATACACAAAAACAGCTGCACCCGGGTCTGGATTTCCAAATCCGTCAATGCAGTGAATGTCAAGTATTGTTGGAGCATTATTGTCATTCTTCGCACAGGCCATGCAAAGAAGGACCAAAACAGATATAAGAATTTTTGATTTCCACATTTTTTTCAGGGTTTTTTCTTTGACAAAGCTAAACATAACATTTGAAATCAAAAATATTTCAACAATGCTCCATCACGTATTCCATAGTAATTCCGCATTAATCAATGTCGTTTCAAACAAGCCGTAAAGCAATACTAACTTAGTAGTTAACAATATTGTACAGATTATTCAATTGCGGAGATAAAACGATCTCCGTTCTGCGGTTGGCCTGGCGTCCCTCAGGGGTATCGTTCGTTTGCACCGGATGATATTGACCCTGGCCAGATGCCGTAACCCTGTTAGGGTCCATATTATAGCCATCTATCAATACCCTCGCAATGGCAGTGGACCTGGCAACGCTTAATGCCCAGTTATCTTCAAATTTTGCGGTCTTTATCGGAACATTATCCGTGTAGCCCTCTATTTCTACATTAATATTTTTCGCATTGGTATTGAGTACATTGGCGAGTTTGCCAATCGCCAATTTGCCTTTTGGATCCACGACAGCGCTACCGGATTTGAATAACAGCTTTTCTTCAAGCAAAACATAAATTTTACCGTCTTTTACATAAACCGTCAATTCATCAGGAGCAAAATCTACCAGAGCTTTTGCGATAGACTCCTTCAATTTGTTCATGGTATCTCTTTGAGACTGGATCATATTCTGGAAATCCTGAAGCCTTTTTGCCTGCTGTGCAATGGTCATTTTGGAAGTAGATGAAACCCGGTTCAATTCATTGATCGCATCTTCATTCTGTTTTTCCAATTCGCTTTTTTCGTTTAGAAGATTTCCCTTGTCGTTCTGCAGCCCCGTTAATGTTGCATTACACTGTCCCAGTTTTGCATGCGTATCCAAACTGTCGTCATGAAGTCTGTCTGCATGGTCAAGTGCCGCGTGGTATTTCTTTTTGGACACACAGGATGCCGAAAGGAATATAGTTAAAACAAGCAAGGAAAAGAATAAGAATGACTTTTTCATAATAGTTGTATTCAGGTTTAATTCAATTTATAAAAGGTATAACAACCATAGCGCAAAACTGTTGCAGGTTTCCTGAAATGATTTTCAGGAATAGTTCTGTTTTAATCAGATATCCTCTAATACGTTCACAGAAACCAATAGAACATAAAGATTTGACATTCAGTTAAATTACTACTTTTTTGTGATTTTTTGGGAAAGAACTGCTTTGGAATTTTGTCAAAAATTACCATAAAAGCTAAAATCATGAAAAATTCTGTAAAATTAAAACTCGTTTTTGCGGCCCTTGGCATTTTGTTGTGGCAAAATCTCAAAGCCCAGACCGAAGAAATCTATTTCAAAAAAAGTGAACCTGAGCGTGTAAAACTAATCATCCAGGCCAAATTGTTTGATTTAGAATGTTCAGCATTAGATCCCATGCGGATAGGAGTGGGCCTGGCGGGTGATTATATGATGTCAAGCCTACTCTCATTTCATGCCGATATGAATACATCATTGTTCCAGGTGAGCACCTCCAGCGCACAAATATTTAATACCAATCTTAATCCGATTGCTGAATATACGAAAGCTGAGGGATGTGTTCGTTTGCAGCTGATGGATAAAATCGGTACTCAAAAAATCAAAATTTACCAGAGCAGTGAAGTTCATGGAGATATAAGAACAACGCATTACCTGGAAATCCCCTACCCTGCCCGTAAAATATTCGGCCTAAGAGGAGGATTATATACGAGTGTTGAACCCGTAAACACTGATGAAAACCTACTCAATTCCCCGTCAAAAGATAAAAAAGAAGTTCAATCAACTCATGGCAAGCTTTGGGGAAGTGCGGGTGTTCCCGTATACACAAATATGAATATTTTCGGATTTTATGGAGGTCTGTCATTTATTAGCATTGTTAACGCCACTTACAGTTATAGCGAGGATGGGTCATATGGCAGATTAAAACGGTGGTTCAGAGAAACTTATTTAGATGTCATGTATGCCCCTGCAGTGAGTTTTGGAGATATCAAAACATCAGGTGGCACGTCAAAAATCGTTGGTAATGATCCGGGAAGTTTCAAAATATCAAATCTTGGCGGGAGAATCGGACAAACCATTATTACTCCAAAGAATTTTGGAACGGCATTTTCCATTGAGGCTGGGTATCGGCCGGGAATTATGGGAACGGGGTATTATTTCGGAGGCAAATTTTCACTCGTTTTCTGCAACAAAAACCACGATTTCCGAGTAAAAACAAAAAAATAATTCAATCCTCATTCAAGGGAAAGATCTATGGTATTTATTGAACGGGATGGTGTCCTATCCAATGCTCACGCCCTCCCTTACCGGGAGGGCTGTGATGCATTTATTTCACCATAAAGATCATATTCCATCGCATCAATGATCTTTACATTGTAAAAATCGCCAATGCGCATGTAATTATCATCTGTAGCAGTAATTAATACTTCGTTATCTACTTCAGGAGAATCAAATTCGGTACGGCCTACCCAATAGCCACCTTCTTTGCGATCTATAAGGACTTTATAATCTTTACCTATTTTTTCAAGGTTTTTCCTCATAGATATATCGCGCTGCACATCCATAAGTCGTTCGGCCCGTTCTTCTTTTACTTCGGCCGGGACATCATCTATCAAACTACCGGCATGTGTGTTTTCTTCGTGAGAATATTGAAACACACCCAGCCTGTCGAATTTTGTTTGCTCTACAAATGAAACCAGCTTTTCAAAATCTTCCTCGGTTTCACCGGGATGGCCAACCAGCATGGTGGTTCGCAGGCATAATTCAGGTAGCTTCTGGCGGATCTGATCAATGAGTTCAATGGTCTTCCTGGCAGAAATTCCCCTGCGCATGGATTTAAGCACATTATCACTGATATGCTGCAAAGGCATATCCAGGTAGTTACAGATATTGTCTCTTTCTTTGATGACATCAATGATGTCCAATGGAAACTGGGTTGGATAGGCATATTGCAACCTTATCCATTCAATGCCATTTACATCGCTTAAGGCTCTGAGCAAATCATCAAGCCTCCGTTTTCCATATAGGTCAAGGCCATAATAAGTCAACTCCTGAGCGATAAGAATCAACTCTTTGGTGCCGTTTTTCGCAAGATACTCAGCGTTCTTTACCAGTTCTTCTATCGGGGTAGATACATGATTGCCCCGCATTAAAGGTATCGCGCAAAATGAACAAGGCCGGTTACAGCCTTCGGCTATTTTGAAATAAGCATAATGACTTGGTGTACTTAAAAGCCGCTCGCCGATGAGCTCATGTTTATAATCTGCGCCCAGGCTTTTCAAAACCGATGGTAGTTCGCGTGTACCAAAAAATGCATCTACATGGGGCATTTCCAGTTGCAGTTCTTCTTTATATCTTTCAGACAGGCAGCCCATCACCACAAGTTTGGCTATCTTGCCTTTTTGTTTGGCTTCAGACCATTCCAGGATGGTATCAATGGATTCCTGCTTGGCCCTATCTATAAATCCACAGGTATTAATCACAACCGTATCACCCTTAGATACTTTTGATTCATGCATTACCGGCATATTGCTTGCCTTCAACTGTCCCATCAAAACCTCAGAATCCCAGGTGTTTTTGGAGCATCCAAGGGTAATGACATTGATTTTTGAGGATTTTGTGGGTTTTGTACGCATGTTTTCAGTTTACAGGGATCAGTTAGCAGTTAACAACAAATAATAGAATTAATTCAAAAATATCAGGCAATAGATTCTTCAATTTCGGGATAAGATGCGTTTTCATCTTCCTGGTTGTAGCCTACTACTTTATTGAAGATCGCTTCATAATTCTTAAACTCAGTTCCCAACCACCGGTCCCACCAGCTGAAATATAGTCCATAATTACCATTAAAAGCAGAATGATGCAGGTTATGATGTGTAGATGAATTGAATATCTTATTCCAGCCCGTCTGCATAAATTTCTTGGGATATATCTCATATCCGAGGTGGCCCGTTACATTAAATGTGATCTGCCAGATCATAAATGCTGCAAGAACCACCGGGTGAAGTGGCATAATGAACACGAGTACAGGAAATATACCTGCCTCAGTTATACCTTCAATCGGGTGGAATGAATATGCTGCCCATGGTGTCGGGTTTTTGGATAAGTGATGGACTTTGTGGATGTATTTGAATACGCTTTTGTGATGTATGGCACGGTGCATCCAGTAAAAATAGGCATCGTGAATGATGATTGTTGCAAAAAAACTGAAAACCAGGTACGCATAACCATACTTCGAAATGTCCTTGTATATAAGCGTATAGCCATGCCTGAAAGCGATAAAGAGGCCTAGGGCCACAAAAGCAAAAATGAGGGAAGTCAAAATAGAATAAACGATCTCAGTAGTTATATTTTTAGAGGTCGGAGGTTTCTTCTGAATTTTTCGGTTCGCATACGATTTTCGCCTGATAATATAAAAAATGAGATAAGCGATACCGGCAAACACGAAATACCGGCCTCCCTGGAGATAAAAACTGATGAGATAATGTTTAAGCAATTCGCCCGTGGTCATTGTTTTATTCTAACTATTCAAATGCACACATAAGTTCCACTTTTTGAAAAAGTGGAACTTATTATCAATCTTTAAACAACGAATTAATAAAAGCCACCTTATCAAATGGCTTCAGGTCTTCCATTTTTTCGCCGAGGCCAATATACTTTACCGGTATTTTAAACTGGTCTGCAATGCCGATCACAACCCCACCTTTCGCTGTACCGTCCAGTTTGGTAAGGGCTATTGCATTTACATCCGTGGCTGAAATGAACTGTTTGGCCTGCTCTATGGCATTCTGCCCGGTGGAAGCATCCAGCACGAGTAATATTTCATGCGGGGCGCCCGGAATCACCTTCTGCATCACATTACGGATCTTGGTGAGTTCATTCATCAGGCCTATTTTATTATGAAGCCTTCCAGCCGTATCAATTATAGCAACGTCCATGTTTTTTGCCACAGCTGACTGAACAGTATCATAGGCAACAGCAGCAGGATCTGCTCCCATACCCCTGGATACGATCGGCACATCCACCCGTTGGCTCCAGATGGTCAGCTGATCCACTGCAGCCGCCCTGAAGGTATCTGCGGCACCCAGCATCACCTGCTTGCCATGCTTCTTAAACTGGTAGGCCAGCTTGCCAATGGTCGTGGTCTTGCCTACTCCATTTACGCCTACTACCATGATCACATAAGGCAATCCTTTACCATCGGGATTAAAATCAGCTACTTTCTGCTGACCGTTTTCTTCCAGCAGGGTTATAATTTCATCCCGAATGATGCGGTTCAGTTCGGCAGTATTGATATATTTATCCCTTGCAACACGGGCTTCAAGGCGGTCTATGATCTTAACAGTTGTTTGTACCCCTACATCGGCTGAAACCAGGGCTTGCTCCAGATCATCGAGAAATGATTCGTCAACGGTAGTTTTGCCAGCTATAGATTTAGCCAGCTTGCCAAAAAAACCCGTTTTTGTCTTCTCAAGGCTTTCATCGAGGGTGGTTTCGGGACCCTCACCAGGTTCCGGCGCTTCTTTGACAGGAAGAGCGGGATCTTCTTCTGTTGTTTTCTTTTTGAAGATGTCAAAAATAGCCATGGGAAATTGGTGAATTGGTGAATTAGTGAATTGGTGGTTGATTTTACTTACGCCTTATGCCTAACCCCTTACGCCTTTTGCTTGATCTAAAATAAAAAAAAGCCTTCCAATAAACCTGGAAAGCTTTTTCTTTGAATATGCCAGGAACATTATTTCCTTTTCAATGCGTCTTGAAGCTGGTCTTTTGGAACCATCTCCTCGCGAAATGAATAATGGCCGGTTTTGGGTGACTTTATAGCCCGTATCAATTTTACCTGGTCTTTTGCCTTACGTAGCGTTGCAACAACTTTCTTTGCCATTTTATGCTATCTTTTATCTGTTTATTTAATTTCCCGGTGAACGGTCATTTTTTTCATGATCGGGTTGTACTTCTTCAGTTCGAGACGTTCAGAAGTATTTTTCTTGTTTTTGGTAGTAATATACCTTGAAGTACCGGGCAAACCACTCTCTTTATGCTCTGTGCATTCCATGATTACCTGTACCCTGCTGCCTTTTTTTGCCATTGTTATGCTATTTTATAACCTTGCTTCTTTTCTACTTCCCTGATAAAATTGTAAATGCCTTTCTTGTTGATGGTCCTGATGGCGGAAGTGGATACCTTCAGTTTCACCCATAGGTTGAGCTCAGGCACGAAAAAGCGTTTTTCCTGGAGATTAGGATAAAACTTCCTTTTGGTCCTGGCGTTAGAATGCGATACGTTATTACCGCTTATCGTTCTTTTTCCTGTTAATTGACAGATTCTTGACATGGTTCAAATTTTGGAAGTGCAAAGATACGGCGTTTTTTTATTCCGTAATAAGAATTTTTGGAAAAAAGGGGGAAATCCCGAATAAGTCGGGACAAGTTGTGCAAATATGTTAATGTGCAAATATGCAAATTGGCTGACGCCAGAGCCTTAGTTCGCAATATAACGTGGCAAATATAGCAAATTCTAATGATCTTCATGTAGAGACAGTGGCACTGTCCTGTCTCCCTTCCTTAATTTACTATCTCTTTCATGTACATCATGAAAGCATCCGTTAACCACGCTGATAAGAACAGCACACCAAAGAAATAATGAAAGTTATTAAAGGGGCAGGCATTGGTTTAAATCTAAATTTCGTTATATTTACAGCGAATCATAAATTAATAACCAATGAATAGATTGTTAAAATTATCAGGAATAGCATTAGTTGTTATTCTTGCAAGTATGCATATAGAAAGTTGTACTAAATCTAAAACAAGTTCGAATTCAAGTACTGCACCGGGAACTGCAATGTTTTGGATGTCTGATAACCACTTCGTTTCTACCCCGGTACTGATAGTAGTACAGGGTGTTAAAGATACACAATCCATTACACAAATTTATCATGTTCAACCTGCCTGTTCTGCAGCTGGTTGTGTAGAATTGACTCTTAATCCTGGAACTTATAATTGGAGTTGGGTGGACCATGGAGGTGCCATAAAATCGGGTGTCGTCATTGTAAATTCCAATCAATGCAACCCAATTCAGGTAAATTGATCGGGGAAATATTTTCCCTGACCCTAAAGGGAACTATCCGAATATTCGAATCAGATTAAATGTGACAATGATGAAAGTGTCACAAATCGTAAGTCTCCTTTAGGAGATTTAGAGGCCTATTCCGATTAGCCCTGACCCTAAAGGGAACTGTCCGAGTATTAGCAGCGGATCTCGCTGTAATTGGGGATTGGCTCTCATTCCCCGGTCTGTCAGGAGACAGACCGGAATGCGCTGATAAACAATTATTTTCTACTCTTAAACTTATCCTTTGCATTTTTGAACAGCGAAATAATTGCTTCATTTTTAGCAC
>Ga0207032_1202_pt2 | contig 14011 bp, 10 predicted proteins | sample Alteio_BWMinCont_38_FD_153308 | JGI IMG/M metagenome (GOLD analysis project Ga0207032, IMG submission 153308) | Enriched cells from forest soil in Barre Woods Harvard Forest LTER site, Petersham, Massachusetts, United States -... | ecosystem: Environmental > Terrestrial > Soil > Temperate forest >... | reverse complement strand
AGGGCGCAACCGCGCCGCCAAGATTGCCGATGAAATTCTGCACTCCGGCCCATCGCCCTGCGACCTTGGGCCCTGCAATGCTTTGCGTGACCGCCCAGCAACTGCCCCCGCACGAGCCGATAAAAATGCCGGCAGCCGCAAGCATCCAGACAAAGATCTTATCCGGAGACACCGCAGCCGCTGCCAGGGAAATCCCCAAACCAACCGACCCCACCCCGAGCAAAGTTTTCCGCACCAGGGTTGCCGAGGCTCCTCCGGCGATCCAGCGGTCGGAGGCCTTTCCTGCCACAATCGCAGAGATCGCGAACAATAGGAAAATCATGCCGCCGGTCTTCGCCATTCGATCCATGGAGAAATGGCGGCCTCGCGTCAAATACGATGGCAACCATGTGACCAAAAAATACAGGCAGTAGTTGATGGCGAACTGTCCGAAACACGTGCCCCACGCCGATCGCTGCCGCAGAATGTCCAGAATTCTTACCTTCGTCTCTGAACATGTTGAGGACGCCGGGCTGCGGCGCGGCATCCATCGGATCCACGGAACCAGCCAGATCAGGCTTCCCAGGCCCAGCACGATAAAGAAAGGCCGCCATCCAAAGCGGCCCACGATCGTCCCGCCCACGAGCATCCCCAGCGCAGGCCCCAAGGCCAGACCGGCGATCAGCACGCCGTTTGCACCGCCCCGCCGGCTCTCGGTGAAGTGATTGCATAGAATATTCGAATACGCCGGGAAGGCCATCGACTCGCCCACTCCCAGAATCACGCGAATCAGAATGAGTGCCGCAAAACCGTGCAGGATTCCGGTTGTGGCCGTGGCCATGGACCAAACGAAAAAGCCGGTGGCGAAGACCCACTTTACGTCGAAACGATCCACCAGCCAGCCCGAGGGAATTTGCATGAATGCGTAAGTCCAGAAAAATATCGACAGCAACGCACCCAGCTGTAAGTCGGAAATGCCCAGCTCACCCTTGATCATGTCCGCCGCAATCGACAAATTGCTGCGGTCGATGTAGTTGATGAGAACGGAAAGCCCCAGCAGGTAAAGCACGCGGTTCATGCTCGTACCACGTGGCGCTTCGTGTGTGATGGTCTCGGTCATGACGGCAAAGTCGAGCCATCCTACACCCTCGCAGTCAGATTCCAGATATGAATCCGTCGTGGCTTTGGTGGCTAGAAGGACAGTTGGCAGAGGGTGATATTCTGTCGGCGACAATTTGCATTTTGGAGGGCCGGCATTGCAGACGCTGTTTCAGTCCGAGGCGGTTGACGAAGTCATTTCGCGCATCGACAAGCTCACGCCCGCTACCCCCGCGCTGTGGGGCAGGATGAACGCCGCGCAAATGCTGGCTCACTGTTCCGGAGCGATCGATATGGCGTCCGGACGCCTTATCTTGCCGCGAGTATTGATAGGCAGAATTCTGGGGCCGTTCGTGAAACCTATTTACACCAACCACAAGCCGTTTTCCAGGAGCAGCCCCACCGACAAGAAATTAGTGGTCGCCGACGCGAGAGACTTCGGGCAGGAACAAGAAAAACTCAAACTTCGCATCCGGGAATTTCAACAGGGCGGGGAAGCGCAGGTTACAAAGCATCCCCATCCCTTCTTCGGAACGTTTCAACCGCAGGAATGGGCGCGCGGAATGTACAAACATCTGGACCACCACCTGCGCCAATTCGGTGTGTGAAGCGTTTTGTTTTGCTGAATTGTTTGCAGATTGAAGGGCAGCGCCAAACAGCCAGCACCGTAGGGCCAACGACCAACGACGAACGACTACCGACGGGTTCAAGAAAACGTCGGCAGTTTCACCAAGTCATCCTTCGGCACCGACTCCAGCGGCTCCCCAGCTTTGCGCCAGGCCGTGAGTCCGCCGACAATCACGAACGTGGTGAATCCTTTTTCCCGCAGCAGATGCGCCACCCGGGCGCTGGTCGCTTCGCGCGCTCAAGTACAGTAGAGATAAATGTCCTTGTCTTTCGACAGGCCTTTAATCTCTTCCTCCAGATTGTTGGGTTCAATGCGAATCGAGCCTTTGATCCGCTCCGTTCCGCGATCGTAGTAGCCATGGCTGCGCACGTCGGCGATAAGAACTTTCCCGGCATCTTGTGATGCCAGGCGCGTGGCCAACTCCTCCACCTGTACTCTGGGGACGATGTCGTATTTGCGGTACTTATGAAACTGCGAGATCCGGTAAGCGGCGTAGACGATCAGTGCCGCCAGCACCACCACTTCCATGGCGCGTCCAGCTGCATGAAATCCACTCAAAGTAGCGGCCAGAAAATCGCGCGAGAGATATCCCACCAGAAGATAGGTGACGGCGTACAACAGTGCCCCGGCGAAATCCAGCCTGACAAATTGCCCGAAGCGCATATTCATGCTGCCGGCGAGCGGAGCCGCCATCGTATTCACGCCGGGGATAAATTTTGCGATCACCAGCGTCATCTTGCCACGCTTGTAGAACGATTCCGCCGAACGCAGGATGCAAGTCTCCGGATTCATCGACATGCGGCATAGAAATCCCAACAGCGCCCAGCCCGAGTAACGACCCAGCCAGTACTGCGCAATGTCTCCGGTCAGCAGAGCCGTCATCGCCGCCAGCAGTACCGCCGGGCCCCACAGCGTATGCGACGCAATCGCAGCGCCCGCCGCTACCAGCGCGATTGCAGCGGGAAACGGCAACCCCAGCGCCTCCGCTAACAGCAAGGCGAAGGTCAGCGCGTAGCCGTGGCGAGCCATCAGGGTGAGCAGGTCCGTCATAAAGTGTTGGTTATAAACAGTCTTGGATTAGCGCCGCCGCGAAACGGTTCAGTATAAACAACTCCCGAGACGAAAGCGGCATTGGGATCGAAGAATTTGGGATCAAAGAAAAAGGCGGCCCGCACGCAGGCCGCCCGTATCGGATCACGAGAACCGCTACTTGCTCATCGAGTCACCGCTCGTGGCATTTGCCTTAAGCATCTTTACGCTCATGACATGGATCGAGTTTTTGTCCTCATATACATGGGCGCTCAGCTGGACGTGATGTCCGTCATGTGCTTTCAGTTCTTCGGGATTCATCACATCCCAGCTCTTTCCGTCCTTGTCGCTCACGAACGACACTTTGTCGCCGTCGGCCTTGACCGTGCCTTTCAAGGTCATGAGCGGCGCTTTGGTCGAGGTTTTATCCATCGGTGCCATGGTGTCCTGCTGCGCGAACGCGGAAGTTACACCCATCAGGAAAGTGAGAGCGAGCATGCATACCATCAGCTTTTTCATTGAATCGTCCTCCTTTGTCGAATGTGTTCGGTTATAGGCCAGAGATGTCGCTGCTTGAATTACGCGCGCTGGCCCGGAATGGATTGCTCGATTCTGGCCCACTGCAGGTTAGTGCTCGGAAGCAGGGAAGAGGTTGCCCTACATGCTTGAAGGAAAAGTGACTTAGGCCGACGTAGCGCCGAACCCTTGAAAGGATCTATTTCTCTCTCGCCACTACAAATTCCGGCGCCCACAGCAAAGCCCGTTTAATCTCAGAATCCGGAAATGTGCAAATCGCCGCCCGCGCCGACTCGGCATACACAGCTGCCCTGTCCGCAGCCGCTTCCAGCGATCCATAGCGCTGCAGAATCTCCAGAATCTCCGCATGGCTCACGCCGTTGAAGGCGCCGTGATGCAGAATAGTCTCGATCTTCTCCCGCTCCTGCGGCGTGCAGCGCTCAAGCGCGTGGATCACCGCCATCGTGACCTTGCCCTCGCGCAGATCGCTGGCGACCGGCTTGCCCAGCACTTCTTCCGATGCCGTCAGATCCAGCACGTCGTCCACAATTTGAAACGCCATTCCCAGATCGTGCCCATATTTTCCGAGCGCTTCTTCCTGCTCCGGCGTAGCCTCGGCGAGAATCGCTCCCAGCCGCATGCACACCGAAAACAGGCATGCCGTCTTGCGGAAGATCAGATCGAAATATTCGTCGAGCCCAATCAGCCTGCCGAGCTTTTCCATCTGCAGCAGTTCGCCTTCGACCATCTGCTGCGTCAGGTCGATCAGCGTGTCGAGAATCCGGAAGTTCCGCTCCTGAACCGCAATCTTAAAGCCCTGCATGTAAAGCCAGTCGCCCGCCAGCACGCACTTTGAATTTCCCCACTGTGTATTCGCCGCAGGACGTCCCCGCCGCGTCTTGGCCTCGTCGATAATATCGTCGTGTACCAGCGTCGCCGTGTGAATGATTTCAACCACAGCACCCAGTCGCACCGCGCCGCGTCCCTGATAGTCCAGCAGCTTCGCCGAAAGCAGCAGCAGAGCGGGACGAATTCTCTTGCCCCCGCCAGCCCGCAAATATTCGCCAATCTCGGTAATGGCTTCGACGCCCGAGACCGTGTCGCGCCCAAACTCGTCCTCCAGCGCGACGAGATCATCCCGCAGCAGGTCGAAGATTTCTTTCCCGTTAATGGCAGCCGATGCGCCCAATCGTGTGCGTCCTCTGTGTTTCCCTGTATCCTCTGTGTTAAAGCTTTTGCTTTAGTTCGTTCGAAAATTCACAAACTGCAAATCAATCCCAAAATCATGCCCGCGCAGCAGAGCGATCACTTCCTGCAACGTGTCGCGATCCTTGCTGCTCACCCGAACCAAGTCTGCCTGAATCGAGGCCTGCGCCTTTTTCTTCGAATCTTTCACCAGCTTCACAATCTCCCGGGCCTTCTCAATCGCGATCCCCTGCTGCATGGTGATCTTGCGCTTTGCCGAGCCTCCAGCTGCCGGCTCGATGGGGCCGTAGGTCAAGCCCTTGATGGACACGCCGCGTTTCACCAGCTTAGCCTGAAGAATGTCGTTAACCGCCTTGAGCTTGTACTCGTCGGCCGACTGCTGCACGATGGCATCTTTTTCCAGCTCGATATTCGATTTCGAATCCTTCAGATCAAAGCGCGTATGAATCTCCTTTAGCGCCTGCTGGATGGCGTTGGTAACTTCCGCCAGATCGATTTTGCTCACCACGTCGAAGCTGTTATCGGGCATATGTTTCTAATCTTTCTGAAATGAGGGAATCTTGTCACTGAGGTTATCAGAAGTGCAGGGTTACCGCGCTGGAACTTTGCTTTCAACCATTTCAGTCAATTTGAAAAAATTGTAGAAATTCCGCGACGTACGTTCTCCGATTTCTTCCAGCGACAGCCCGCGCAACTCGCCCAGCTTTCGCGCCGTTTCCACGACGAACGCCGGCTCATTCCTCTTTCCCCGATGTGGCACCGGAGCCAGATAAGGCGAGTCGGTTTCAATCAGTACGCGGTCGAGTGGAACTTCCAGCGCCGCGTCACGAATCTGCTGCGCCTTGGGAAAAGTAATATTCCCGGAGAATGAAATCATGAATCCCATCTCGAGCGAACGCTTCGCCTGCGCTACATTCCCGGTAAAGCAGTGCAAAATTCCGCCGAGGCTGTTCGCTGCCCACCGTTCCTGGATCAGCCCCAGGCAATCTTCCCAGGCATTGTAGCTGCCATCCGACGGCCGGCAGTGAATCACAATCGGCAGTTTTGCCGCCGCCGCCAACTCCATCTGCCGTATAAAAACTTCCTTCTGCACGTCCCGCGGAGAATGATCGTAGTGATAGTCCAGCCCAATCTCCCCCCAAGCAATCACCTTGGGATGCCGCGCCAGCCGCTCCATATTCTGATAAGCCGCTTCATCCGCCAGCCGCGCCTCATGCGGATGAATGCCGAGGGTCGCATACATGAAATCATGTTGCTCCGCCAACTTGATACCGCAATCCACCTGCGCGGGCCCATCGCCATTCCCAATGGCAACCATGGTCACAACTCCGGCCTCGCGCGCTCGCGTGATAACCTCATCGCGGTCGGAGTCAAACCGTGAGCCATCCAGATGAGCGTGCGAATCAATAAACATGAGAAGGGCTACTTATTTCGTATAGCTGAGAGCTCGCCAAACTCTGATTCAGTCACAAAGTCCGCAACAAATACCAAGGTTTGCACTGCGGTTGCATCGAGTCGCCAGTTTGCGGACTCCTTTACAAAGTCCGCTTCAGAAACCAGGGGCTCGAACTTGCTCAGAACCTCGGAGCATGAACGCTGCGAATAGTCGGCCCACGGTTCCGCAGGGCGTCGATCCGTGGAGTCCGCGCTCAGCCAATACATCTCGTAGATGCCGTCTGGCAGACGAAATTGGAATTGCCCACCAAGGCAAGCAAAACCGAGCGATTTTGCTTGAGCTAATGCTTCGGGGAACGCTGAAATCGGCCAACCGTATTCGTTGCCTCTCAGTGACGCTCCTTTAGCGATCTCAGGGGAGGTAATAAGAAGTTCATCGCCATAAAGTAAAACGAAGCCTTACTTCAGCCTTGCCCCCACCGGCACATCCTCCAGAAACCCCGCCAGCACCGGTTTCCCGCCTTCGAGCGATGCCGCCACGATCATCCCATTCGATTCCATCCCCCGTAGCTTTCGCGGGGCCAGATTCGCGACGATGACCACCTTGCGTCCCACCAAAGTCTCCGGAGCATAAGCCTCGGCAATCCCCGCCAAAATCTGCCGCACCTCAGTCCCAATATCAATTTCTAAACGCAGAAGCTTGTCGGCTTTGGGCACGCGCTCCGCAACTTTCACCAGCCCCACGCGTAGCTCAATTTTGGAGAAGTCGTCGATAGTAATCTTCCCGTCGCCAGCCTGCGCCGGAGCGCTCACCGTAGCCGCAGCCACAACCGGTGCAGCAGCCTGTGAAGCCGGGGCCAGCACAGCTTTGACCGGCGCTGCCTCGTCCACCGCCGGCCCTCGTTCCTGCTCTTCCATCTTCTGCATCCTTTCAATCGCGCTCTTGTCCGCTCGCGGAAATACCGGGCTCACCTCGCCCAGCTTCGTTCCCAGCGGCAACTGTCCCCAGGTGAGCGCGTTCAAATCCACTTTCATAATTTCGCCCAGCCCCAGTTGCGTCCAAATCTTCGCCGTCGCCTCCGGCATCACCGGATGCGCCAGCGCCGTAGCAATGCGCAAAGCTTCCGCCGCCGTGTACAGAACCGTCGCCAGCCGCGACCGGCTGTCTTCATCCTGCTTTTCGCCCAGCGCCCACGGCTCGTTCTCGACAATGTATTTATCGACTGCCGCGATCAGCGCCCACACCGCTTCCAGCGCTCGCGAAAATTGAAACTGATCGAACAGCGTTCCAAACTCACGAATCGTTTTCCGCGCGGTCTCGGCGATGGCATCCTCCGCCGCCGTTTTCGACGCCCCATGCGACGGATACGGCACCTCACCCTTGAAGTACCGATTGATCATGGTGAGCGTGCGGCTCGCCAAATTGCCCAGCCCGTTCGCCAGATCGGAGTTGTAGCGCTGTACCAACGCATCGAACGAAAACGATCCATCCTGGCCAAAGACAACTTCGCGCAGCAGAAAATAGCGCAGGGCATCCGCGCCCAACACGTCGAGAATCGTCTCCGTACGCACAATGTTTCCGCGCGACTTCGACATCTTGCTCTCTTCAAACAGCAGCCAGCCGTGCGCCACAATCGCTTTCGGCACCGGCAGCCCCGCCGCCATCAAAAATGCAGGCCAGTACACGCAGTGGAATCGAACAATCTCTTTGCCGATCATCTGCACGTCGGCCGGCCAGAATTTCTTGAACGCCTCCTGCGCCCCGGCGTGCTTCGAACCGTAGCCGATCGCCGTGATGTAATTCGCCAGCGCGTCAAGCCACACATAAATCACATGCTTGGGATCGTCCGGCACCGGAATGCCCCACGAAAACGTCGACCGGCTGATCGACTGATCGCGAAGACCCGACTTCACAAACGAAATCACTTCATTGCGCCGCGTCTCCGGCCGAATGAACTCAGGATTCGCATAGAGCGCCAGCAGCTTGTCCTGAAACTCCGAAAGCTTGAAGAAATAATTTTCTTCCTTGACAGTTTCAGTGATGCGCCCGCACGTAGGGCAGGGATCACCCGGCTGCGCGCCATCCACATAGAGTTCATCCGACACGCAATACTGCCCCGTGTACGTGCCCTTGTAGATGAACCCTTTGTCGCGCAGCACGCGGAAGAGTTCCTGCATCCGCTTCACGTGCCGGTCTTCCGTGGTGCGGATGAAGTCGTCGTTCGAAATCCCCATCCTCTTCCAGAGCGTGCGAAACTCCCCCGAAATCTCGTCGGCATACTGCTGCGGAGTCTTGCCCGCCGCCTGCGCCGCGCGCTCGATCTTCTGCCCGTGCTCATCGGTACCAGTGAGAAAAAACGTCTCCGCTCCCAGCATGCGTTGCCGCCGTGCAATGGTGTCGCACGTAATGGTCGTGTAAGCGTGCCCAATATGAGGCCGCGCGTTGACGTAATAAATCGGCGTCGTAATATAAAATTTCCGAGTCATAGATTCCGACCGCAGAAGCAACGGATCACCCAGCTTTACCCTGTGCTCCTCCGTGTCCTCTGTGGTTAATGTTTTTGCCCTTTCTCCAGATACTCTCGCGCCGCTTCCTGCATCACGCGCTTCAAAGGCACGCGATGCTCCGCCGCAATCCGCCGGCAATCCTCATACTCGGGAGCGTAATTCGTAACCGTGCCGTTCATGCTGGCAATCTTGATGCGTACTTCGCCCCATTGGGTGCGAACATTTTCCCAGCGCCGCGCCAGAGTTTGACGCATTTCTTCGCGCCGCCGCACTCCGAGCGTTGTGGTCTCGGTGAAAATCAATTGCGTCAACTTGCTCGCGTCTTCCGGCTTGCACAAAACCGTCAGCAGTGTCCCCGGACGATTCTTCTTCATCTGCGCGGGCATGGCGAACGCATCCAGCGCGCCTTCTTCGAGCAACCGATCCATCACGTATCCAAAGACCTGCGGACTCATATCGTCCAGATTGGCTTCCAGCACGGTGATCGTCTCCGAGGCGGTCTTTGCGGCCAGCGCGTGAGAGGCAGCTTCACCAATCGTCAACCGCACCACATTCGGATGCCCCGGAAAATCCCGCGTCCCCGCGCCGTAGCCCGACTTCTCGATCTTCATCTCGGGAAAGGCCGCGAAGCGCGAAGCCAGCGTCTTCACGATTGCAGCCCCAGTCGGCGTAACCAACTCCGCCTGCACGCCCGACGAATACACCGGCGCGTCTTTCAGCAACTCGACCGTCGCCGGTGCAGGAACAGGAAACGTCCCGTGAGCGCACTTGACCGTTCCGCCGCCGACATTCAAAGACGAGCAGATAATTTCGTCCACGCCCAGTGCCTCAGCGCCCACCGCCGCACAAACAATGTCAACGATGGCATCGACCGCACCCACCTCGTGAAAGTGAATGTCCTCGACCGGAGTGTTATGAATCTTCGCCTCCGCCGCGCCCAGCGCCTCAAAGATGGCGATAGCAGTCTTCTTCGCTCCTTCAGAAATCGCCGCAGCCGAAATAATCCGCCGAATCTCGGTCAGCCCCCGCCCATGAGAATGTTCATGCGAGTGCGGATTTTGACTGTGTGGCGCGGGCACTCTTGCCCGCGAACTCTCACCAGCATGAGAATGCGAATGTTCATGATGTTCATCACCCGAATGCGAATGTCCCTGATGTTCATGCGGCTGTTCGTGTGAAGATGACTGCTGGGAAGAATGAGAGTGCTGAACGTCCCGCTCCCAATACTCCTCCCGCGGCAAATCCTTCTCTCCAGCCACCCAAACGTCCACCTTCGTAGCCGAAATCCCGCTGCGCACGACGCGAGAAATTTCCAACCGCGCTCCCAGATTCGCCGCCGCATTCAGCGCCGCAACCGTCTCCTCGAGCACGCCAACCGGAACTCCGGCATCCACCAGCGCGCCCAGAAACATGTCGCCGCTCATGCCGGAAAAACATTCGAGGTAAGCAATGCGCATAGAAAAACCCGTCGTTAGTCCCTTCGCCCAGCTCAGGGCAGGCTAAGAACGGCCCTTGGTCGTTGGCGAAAATTCAACGCTGCCGCCTTAAACGCGCATCCAACGACCAACGACGAACGACCAACGACGGGAATTCTCATCATAGGGAAGCCTTCCACCTCCGTCAAACGTTCCACGCAACCCGCGCCCGCTGCGCTCTCTGCTAAAATCACTTCTTCTTCAACAGCTTAGAGGGATTCCTTGTATCGCCATCTCGAACACCGCCTCGCCCAAGCCGTGCTGCAGTGTTTGCAGCGCCGTCACCCCGGCGTCGCACTGCCCACCGCCGTGATCGAGCAGCCTCCCAATGTCGAATTGGGAGATTTTGCCATCCCGATTTTCCCCCTCGCCAAGCCTCTGCGTAGCGCTCCTCTGCGCATTGCCGAAGAAATTCGCGCCGCGATCGGCCCCATCGAAGGCATCGCCGAACTCAACGTCGCTCCTCCGGGATACCTGAACGTAAAAATCGACCGCGCCTGGATGGCCTCGGCCCTCGCCGCCGACCAAAAACCCGCGGCCGACATTCCCGCCGGCAAGATTCTGGTTGAGCACACCAGCATCAATCCCAATAAAGCCGCGCACATCGGCCACTTGCGCAACGCCATCCTCGGCGACACTTTCGTTCGCCTGCTGCGATACGCGGGGCGGGAAGTCGACATTCAGAACTACATCGACAACACGGGGGTGCAGGTCGCCGATGTCGTCGTGGGATTCACGCACATCGAAAAGAAATCTCGCGCCGAAATCGAAGCGCTGGCCAGCCAGCCGCGCTTCGACTACTACTGCTGGGATCTCTACGCCCGCGTCTCGCAGTGGTATGAGCAAGACGCAGAGCACAAGCAAGCCCGCCGCGAAACCCTGCACGCCATCGAAGACGCATCGAGCGAAACAGCCGCTATCGCCGAACTGATCTCGACCGCCGTCCTGCGCCGCCACCTCGAGACCATGGACCGCCTCGATATCGAATACGACTTCCTCCCCCGCGAGAGCGAAATCCTGCACCTGCATTTCTGGGACGCCGCCTTCGCCAAGTTGAAAGAATCCGGCGTCCTCACCTTCGAGACCGACGGCAAAAATAAAGGCTGCTGGATCATGCGTCGCGCCGGAACGTCTTCCTCCGTGTCCCCCGTGTCCCCTGTGGTGAAAGACGTTGACTCTCCCGCCACCATCTCCGAAGACGACCAGAAAGTAATCGTCCGTTCAAACAACACCGTCGGCTATGTCGGCAAAGACATCGCCTACCACATGTGGAAGTTCGGCCTGCTCGGTCGCGACTTCGGCTACCGCAAGTTCCATCACTATCCGAACGCGCACGATTGTTGGATCTCCGCCCTCCAAGGCGATAAAGACCATCCCCACTTCGGTGACGTGACTGAAAACTACAATGTCATCGACGTGCGACAGTCGGAGGCGCAGAACACCGTTATTGAGGCCCTGCGCGGTCTGGGCCACGAGGAAGCGGCCAACCATTTAACGCACTTTTCCTATGGGATGGTCGTGCTGACTCCGCGCTGCGCCGCCGAGCTCGGCTACACGCTCAGCGACGAAGACAAGACACGACCCTTCATCGAAGTCAGCGGACGCAGAGGGTTCGGCGTGAAAGCCGACGATCTGCTCGATCAGCTCATCGCCTCGGCGAAAAAAGAAGTCGACCCGCGTCACCCCGAACTCAGCGAGGCCGAACGCGAATCCATTGCCACGCAAATCGCTGTCGGCGCCCTTCGCTTCTTCATGCTCAAGTACACCAAGCAGTCGCTAATCGCCTTCGATTTCAAAGATGCCCTCAGCTTCGAAGGCGAAACCGGACCCTACGCGCAATACGCCGTAGTCCGCGCCACCAGCATCTTCAACAAAGCTGGCTTAGATCCAGAAACATTCAGCGCCTCAACCCATGTGGGGACAGCCGCCCCGGCTGTCCGGCCGGGGCAACGCCCGGCGGATGCATCCGCCGTCCCAACTGCCTTCGGAGAATTATTAGCCGCCGAGGGTGGCAACGAAATCTGGGAACTCTGGCTAGCCGCCTCGAAGACTTCCTACATCGTCGACCAGTGCATCTCGACGACCGAGCCCGCGTATCTAGCCAAGCACGCCTTCCAACTCGCGCAACTCTTCAGCGCCTTCTACCACCGCCATCCCATCCTGAGCGAGCCGGATGAAAAACGAAAACAATTTCTGCTGGCCACAGTCGCCGTCGTCCGCCGCGAACTAATTCGCACCCTGGCCGCGATGGGCATCACCGTCCCGCCAGTCATGTAGAATGCCGCGAGTAGCAAGACGCTCATGTGGCTAATGTGGCGCGGGCGCCCCCGCCCGCGTGTCTTTGAGTAGAAAATGCCAGCCGGTGCATCCAGTCCGCCGCCCAGTCCCTTGTTCCGACGCATAATCCTGGGACTTCTAACGCTCATCCTATTCATCGCTGCCTGCGCCTACATTTACGAAAACATCTCCGAGACACGCGACACGCAACAAAATCCCATGCCCGGCCGTCTTCTCCAAGTCTCCGGCTCGACCATGCACATCGAGTGCATGGAGGAGGGAAGCCTGGGGCAGGGAAGCATGGGCCAGGGAAGCAGGGAGCAGGGAAGACCAACCGTAATTCTCGAATCCGGCCTCGGCGACAGCTACATTTCGTGGCGCAAAGTACAGCCCGAAATCGCCAAGTTCGCCCGCGTCTGCTCCTACGACCGCGCCGGACTCGGCTTTAGCGATTCCAGTTCTCGTCCACGCACCAGCCGTGTTATCGCCGAAGAATTGCACGGGCTTCTGCAAGCTGCTGCGATCGCGCCGCCGTATATCCTCGTCGGCCATTCCATGGGCGGATACGACGTTCGCCTTTACGCGAGTCTTTATCCCAAAGAAGTCGTCGGCATGGTTCTGGTCGACGCCTCCCATCCCGACCAGGAAAATCGTTTCCCGCCTGAACTGAAGAATATGGAAGGCAGTTGGCAGCGCGAGGCTTTGTTCGTCGAATACTCCATGCCCTTCGGAATTCCGCGCCTGCTGGGCCTGTGCGATTCCGATCCCGAAGTCCGCGCCGCCGAATGCAACTTTCACAGCGCCCGCGAAGCTCTAGCCGAGATGAAGGCGTTCTCCGAAAGCGCCAGGCAGACCGCTGCCACTGGCCCTTTTGGGGATATTCCGTTGGCAGTTCTTTCCCACGATCCAGATAAGCCGTCCGCCGAACTCCCCGCCGACCTGGCCAGGCAGACCAACGACGCCTGGGAAAAAATGCAGGAAGAGCTGGCGCACCTCTCTACGCGCGGTACGCAAACGGTCACCAAAAACAGCGCGCACTACATCCAACTCGACCGCCCCGAAGGTGTAATCGACGCCGTCCGCAGTGTCGTCGATCAGTCCCGCAATTCACAGCCCATCCCTTAGTCGCCAAAAAATTTCATCTCGCCATATCGGACGAATCCGCAAAAGAAGAAAGGGTCATCTCGACCGAAGCGAGCGAACGCGAGCACAGTGGAGAGACCTGCTGTTTGCTTTCGCGCCCCACACGATAAAATTCCATCCACGCATCACCGCAGGAGAAAAGAATGCTTTTATCCCGCCACATTTTGCTTGTGCTCTTGCTTTCCGCCATCGCGCTCCCGCTCAACGCACAACAGCAAACTCCAGTGCAACGCCCACGCATCGGCCTTGCTCTCAGCGGCGGTGGCGCACGCGGTCTCGCCCACGTTGGCGTCCTGCAATGGATGGAAGAGAATCACATCCCCGTCGACTCTGTCGCCGGAACCAGCATGGGCGCACTGGTTGGCGCGGTCTTCGCCAGCGGCATGAATGGCGTAGAGATGCGCGAGTTCGTCAAGACTATTCAGTGGGACAACGTTCTGCTCAGCGAGCCCAGCTATGATGAGCTCTCCTACCGACGCAAGCAGGACCGGCGCGCCTTTCAGATCGCCGCCATGCTCGGCCTTAAACACGGACTTGTCGGACCGAACGGTCTCAGCGCCGCTCACGGCGTCGGCCTGCTCATCGATCAAATCGCGTTTCCTTACTCCAACATCTCCAGCTTCGACGACCTGCCCACGCCCTTCCGCTGTGTCGCCACCGACATGCTCACCGGAGATGCGATCATCCTGAAAGATGGATCGCTGGCCGAATCGCTGCGCGCCACCATGGCGATTCCCGCCGTCTTCACCCCCATAGA
>Ga0207032_1190_pt1 | contig 14082 bp, 15 predicted proteins | sample Alteio_BWMinCont_38_FD_153308 | JGI IMG/M metagenome (GOLD analysis project Ga0207032, IMG submission 153308) | Enriched cells from forest soil in Barre Woods Harvard Forest LTER site, Petersham, Massachusetts, United States -... | ecosystem: Environmental > Terrestrial > Soil > Temperate forest >... | reverse complement strand
ATGCCGGATTGGTTGCGAGTGACGATTGGGACATTAAACGGCATGCGTACCTTCTGAACATATTTTGAAAGATCAGTGTGAATCACGCCGTACCCAACTCGCCCGTCATTCAAGATTCCTTTAATCAAATAATCATTGGCGGTAATTTTTCCCACTAGACCATGCCCATTTTTTTCGAAATCAACTTCAAGGGATTGGTCTTCCTCTACCCGTGTTTTCGAATGAGCATTTTCACGAGTCAAGGTGAGCACCGTTGCACCCACCGCTGGAGCAGCAGAATTGTCTGCCACAATATAATCTACGCCACCACTCTCCATAAAAACGGGGGTTTCACCGTAAGGCGTGTGTCCACTCACCACTCGTTCAATCTCTAGATCTAATAGCTGCTTTGAAAAGCTTGCCTGAGGAGCTCGAGGATTCGGATTCATTCCAGAAGAATAGCGGGCGCTAATCACCCCTTCTTCAGCAACGATGTATTGAAAAAGGATTGAAAGGGCGTCCCGATCACCTTTGAAAGATTTAGCTAAAAGAACGTCTTTATATTGGTTTAAGGCATCCACCCATTGATTGACCGAAGAGAATGATTCGCGCACACGCGACCCAGGACTCACCAAAAAGTTTTTTTCTGTAACTCCACCATGCACATATAACGTATGATCGACGACTGCGCCCAACTCAGAAAGAATCAGGTATTTTCTAAGAATCCCATCGGGGCCGATATCACTCACTAACGATTTTGCAGCATCTAACTCAGTCGCATCACGGTTTAATTTCTTGAGTTCTTCTAACCGAAATCTTAAACCTTCGCTCGCATTGATTGAATTTAGTTTTTTTTGAACGGCTAAGATCAACTCTTCGTCACTCATTCGATTTTGAAAATTAAAGACGGGTAAAAAAGTAAGCTTATTCAAATCCCGATTCCCAGCGATAAGATGAACTTTTTTAGAAAAGTCTTTTTTCAATTGGACCAGGTCTTTCAAAATACTCAAAGTTCCTGGCGAACGATCGATCACATCTCCGCCGTACACAAAAATATAATTATTTTTCAGCTTCAGTTTTCCCGATTCTCGATACAAACCTACAGACGCATCAATGAATTCGTTCCAACGATTTACATTTCCTTCTAAGTCAGTAATATAAATCACGCGGGCTGCCTCTTCTGGCGGCGCAGAATAAGCGGAGTTCCCAAATAATTGCATCACGAGCAAAAGAATAGAAAAGACGGTAGCCAAAGAATCCTCCAAGCAAACTGCTATAAAAGTAGCACTTTATATAAGTTGAGTATTTTTGTCAATTAATTGTGCCGCAAAATACAATCGATTAAATAGATTTAGTTTAATTAAAAATTTCCATGGGACAACCGAGGTGAATTATTATATAGTCGCGCTAGAAATAAGGAGCCACATGAAAACACTTACCCTTCTCTTATCACTTTTAGCCACTCCAACCTTTGCCGCACCTTTTTCACCCGTCGGAAATTGGATCAATCTCCCTGATACCTGCATCAACGTAGCTCAAGAGGGACAAGCACCTTCCTATCAAAAAGACGGCGTTGTTTTTAATGCCGACGGTACGATGGCCACGATTGACGTAAAGTATTCAGACAGCACCTGCACAGGCACCCCAACCATCGTCGTCGACGACACCCAAACCGGAAAATATGAAATCGTAACGACCGCAGGAAATATAATCACTCTAAAAATCACGATGATTAAACCCGCTCCAGGCGACGGTGAGCCGGTTTCTGCAATTGCAGCCCTCACTTCTACTGACGGCAATACCGCTACTCTGGTTCCAATTTCTGCCAAAATCCTTCATGCCGGCGCAGAAGCTGATGCGACTCCAGACGAAATGAAAGATAATTTTGGATCAATCACCATCACTCGGATTTAGCTCATGATGAAAACATTATTCTCTTTGATTCTTACCCTCCTTCTCAGCATCAGCTCCGCGTTTGCGGCGAAGCCTGCTCCCAAGCGTGTCTGGCCAAGTGACTGGCACCCAACCGAGATTTGCAACACCTTGACAGTGGGTCCGAATCAGTTTTGCCAAGAAGTGGTAAAGATGGATTACGTTTCTACAAAACCAAAACAAGGAACCGTGGTTTTAATTCCAGGCTTCTTTCAAAACGGTGCGATCTTTGATCTCATGCCTGAAAATGGAATTTCATTTGCTCGCTACTTGATGAAAGAAAAGGGACTTCAAGTTTACTTTTTGCACGTTCGAGGAGTAGGCAACTCAAGCGTTACTTCACACTATAACCTAGACACCTTAGCGATAAATGATATCCCCACTGCCCTTCAATATATTTCAGAAAAAGAAAACGAAAAAGTTTTCGTCATGGGTCACTCGCAAGGCGGAATCACTCTGAAGGCATCCTTATCTGGACTTGACCATTGCGGATCACTCACCTGCTTCAATCCCACAACTGCACTCGCTCGCCAACAATACGTTCGCGGAATTCTCGCCATCGGCGCAAACCAAAGCATGAGCACTCGCTATCATAAAAACTCGCTCCATTTCTTGGGCGAGTTTGGTTGGCTGACTCATTCTATTCTCGACAAAACTTTAGATTATATTCCAGCACAACAACTGATCGAAAAACTTAGCTGCGAAAAAAATCTTTTGGGTAACGGAACCGTTTGGGATTTTCTCTATTCTACCAAAGAAGTGTCTGACGATATCAAACAAGCAGTTTACGAAAACACCTTTGATGGATCATCGGTTGGCATTATCACTCAATACGCCGATGGTATTGATCATCAGGGCCTTCGAGATTCTTCGGGCGAACTTTTTGTGGATGCGCTGAAAAACATCCAAATCCCGGTGGGCGAAGTCGCTTTTGATCTCGATTATTTTTCGCCGCCGCGGGAAGATTACGAAGATAGTTTTCTTAAGCTTGATCCAAAATTTAGGAATTTTTATCAATTCCCCTCGAAAAAATATAAAGTCCCCTCGCAAAGACATGAAGATTTTATGTTAATGCCGGAATTATTTAGCGAGTTTTCTGACCCGGTGGATTGGTTGTTAGACCAACGTTAATTTTTCTTCATTTGTAAAATCCATTATTAGTGATATGGAATAAGAATGAACAAAATTAAGCTTATCCTTGTAGGTACCGTGTTGTTGTCGACCGTTTCATTTGCTCAAACGACTTCACCTTTTCAACTCCTTCAAAAGCAATATGACGAATCTACGCTTCCAGCGGCGCTTGAAGATTTTGATTTGCAATCGAACACAACCAGCAACCAACATTGCGTTGCTGCAGAGGCTACCTCTACCGCACCTTACGATTTAGTGGTGATGCGAATTTATGGGGTCATGGAAGCTGGGACTCCTGCGATTCCTGGCATCCCATCACAAGGCCCTTTGTTTCCTGGCACGCCTGGTACTCCGGCAACGCCTGACAAGATGGGAACCTACCTCACTTACACAACGGGGACCGACAGAACTGCCGTAGAAAGCACACTTTCTTTAACAGAAAAAGATGTGGTGACGTTCACTGCAACTGACTTAATCGATGCTTATTCTGACAGCGCTAATCCGGATTCAGCTTCAACGATCATGGTTCGCAAAAGTGGCAACCTATTAGTGTTTCGTGGAATAGAAGATCCAAGTTCAAGTACACCCACCGTTGTTTACGGTTATTGCTACCGCCAGTAATTAGCAGAGTATTTTTATTTCTTTAATCGCCTATATTTTTCGAACGCGACTCACTTGAATCGTAATCTGCTCGCCCTCTTTCATTGCGTCGGGAAGCGTGATCGTCCATCTCGTTTTACTTCCAGGAGAAAGACCTTTTACTTTAAATTCAGAAGTGCATTCCTCATTCAAATAAACTTCTTCATACATCGGCTCCACTCTTGGCCAATCGCGATCCAAATAAGAAGATACACGAACGTTCGGTGCGTCTGAATTCATCATGTAATCGTAAGTTTTATCTGAGATGTTGAGGATGAGATCTGTGGGGCTTTTGGTTTTTGCGATGGTTCGCAATTCAATAGTAGGCATGCCCGACTGTAGCAGGAAAAGGCGTTCATTTCCAGATCTTAGATCCGGACTCCGTGGCGGCTTTTTTTGGGTGAAACAGACTAGGCTCTCTATAACCAGGTATAAAAGCTGCACTCCTTGCCTCTATGAAGAACTATTTTAAATTGGACAATACACCATATAAGCTGTATACTAAATATGCCAATCTCGGGTAAAAAGCTAATCAAGCTCCTTCTCGAAAAAGGCTGGACGATCAAAAGTCAAAGAGGCTCACACGTCAAACTCATCAAAGATGGGAAGATCACTCACGTTCCGGTTCACGGGAACCACGATCTCGGATTGGGATTGATTCGAGCTATCGAAAAACAGACCGGAGAGAAATTATTATGATTCGCTACCAAGCAAAAATTTATAAAGATGGTAAAAGATTTTCAGTAGAGTTTCCTGATTTACCCGGCTGCTTTAGTGAAGGTGCAAACCATGATGATGCATTAAAAAATGCTCGCGAATCGTTAAGTCTGTATCTCGAAGAAGCTAGGGACCCTCAATGGCGAATTCCAAATCCGAAATCACGAGCAGGCAAAGAATATGAATGGATTACTCCTCATGAAGACGTTGCGATCCCTCTCATGATTCGACAAGCAAGAATCAAGCATGGGCTTTCTCAAAAGGAACTCGCTCAATTGCTAAACGTTAGTTTTCAACAGATTCAAAAATTAGAAACTCCCGGAAAATCTAATCCTACTGTGAAGACGCTCGCGGCGATTTCCAAAGTGCTTCATGAAACGCTTGAAATTAAGTTAGTGGCTTAATTTAAATCAACTTCTTCGCCTTAAACAACTTCATCGCCGCATCATTCGCATAAACACTCGGCACAAAATTCACATAATCAGCGAGTCGACGAACAATTGAATTCTCAACCTCAACCAAGCACTTTACGCCCGCACGCTTTGATACAATCTTCACCGGCTCTTGCTCCAAATAAAGTGGGCCTTTACGCTCGTGGCGATTCAACTTCTCGCGCGAGGCAGTGAAAGAAACATCTTTCTCGGGAATATCTGCCAGAATCCATTCTTTGCCAGTCCCCGACTCTTCAATCACCGCTTCAAAATCAAGGACGATGGCGCGAATGCGTTTAATTCTTTTTTCTCGTTCAGCCACGCTCCCCGTGCTCTCAATGATTCTATGGGCAAATTCTGGGTGATGCACTGTTTTTGGAGCTTCACGATAAAGTAACATCTTAATCAGTTCGTTCGTCTTCGGATCATCCACCAACCCTAAGTGACGAACTTCTTGTAACCGGTTGATAAAATAAACATCGTTCCACCAAAAGAAACGCTCATCGCGCTCAGTGATCATCGTCAAGAGATCATGAAATTGGTGAATCAAATCTTCTTCAAGAAAATGAGCCGCAATACTAGTTGAAATCACATCAAACTTTGCCGAACCTGGATTTTTTACGACTTGCGAATACCAATTAAAGCGAGCGATCAAAAAATCTTCTACTGCTCGCATGGCGTTTTCGCGAACTCCAAAACCGAGTTGACCGCGACCGAGATCAAAGGTGGCTAAGTTCGCCAAAATATAATCGCGGTCATACAATCCGTATTTAATTCCGGTATAATAAGAATCACGCAAAAGATAATCCATGCGATCAGCATCAAGATCAGAATGCATCAACTGATTCGCAATTGCATAAGGCGATTCGCCTTTGATAATTTTTGAAATCATCTGTACATCAAATCCGTAATCTTCAAGAACGCGAGTGATCCCACCTTCGTAATGAGTGTTCTTAATAATGAACGCGCCCAAATGTTCGTGGTTATTAGTCAGTTGTTTTGCACCTCGTTTTGAACCGCGACGGTCGTCGTTGCCGTGTCTTGTATAAGCATGTTCAACGGTGTGTGAAAAAGGAAAAGTGCCAATGTCGTGCATGAGTGCAGAAATTCGAAGCGACTTGTGAAGCATCGCTTTTGCGGAGGTTGCTTTTGGACTAAACAACTCTTCTTCGCTCACATTGAGACCGAGTGCGCGAATCATCTGCTCCATAGAATGCATCACGCCGATGGTGTGACCAAAGCGATTGTGTTCAGCACCAGGGAAAATGTAATTGGCAAAACTTAATTGCTTGATCCAACGCAAACGTTGAAAGAAGGGAGAATTGATAATCTTTTCTTCCCACTCAGTGATTGGAACGAATCCGTAAAGTACATCGTATAAGACGCCGCGTTTCAAGATGCCTACCTCAGTCTAATATGCTCTAGTAAGCTACCGAAAATTGCAAGCCTTGTGGCAATGCATTCGAAGCGATTCCCAATTTCGAGCGCAAATCTTCGTTGTAGTAAGAAGCCGCTTTTGAGATCATGCCAATTGAAATCATTCCACAGGTGATAGAAAGTCCTGCGCCCGACCAAAATAAAGTATTCGCTAATGGGGTATCCCTACTCCCGTTTGCAAATGATCCGATGAAGCCACCCATCATCACTAAGAAAAAAAGACTTTGAGCCGTCTCCCAATGACGAGCCACTTGAAGTTCATCCAGTGCGCGAGGAGAAATTTCGGCGATAATTGGATCCAATGATTGACGCGTGTAGAGTGTACGTTCGGTGCCCATATGAAATCCCAGTCTCTTTTGGGCCCAAAAAGAGTCGTCCATTCTAAATCGATAATATTCTAATTGCGCAGAATCCCCTTTTGCAGACAAGTTGGGCTGTGGCCCAGAATATGGGGTGGCACAAGCCTGAAGAAAGAACGTAATCAAAATAACTAAAATCGAGGCATTTTTCATATGCATTAGAAACTACCACAATTTTATTTCTTTATGCTAGCCTCGCTTGCATGAATAGCGTGAGTATCAGACCGGCCGTGAGCGATGATCTTGAGCAAATCCTCGCGATTGAAAAGGTGAGCTATCCAGAGCCGTGGGGAAGCGATCACTTCATTGAAGAATTCAAAAAACCCTTCGCCCGAACCCTAGTACTGACGGACGACGAAACGGATTCGATCGTGGTGGGCTACATCGTTTACTGGCTTCAAGCCGAAGGGGTTTCTCTTTTAAACGTGTGTGTGAACCCAAAATGGCGAACCTTAGGATTTTCTAAAATGCTTATGCACGCCATGATTAATGAGGCGGTACGCGAGGAAATCCCTCGTATTGTTCTTGAAGTGCGCGAAAGCAATACTGAAGCGATTGCCCTCTATCAGCGGATTGGTTTTAAGACGATTCACGAGCGAAAAGGTTTTTATCATGACGGTGAAACCGCGCTCGTGATGGAGATCAAGACCAGTGAAATTCAAACGATGGTGCAGTAGTAACGCGCTCCATAAAAACCTATTTAGACTTGCACGTATCGCGCATCACAAAATGTTGCGGCGCTTGAATCAACGAGGCACATCCGTGAAGTTCACGGTTTTTGCCAAAATTAATTTTGTATACGAGCTCATCATTCACGGCGACATCTGCCGCGGGTTTACGATCGGTTAGATTTTTCTTAGCGATGTACATAAATTTCACGGTGACGTGAACCTCTTCGCGATCTTCAACTTTCGTGTTCAAGATTTTTACTTCGCGATCTTTCGGGAGAATAAATTCTGGCTGAAGAAGAACCGGGTCGCCCTGTCCGATTAATTTTGTGGCATAAATCGTGGTGAATTTCGATTGCTTCAAGCAAGGCGAATCCCCACCCATCCAGCGGTAACCTGATAGTTCAAGATTAATTAAATCTTGCGTAATTTGATCGTTATTTACGCAGCTCTCCTCGTTCAGCACTAGCGGAGTCACACTCTCAGGCGCTCCCGGAGCATTCGCCGCATGACCCGGAGTCACGTAAGCGAGGAGTAAAAACAAAATGCTAAGGTGAAGTAAATTTCTCATCGTTTGGTGGTTAACCCTTCGTAAGAAATATCGTACGTGCAGCAACCCACGCACGCTTCGTTATCAAGCTTGGCTGGGGCCGTATCACAGCCTGCAACAGTTGGATCATGTCGAAGAATATGCGGCACCATTGCGTTTCGTTCATCATTCTTCACGCCAGCCATAAACAGCGAATCTTTTGCGAGAGCATCTTTAAGTTCAAGACGGGGGCTCGCGGCAGCCCATTTCTCTCTCATTTTTTGAATGCAACTAAACTTAGCCTTGGTTTGCATCGCCGTTTCTAAAACCGTTTGAGATCCCTTTTTTTCGTTCTCACTCACGACTCCGGGAATTAGCATTTCTTGCTGAATTCCCACACTCCCACCATTTTTTTCGTCGTGAGCAGCACTATGAATGATGGTGATTTTATACTTTTCTGGAGGAGGTAAAAGTTCATCACAAGCTGATTCCGCAACACGATTCAAAAAATCAGTTTGAACCGCCACTGACTGTTCTGACGAATAAGAAGACGTGCCATTTAAAACATCATCTACTTTCATTTCATTCAATACTTTAATCGATGCAGAAGGTTTCTGTTTTGCTTGTTTTAAAAACGCGGCTTCTAAATCACTGGTCTGGCCATTCACTACTTCATCAACACCGAACGGATCATTTCCCATTGAACCTATCATCGCCACATGCCGCTCTTGTCCCACTTCTACGATAATGTCGCCTGGCTTCAATTCGGGGTCGGTCATTACGCGATTGAAACAACTTTTTTTAGAAGTGCTTCCCAACTCCCAAAAATGGTTCGTGCCTAATAAATTTTCATCGATGGATTGATTGGGATACGCACGCCAACCGGTTGCTTTCATCGCTTCGGCGATGAAGCCCGAACAATCAATCCCCGATGCATTTTTCTCGCCGGGTTGATTGCCAACAAAAATGTTTGTCCCTTTTGCTTTTACTCCCCATTGGTAAAGCGGGGGGTTATTCAAAGAAAAACAAGAAGCAGCAGAGCAACCCGTCTTTACTTCTTTAGAATCGCAAATTTGCTTGTCAGTGCAACCTAGCTGCAAACGATCCTGCAAATACGGATGAGCTTTTAGAATCTCGTTTCTTTGATTTAACGTAAGAGAACGTTTAGTTTCGTTTTTAAAATTAAAATCTGGAATTCCACTCGGGTTAAGCAAACTACGAATGGGTAAATTGGGCGCGTTGCAGCTCCCGTAAATCAACGCCATAATTTTTCTAGCTGATCTTAAAATGTCGGGTGCTTTCTCCGTGAGTGCCGCCGGCACCGCAGGACAAACCGGTGCAACGGAGTTTCTCACGGTGTCACCGGGTTGATTCGCAAAGATCGTATCTTTTACGATTTGATCACCCACGTCTTGAGGACATCGAAATCCGCACGCATTTTTTTGGAGGTTGTCGAGAGTAGAACCCGTTTGCGCAAGCGCGCAATTCGCACTCACTTGTAAAAAAGTGAGGAGCGCGAAGAAGAGAATTCCGTTTCTCTGCAACTTGCTTAAGCCCATGTATTTAGGCCCTCCTGGCCTAGATCACCTGAGTTTTAGAATATCATGCTTTTGCGTCAGGACCATATTCAATGTGATCTACCACAAACACATTTTTCGCGAGCGTCGAATCTTCGACGGTCTCTAATTTCTCTGTTTTAGTCGCAGAACAGAGATCATGCTTCACCGGCGTCAAATGTTTGATACTCTCAGCATTTGCTTTGAGTTTGAGACGGGTAATCGGGCGAGCAATTGAAACTTTTGAAATGGTTTTTTGCCCGTTCACCGCCGCTTGCGCAGCCATCACCGCATCAAAAATTGCGGGATCGCCGGCCGGAATTCCTTCAAAATCTTTTGCCGACGGAAACGAAGCCGTATGAACACTTTTTGATTCATCAGTAAATGCCCAACGCCAAACTTCTTCAGTCGAATAAGGAACAAACGGAGCAAATAATTTTAAGAAGGTCTTCATTCCAAAACGAGTTGCATGAACCGCAGAATCTTTCGCGCGTTTTTCAGCATCTGAAGTTTTCTCGCCCCACGTCCGTCCTTTTACTAATTCAAGATAACTATCCGTAAAGTGCGACCAGAAAAATCTTTCGGTTTCGGCAAGTGCGGCAGCCGGTTCATACTCTTCAAAAGCTTTCGCAGCCATTTCAGCTTGAGCCTTCAACTTCGCAAGAAACGCGAGATCAAGCGGTTCATAGATTTGGCCGTCACCCGCACTATTTGAAAGTACAAACTTCCCGGCATTAAAAATCTTTGTCACCAAACGACGACCAATTTTCATAATGCTCGGATCAAACGCGGTATCCACTCCGCAGCGTGCAAGTCCTGACCAATATCGAACGGCATCTGCGCCATACTCTTCGATGAAGTTCATCGGCGTAACCACGTTGCCTTTTGATTTAGACATTTTCTTTCGGTCTGGATCTAACACCCAACCCGAAATCATGATGTGCTTCCAAGGAATGGTTTGTTCGTGAAGCATTGCTTTTGCAATCGTGTAAAACGCCCAAGTACGAATAATTTCGTGAGCCTGAGGACGCATATCCATAGGAAATAATTTTTTATGACGAGCAGGATTTAATTCCCACTGTGAACCGAGTTGTGGCGTAAGCGAACTGGTGAACCAGGTATCAAAAACATCAGATTCGCCGATGAATCCACCCGGTTTATTGCGTTGTTCCTCTTTATAACCGGTAGGTGCATCAGACATCGGGTCAACCGGCATTTGTTCTTTTGCAGGAACCATCGGTTTCTCATACACAATGTGACCATTCGCATCGAGCGGGTACCACACGGGAATACTCACGCCAAAGAAACGCTGACGGCTCACGCACCAATCAATGCTCAAATTTTCTGTCCAATTTTTATAGCGCGCAAACATGTATTCAGGGTGCCACTGAATTTTTGCGCCGTTCTCGATCATTTTTTCTTTTTTATCAACCAACTTTACGAACCATTGACGAGTTGTTAAAATTTCAACCGGACGATCACCCTTTTCATAAAATTTCACGGCGTGCATGATGGGTTTTGGAGGCGCTTTAAGATCACCACTCGCCTGAAGCAACTCCACCATTAGTTTTTGCGCCTGCTTAATGGTCTTACCCAAAACTTTTGAATAATTCTCAGTCGCACGTGCCACATCGATCGAGGGAAATTTGTCAGAAGCGAAATCAATCACTTGCATGCGCCCATCACGACCCATAATTTGTCGTAACGGCAACTTCTGATCCCGCCACCATTGCACGTCGGTCTGATCCCCAAACGTACACACCATCAAAATCCCAGTCCCCTTTTCAGGGTTCACGAGCTCACTCGCAAAAATAGGAATTTTCACTCCAAACAAAGGACTAATCGCAAACTTGCCGATTAAATTTTTATACCGCTCATCCGTAGGATGCGTAGCAATCCCCACGCAAGCCGGTAACAACTCAGGTCGAGTCGTAGCGATCACAAAAGCCCCACCGCCATCAACCTTAAATTCAATATCATGAAACGCACCCGGTACTTCCCTATCCTCTAATTCCGCTTGCGCAACCGCCGTTTGAAAATCCGTATCCCAAAGCGTCGGCGCCTCCACCTGATACATTTCCTTCTTATTAAATAAATCCAAGAAACTCAGCTGCGCAATCTTGCGAGAATTCTCATCAATCGTCGCGTACTCCAAATTCCAATCTACCGAAAGCCCAATGCGACTCCATAAACGTTTGAAAAGTTTTTCATCTTCAACCGTGAGCTTATGGCAATGCTCAATAAAATTTTTGCGCGACATATTTCGCTGCGGGATTTTTTTCTCAATCAACTCTTTCTCGGTCATCGTTGATAGAATCGGGGGCAAATCTAAACCCGGCTCATAAGGAATGGTTGGCTCACAACGAATATGAAAAAATTCTGCACGCGACGTTCAGTTGGCAATCCGTTATCGTCCCAACCCATCGGGTAAAATACGTTCTTCCCTTTCATGCGCTGATAACGGCCAATGACATCGGTTTGTGTGTAACTAAAAATATGTCCTACGTGAAGCGAACCAGAAACCGTCGGAGGAGGCGTATCAATCGCATACACCGGGCGTGAATCGTTCTCTTGAAATGAATAAATTTTCTCTTTTTCCCAGAGTTCAGACAGACGTGCTTCAACCTCAGGAAATTCGAGTTGTTTTGGCAATGAATTGAGGTCAAGTCCTTGGACTGGCTTAAATTTCATAGGCGTTAGAATAACAAACGACCCTGCGCGCAATCAAAGCAAACGCCCTATTTTTTCAAAAGATCTTGAACTTTGTATTCAGCAGCAACGGTTCTGATGTCATAGGTGCTGTTAGAAACGCGATCAATATTTGCGCCCTTCGAAATCAATTGCTGTACGAGACTAGCGAGCACTGCTTGCGGCACATCTTTTTGGCAGCTCGGCTCTAGTTTGTAGGAATCATCGGCAGCGGTCACCGTTCCCCAAACCGTTCCATATCCTTCAACCGCATAATAAAGTGGAGTCACATCTTCTCCGTCAACCCCATCAACGAGCGCACCCTTATCGAGCAAAATCTGTGCGGTTTCTACTAACGGGCATAAATTTACCTTCACATTAAACACGGCAGTGAGAGGCGTTTGGCCAATCTCATCCACACAATTCACGACGTCTGGATTCGCCGCAATCGCGTTCATAAAATCGTTATAACCATCCATGAGCAAGTCAGGCATGCCCTCTTTCGCCAAGCGAAGATGATCTTCAACCTGGTACATTTCAGTCAAAAAGAATGTTGGGCAAGCTACCGGAGTCGCTGGTTTAGCCGCTTTTCCCGCGAATGAATTATTAGCAATTGATGGATTCCCCATCGTCCCCACAAGTAACAAAGATGCGATTAATAGTTTCATGAAGGCCTACGTACCACGCCCAAAACGGGTAAACAATTTTAATTTATGCGTCGCATTATATTGGAGTTGACTCTTTCTCAATACTGTACTATTATGGTCAAGCTTTAAAAAACAGGAGACCCATTATGATGAAATCAGCACTCGTTCTTACCACCCTACTTCTTAGCCAAGCTTCTTTTGCTCAAGGGCAAGGGGTGAGCAATACGCCTCTCGAATATAATGCTCAGGCAGAATACTCACTTTACACAGCCGGCCCCACCCACAATATTTTTCTAAAAATTAAAAATCCAGGCGGAGATTTCAAAACCATTCCGCTTCATCGCCAAGCAATCATTCAAAACACAGATGATAATAAATCGGTTTACGTCTACAAAGGCGCTACCCAAACTTATTTATTCGATACCAAACCCGGCATCGGCGAAGTGGACTATGCTGATTTAAAATTAGACTTTAAACAACTCACCGGAAATTTAGGTTGCATGGGCGGATTTGATGGCGATTCTCTTTTCATTGATGAATTAAACGGCACGATTTACATCCAAGCCTATTGTGGATCAGCGGGATACGGCGAACTTTACATTCGTACTTTTGAAGGCACTGATTGGACGAGACGTTTACCCGGCCAAAATATTCTGAATCCAAAAGCAATTGCGACTAGCAAAAACTTTTATACATTTTACGTCCGCAAAGACAATAATCAGTTAATGGTGATTGATTCAGAAGACAACAAATACGAACTTTCAGATAATCCACATGATGGCATCAATGTGATCGACGTGACCAAATCTCTAGGAACAGACGGCCACACCCTGATCACGGTAAAAGCAATTAAAAATGGCGAAGTAAAAAGTTTAGTGCTGAGCGAAGGTGCCGACGGCAAATCACTTTCTACCGTATCGGCTTGGATAAATTAAAGCGCCTTATACCGAATCGCCGCAAAAGCTTGAAGTTCAGTGTAACTGTATAAGCCGCTTTTCGACGACTGAAGATTCAAAAAAGTTTCGACCCGAAATTCCCAGGCGGCACTCAACTCTCTTGCCATCCATCCGCCCGGTGAAAATGAAAGGGTCGTTTCTTTTTCAGGAATGAGTACGGTCGAAGCGCCCTTTTTCTGAGAGCGCGGAAGCAAAGTCACGGTAGTCGTAATCGTTCGCTCCAAATAATAACTCGGAGTAAGGTTTGCATAAATTCCCCAGGAAACGTCGTCGTGAATAAATCGATTATAGTCGACTGAAAAAACGAGATCGAATTTTGAAAAATCACTCTCGGTACTCACCAGAAGTTCTGGCGAGGCCGAAAAATCTAAACCAGAGAGATCAGAACGCGAAGTAGGATGATCAAAAAGAAA
>Ga0207032_1204_pt1 | contig 14350 bp, 12 predicted proteins | sample Alteio_BWMinCont_38_FD_153308 | JGI IMG/M metagenome (GOLD analysis project Ga0207032, IMG submission 153308) | Enriched cells from forest soil in Barre Woods Harvard Forest LTER site, Petersham, Massachusetts, United States -... | ecosystem: Environmental > Terrestrial > Soil > Temperate forest >... | reverse complement strand
GGGAATTGGGTTCAGGTCTCACGTCTGGGAATGCCGCTCACTAATGAGGCAATTATACCAGTGGGGCAAAAAGACCATTGGAATGCCGTTGGACCTGACAGTGATCTTCAATTTGCACCTTATTTTGAAAATCCGGAACTGGCTTTGTATATGGATAACAGCCAGTATGGTGGTGCTGTTCCCGGTTTCAATGCATTGCGCATTCAGAGGCATTCTTATACCGCATTAGGTTTTGTCGATTTTGGAAATACCAAAGCTGGTTTATATGTGTTAAAAGGCAATGCAGCACTGACAGGGACAGCGCTCGATCCAACCATTTTTGGCAATATCCTTTTGCCGGATAATCACAGCCCGCGTGCCGTTGATATACTGCCAATATTTTATACAGGTGTGCCAAACCTTGCGCCATACCAGTTGGTAACAGGGAAAGCAGCAGGCAATCCCCTTTCAGCGGGCAAACCTTTTATAAATAACTTTTTGCCAACATTGGGAGATATGCTTCGACTGAATATGAGTACCCCGGTAACACCAAGAAACAGCCCTGATTTTAGTCCGGATGGATTGGTACAGGCAGCAGTATTGGGTATTACAGATTCCAGGTTTAATGCGAGCGCAAAAACGCAGTTTATACCGAACATGGATGGATTCCCTAATGGCAGGCGCCTTGAGGATGATGTGACAAGCATAGAATTGCAGGCTGTAGGTGTCATCCGGACTGCGGAAGGCGTACAAATCGGTATTGTCCGCCAGTGGATCATTGGATATCAGCGGTGCTTCTCTGTGGCTTGAAGCATAACCATACCGACAACCCAAAATCATGATGGCCAGCAAAAAAATGCGGCCCAATCGCGTAGCGATTCGAGTACTTGGTCTTCTCATAAAGTATTGTTAATAAAATTGTTAATATACGACAAGGAATCTTGTTTGGATTTAAGAAAAGTTTGCTTGATTGGCTATTTAGTTAATTTATAATGAATTATGAAAATAAACCAATAGATAACGGCTTCAAAATTTTAAAAAGCCTAAAGACATTCAGTCAACAATTTCTTAACAGTAATTAAATATTACCATCTCTTTACAATCCTAATTTTGTCCCAAAAAAAGGATTGAATATGAAAATAAACTTTAACAGATTATTAACAGCTTTAACGGCAATTATATGCCTTTCAAGCCCGTTCTTTTACTCTTCTGCTCAGGCACAGACTACTATTTTTGCAGATAGTTTTAAAAGCAAAGCCGATACAAGTGCGCATCCAAAACTCCCCAGCGGATGGAGTACTGCCGGAGGTAAAAAACAATGGGTATTTACTGCAGACAATGCTGATGCCACTTCCACACCTCCTGTACTTTTTTCATTTTGCGCTGATGCCAACCCAAGCCATGGAGCTATTTATGGTGTTTCACTTGACACAGTTTCTACACTTACCTCACCTGATCTTTTCACTGGAAAAACGACGACAGGGTACAAAAACATCTATGTGAGCTGGGTTGAAATGTTTTCTCCAAAATGGGTAGCAAGCAATGACTCTGGTAATAGTGTAGCATACAGCATAGATGGTACTACCTGGGATACCATAAGCCATACCCGAAATTTTGTCGGCAACACTTATGGCATTACCAATGGTGGCAAAGGGATAGCACTACCCGCTAATGTAATAGGCGCAGCGCATTTGTATCTTAAATGGACATTTATTCCAAAAAAGGCTGCAGGAAATTATGCCATGACCGATGTTGTCGTAACAGGCTCAAGCCATACAGCTGGCATTGATGAAACTATTTATGCCTCCAGTAAAATAAATGCCTTCTATGGCAATGGAAATCTGAACATTCATTTTGTTAATAGTGATAACTGCATGGCGCAGATGGCTTTGTATAGTATGGATGGTAAGCAGATATTGTCTTCAGATATCAATACAAGTGCAGATAAAATAATAAACCTAAGCAGTCTTCCTGCCGGGTTTTATATAGCCAGATTTACCATGAATGGCCAGGCTTATAATACCAAATTCTTTAAATAAGACTTAAATTGTGATGATCAAAAAAGCGGCCGGTAAAAGCCGCTTTTTTAGTTTATTGCATGATGATAAAGTTGTGGGAAGACGGATTTATCAGTTGGCTCCAAAGATAGAATTTCACAACAGGCATAGAATGCGGGAATAACTGCCCGCTTGAGCTGAAGCTTCGGCGGGAATGGCGGACTCAAGGGGACGAAGTTCGAACTTTTTCGATGATTTGAGAGATTTGGATTGGTTTATGGAAAGTAATTAGAAACTAATGCGTTCTAAACCACTTTTTGAATGTCGCTATCACTCTTATTGTTTTGGATCCTTCCCTGTAAAATCAGTAAAGATTTTTCCATCATATCGAACCAACCCCATGCCCCTGCTGCCTACCCAAATGTTTCCAGACCTATCTTCTACCATAGACCAAACTGAATAATCAAGTAAACCGTCTATGGGAGTTAAATTTTTGAAGGATTTACCATTGTAACACCATATACCCCCTTCACCTTCTAGCCCGTTCTCTTTTTCACCGCCACTAAACCAAATATTTCCTGCTTTATCTTTTAAAATAGGATTACCAATCCCTTCTTTCTCCGTAAAAGGGGTAAAGGTTTTCCCATCATATCGGCAAACGCCACGGCTTCTACAGCCGAACCACAAGCTTCCGTTTTTATCTTCTAAAATAGACCGAACCCATCCATCGCCATTCGGTCTGAAATTGGTCAAGGATTTACCATCATAACAGCAAACACCCTCATTCTCACTAAATCCAGAGCCAAACCAAATGTTCGCATTTTTATCTTCGAAAATACATTGAATGTTTTTAAGGTGCAGACCACTCTTATTTATGATACTGGTGTTGTCTAGAAAACGGGTAAAGAATTTTCCACTATAGCAATAGACGCCATCACTTGTACCGAACAAAATTTGTCCGCTTTTATCCTGCAGAATACTCCATACCGCATTTTTTGCTGATGGGTTATTATTTTGTGAATTAAAGAGATAGAACTTGTTTGCATTGGTTGCAGCGATCGGAATTCTGGTAATAGTTTTACCATCGTAACGACAGACTCCATCATCAGTGCCGAACCAAATGTTCCCAATTTTATCTTCCAAAATAGACCAAACAGTATTATCACTCAAACCATCTTTCGCAGTAAAATTAGTGAAGGATTTCCCATCATAGCGATATACTCCTTCCCCCGTAGTGCCGAACCAAAGGTTGCCTTCTTTATCGAGCAACCCACAATGGACATTCTGATATTGATCGGTGCCTTGGGTCTTTATCATTTTCAGTTGGCCCACAGTGATTACCTTTGGTTCATTTGCGATTTTCCCAGATTGGGTTTTGTTTTGTCCGCTGCAGGAAGTTATAAAAACTAAAGATAATATCAATGAGTTGATTTTCTTCATAGTTCAATAATAATGAAATATTACAATAATTTCAATATTCAGAAGCTAGAAATAAAAAGCCCGCCGTCGCTGAAAGCTACGGCGGGCAATGGCGGAGAGAGGGGGATTCGAACCCCCGAAACACTTTTGGCATTTACCCGCTTTCCAGGCGAGCGCCTTCAACCACTCGGCCATCTCTCCAATCCTTTATACAAAAGGAGGCGCAAATTAGTGAAAATCCAGCAGGAATGATGCATTATAACTAATCCTTTTTAAAGTACGGGCTTAATAGCGACAAAAATAGATACCTGATAAACTATCAATTTGATTTTTTTTATATTTACCTCAAAATATAAATTTATGGAACCGGAAGAAAATGATGATCTCAAATTTGAGAACGAACTTGAGAAATTAAAACAACAGGGTGAATTTGGCGGTAAATTTTTTGAAGGGAATGCCGATATCCCACCTGAACTGGAAGCTGAGTGGTTAAAAAATGTAAGGGCATACGAGGAATCTTATCAAAATGCACCTAAAAAAAAGGTTGGCGAAATTATCGGGAACCCGGTTTTTACGCCGGTTTCTGAGATTGATCCTGCATTGATTGAAGTAGAACTTGAGAAGATTTTTGAACTTCTTGCAGCAAACAATATTGCTTTGGATTATAATGATGATGTACCTGCATCTGAAATTTACAGGTTTGTAACTGAAGAACTTATAAATCATGAAATGGATGTGATGGATATTCCGGGTATGGTCAATCATTTCATTTATGAAGAGTTTTATCCCAATCATGCCAAAGATATTTTCAGGCAATGTGACAGCTTTTTAATTCAGCTATTTGACAAAAAAGATGAAAATCTTGATATGAAGCTTGATCGCGGACTTGTATTTGCGAATGGGACTATTATGGATGAAACAGAATTTATTGAAAAGGCAAAACGCTGGTTTGATTCTTATGAATGTTTCAGGGTAAATAAATTAGCCTACATGGCTCCAGTATTTGATCTGGAACAAGAGATGGGGCATATTGACGCCTGGTTTGATTATGATTGCGTATTGCAAGACGGAAGTTTTACAAACTTTTCAGGTCCGGGAATAGTTTACGTTCACTATATCTACGGGAGCTGGCTCATTTGTGGCATGGATTTTCCAGGTTTTAAAGAATGGGCATTGAATTGAATAAAAAAAGTTATTAAAAGGGTAAAAGATTTTGGCTAAAAAATCAACTCCATTTCCGCATCCTGAACAATTGGCTTTCTATGAAAAACTGGTAGAAACAATTCCAGGACTTGAAAGAAAGGGAGACACAGTGCCATATACCTCTTTAAATGGGCATATGTTTTCATACCTTGATAAGGAAGGGAAACTGGCATTAAAACTGCCAAAGAATGAACTGGAAACTTTCATTGAAAAATTCAAAACAGGATATCATTGTGCTTATGGCATTATTCAAAAAGATTATGCAACTGTGCCTGATGCCTTATTGAAAAACACCAATGAATTATCAGAATTCTTTATAAAAAGCCATGAATATATTAAAACTTTAAAGCCGAAGCCATCCAAAAAATAAAATAACGCCAGGATGTTCAACTTTCTACGGATGTATTACCAGATTTACCCTGTAAAGCACAAACTTGTCAGATACAATTCCACGTGTATCCGGATAAAATTGAATGCTTATAATGGAATTGCGCAATTTTGGATCCATGCCATCTTTCAACGTTTTAATTACATATTCGTATCTTAAGTTCCGGCTATATTCCGGATCGTGAGAAAGGTGTCCATCTGCTTCTTTTACAATGCCTCCAAGCAGACATTCTTTTACTTTTTCTATGACATTCCTGAAAACATTAAACATCCAGACCGAATCATTCCCTGATTGATACTGAATAATATAAACAAAAGGAGAACCTGTGATATTATCATTCAAGGAATCCAACCTGTCAACCGAATATATTTTGGATGTTGTTATAGTATCCTTCGAAGTATAGCCTGAAGTATTGCCAGTGTCTTTTTTAATGTAAAAGCTATCCGTAAACTGCCGGAAAATATATTTCAATGTATCACATATTGAAGGATTAAGTCCGCTATCCTGTGACTGACCATAAGGGAAACCCGAAAATCTGCCAGTTGGAATTTGAGTATACTGGGCATAACCAAAATATGTAAAACTTATAAAAAAACATAATACAAAAATACTTTTCATAACATAACTATGTAGAAAACAATATAATTACAATCAAAGATATGATTATGTTTCAAACCCTCGTATTTGATTTGTCAAAAAATTAATGCTTTTCCGCATTATCTGTAACCCATTTGGCATCAAGGTTTACCATAGAGTCAACACTCAATTTGCGCGCGTTAGCTTTTATTTTTATCTGTTCCATCCATTTGGGATTGGATTTGATAGCCTGCCGCTGCCATTGTAACTGTTTTTTATAGTCATCTTCTACTACCCAAATGGCATCCAGAGTTATCATCGAATCTATACTGATTTGTTTTTTTTGTGCCTTTAACCCGATGTCAGTCATCCACTTGGCGTTTGTTCGGATATATAATTTTTTAGTCGCCACTTTTTCATTAAAATGCGGAATTGTGCCTGCAGTGCCTTTGAAAAAATTATAAAGGTTGTCTACAAATCCCCATCCCATGTCATTCAATGTAGATTGAGTGGCCATAATAATAAATACGTCATGATCTTTAATTTCATTTTTCAGGGTTAACTGGCCCGGACTGGATAATCCATGTTCTTTTTCTGAATAGACTTCACGGTTATAATACCAGAAATCATTGTGAAGGAAAGCCTGCGAAATTCCAAGGTTAAACATGCCCCAATAATGACTATCAGCCACTACGAGAACAGATGGTTTTGTCTTTCCGGTACCTGATTCAAACTGAACCCGTGGATAAGCGAGTTTTTGCTTGCCAAACTTAAAAAGGAGGTTCATACCATCCGCAATATCATAATCACTAAAGGCATACGCATTTTTGACATCTACCTGATTCCAGAATATATGAGGCATGCGAATTCCCCTTTTATACTCAATATACCTGATCAGTGAGTCAGTCGCAAGACAAGTGCCGTAAAAACTCCAATGGACACCATATTGGGGATACAGTGGATACTTTGATTTGTTCTTATTTTCAATAAAATACTTATTGAAATCTATATGATTTACGTGAAGCCCATTTGCATATTGCGCATAGGCTTCGTAGTTCGTTTTGCCTTTTTGTTTAATGCATGAGTCGGGTATGTATTCAGGATAAAAAGATGCCTTGCTTGGTGCAAATACAATGATGAGTGTTTTGTGAAGTTTGACCAGAGTGTCCTGGATATATTTCATCTTCATGGTTCGATCTATGATCTTATCTGCGCCAATAAAATCAGATCCAAAGTAGGCCCTGATATAACTGCCTTCAAACAAATAATTGTCCTTGCCGATAATAACATCTTTAGCATTAACTTTTTTGAACAAACTGTATTCCAGCTGATTGTTAATCCTGACACATACATTCCGAAACCCAAAGTTGTCATTCAGATACTTTTCAGTTTCTGTTTGATAATCACCGGAAAACCAGCCTGAAAAAGAAAACAAAGCTTCACCTGCTGTGATAACATCTCCTTTTAGTCTGAGCTTTTTAAAAAAATGATTTCTGCTTTGGATAAATGCAATTAACGGGATAAAAAGGAACGCTATTGACAAAATATGTTTCATGGAAAATTTCGCTCTTGTTTCCATTAGAACCTATAGTAAATGAATGGATTAAAACCGGTAGAGGTAATAAAGCTCAGCGATAAAATAAATAGGACCATACAAATTCCGGCCATACCGATATGTTTCGCATTAGAATATTGCCCGAAATAAACGGCATCCTGTATTTTTTGCCCGGGCTTCAGATATGCAAAAAAAGCGAACACTACGGCAATCACAAAAAATGTATAAAACTCTGAGCTAATAATTATGGGCACAGCCGTTTTAAAATTAAACATTCTTTTCAGGTACAGAACCGCATCACTAAACTTTTCCACCCTGAAAAACACCCAGCCTATTGCGACAATAAAGAAAGTAACTATCGTTCTGAAAAGCCTTCCAAGGCGCGCGTAAATCTTAAGCAGGAAAAGTCTTTCAAGGACCAGGAAAGTACCGTTGTATGCGCCCCATATCACGAAATTCCAGGAAGCCCCATGCCATAATCCCGAAAGCAGAAAAACAATCCAAAGGTTCAGGTACGTTCTGTTCTCTGAGATCTTATTGCCACCTAATGGAATGTAGAGATAATTTTTCATCCAGTTGCCGAGGGTAATATGCCATCTGCGCCAGAACTCTGTAATACTTTGTGAGATATAAGGGTTGTTGAAATTTTCAGGGAACTTAAACCCGATCATTTTCCCGATACCAATAGCCATGTCTGAATATCCTGAAAAATCAAAATATATCTGGAAAGTATAGGCCATCGTTCCGACCCATGCGGTATAACTGCCCATGGTATGATAGTCCATGGCAAAAATAGCGTCAGCCTGGCTGCCGATATGGTTCGCGATGATAACCTTTTTAGCCAGTCCGATCACAAAACGGTAAAATCCTGTCAAGCGATTGTCAATCGTATCATTTTGAGACCGGTCTGTGATCTGATCTGCAAGTTCATGATATCGTACGATAGGGCCTGCGATAAGTTTGGGAAATAGAATGATATAAGTCTGATAATCCCAGAACTTCGTCAATGGCTTATGAACACCGCGATAAACATCAACCACGTAAGTCACTGTCTCAAAAGTATAAAATGAAATTCCGATTGGCAGCATAAGTTTGGCCCACATTATGCCAGAATGCCCTATTAATGACAACAAAACATTTAAATTCTCAACAAAAAAATTGCTGTATTTGAAATAGACCAGAAGTCCAACATTAATTGAAACAGATAGTGAAAGCAGCAATTTCCTTCCGAGAACAGAGGGCGAAACCGACATCCATCTTACAATATGGAAATCGACAAAAGTTGTAGCCAGGATTACAAATATGAATTTAGGTGCACCCCAGGCATAAAAAAAAATGCTGAATGCAAGGATAACCGGGTTTTTAAACCGTTTACCTGCAAGATAATATACAAAAAGAAAGGTTGGTAAAAAATATAAAAGAAAAACAATACTGCTTAATACCATTCGCTATAAAATAATGACCTGCAATATAGAAAAAACTACTTTGCAGTGCTATACTATTTTATCAGCCTCAATGGTAAATGGTATGCCTGGACATGGCACCCGTCATATTTGGGCGGGTTCGGTTCTGAACTATAAAATCAATTTCATCTAATCTTACAGCACCAAGCGTGGGTTTATCTCCAAAAACAAAAGCACATGAAAAACAGGAACAATTGTTAAAACTTAATTTAACAGGGCCGACATACGCAACTTTTACTTTACTGCGATCTTCAAGGATTACTTCTCTTTTTTCCAGAATTTCAAGTTGCAATTGCCGCGCAATATTTTCAGGGATACTCAGCATTAGCGAACTACTATCTACCCAGCAATGCAATATTATGGAATCCAGCCATGGCTTCATAGGATTGCTGATTACAACCGTGGTATTCATATCCTCTCCTCTTATCAAAGTTAACGAAATCAAATATACGGATTTTAATAATATAAACGTCTGAATTAACCAAAATGTTTAGAGATTTTCAGATGAGAAAAAGGGCTGAAAAAGAGTTATCTTTGCATTTAGAAAGCATTGATTATTAGTATTGGAGAGATGGCAGAGCGGTTGAATGCGGGCGCCTCGAAAGCGTTTGTGCGGTAATACGTACCGGGGGTTCGAATCCCTCTCTCTCCGCCATGTCAGAAAGAGAAAAAGGAGGAGAAAGAGATCAAAAGCGCCTTAGATGCGTGCACTTACTGTTTCTTTTTCTGTTTATCTCTTTTTTTCTTACTTTGTCGTGTCCGTAGGTGGTGGGTTCACAGCAGTTGTGTCAATCTGCACCTTGTGCGTCTTTAATGCCTCAAATGAATCCGGCTTCAGGGCATCTGAACCAACAAAAGGATAGTTAAGCTCCAGTGCTACAAATAATAAGATTGCGATCAACCCGCTGACTCCAAAAGCGAGCCACAGGTGGAACTTATAATTTTCAACATAGAAGCAGGCAATATAAAACAGTAAAAGGAAGCCCCCTCCAATAAGGATAACCCAAAGAATCATAGGCAACCCTGCATTGGCAGTATTCACCCTTATTCTTCTGGCAGTTGTAAGATGATTGAGATTTGATAGCATTTCTGTATATACAACTTGTTCCCCAAGGTCATGCGGCTTAAATTTAATAACCAGGGTTTGAAGTTTACTACACGCATCCATGGCATATTTACTTTCTTTTCCTTTTGACATTGTGGCCCATTCTTTATCTACCACAATAGTTACGTATTGCTTTACGCAAGAATCTATAGAATACTTTGTAGCAGGTGGCAATCCTTTGGCATCACGATACATATTGCTCAGGGCATCAGCTTCTTTGTCAATATTGTTTTTTACACCGTCATAATTTTCCCAGATGGCAATGACAATGAATGCGAGGAAGACACCATATAATATCCCGATCATGCTTACATAAATGCCTGTCACATCTTTAAATTTTTCGAGTTCTTCTGACGTGAAAAGTTTACGGAGTATTTTGAATGCGGCCCATGTGAGAATACATGAAACCAAGATTGTGAATATGAGAATAATCCAGGCGGGAAAAATTGAAAATAAAGTTGCCATTTGAATGCTGGTATTAGTAATTTTATATGAATCGTGTCAAAGACAAAAATAGCAATAGTTCAGACATATTAAGAGAAATAATTGTTCTGAGTTGAGGTTGAGTTCCTGGTAATCAAATGATCGGCCTTTGATCTATCCGGAGCGGTTTATTATCTTTAAATTCGCCAAATGTTTTATAGAATTTCAGGTTCAATTGTATTTCATTTATGAAAATTGCGGTGATCGGAGGTGGAGCTGCAGGCATATTTGGGGCAATACAAGCAGCTTTGTCAAACCCTGATGCAGATATTACTCTTTTTGAAAAGAGTGGCAAACTTCTTTCCAAGCTTTTGATTTCAGGGGGTGGGAGATGCAATGTGACCAATGCCTGTTTTGATAATGGCTTACTTATACAGGGATATCCACGAGGTAATAAAGAGCTTAGAGGGGCATTTGAACAGTTTGCCCCGGCAGATATAATGAACTGGTTCCAATCCAGAGGTGTAAAACTAAAAACAGAGCCTGATGGCCGCATGTTCCCGGTTACGGATCGTTCAGAAACCATAGCAGATTGTTTGATTTCCGTTGCAGAAAAATCAGGCGTCAAAATCAAAACGAATGCGGGAATTTCAAAAATCATTCCTGTTGAAAATGGGTATAAACTGGTCTTCCAGGATGGGAATTCCAACTTGTATGATCGTGTTCTTGTTGCTGCCGGTGGAGGACCGAAATTGTCGTTTTTCGATTGGTTAAGTGACTGTAATCTTGAAATAATACCTCCCCTTCCTTCCCTGTTTACGTTTAACATTGCTGACAAATCATTACACGAAATGGCGGGGATTTCAGTTCCGGACGCCCTCATTCGGGTTACAGACACAAAGTTGCTACAAAGAGGTCCTTTATTGATTACCCATTGGGGACTCAGCGGCCCTGCCATTCTCAAATTATCGGCCTGGGGCGCCCGGGACCTGGCTGATAAAGGTTACCAGTTCAGTATAACAGTTAGCTGGCTTCCTGATTATAAAGAAGACGAACTCAGGTCGCGTATTTCTGAGATCCGGGTAGCAGAAAACAAAAAACAAACCGGTACTTTTTCCCCTTTTGGTTTCCCTGCCCGACTTTGGAAATGGATGCTTTTACAAAGTGAGATTCCTGACGAAATGCGCTGGGCTGATGTTTCCAATAAACAAATCAACAAGCTGGTTATCAATCTGCTTCAAATGAACATGCCCGTTACGGGCAAAAGCACTTTCAAAGAAGAATTCGTCACTGCCGGCGGTGTAAGCCTCAAGGAAATAAATCTCAAAACCATGGAATGCAAAAAGCATCCGGGATTGTTTTTTGCCGGAGAGGTGCTTAATATTGACGGCATTACCGGCGGTTATAATTTCCAGGCTGCCTGGACTACCGGGTATATTGCCGGGATCAATTTAGGTTTATAAAATCAACTATCAATTGGCATTCATTCTGCTGAAAGCCGCCTGCATTTCTTCCGGTCCTGCTTTCAGCATGTTTTCACTAAAGCCAAAACTTACCTGGCTTTTCCCTTCCTTCATCTGTTCAAAAACGGCTTCGATAAAAGCACTCACAGGAGGTTGTGTATCATGAAGTCCTTTGCCACCAAGATCGGTATTCAAAGCCGGTGGTACCATCTCTATCACTTCAATATTTTTTGCTTTCAAAAGCTGCTGGAGTGACCAGGTAAAGGAATGAAAAAAGGCTTTTGTTGCAGAGTATATAGGGACTTTGGTGAGCGGAACAAAGGCAAGTCCTGAAGTGACATTGATGATGGTTCTCAATGATTTGAGATTGATAAATAAGCTTGTCAAATGTACGGGAGCTTCAATATTAATGGCAATTTCATTTTTCATCCGGGTATAAAAATCCGGATCTTCTATTTTCATCCATTGCTGGATTCCCGCATTATTTACCAGTACATTCAGGTCAGGATGATTTTCAGCAATCCAGGTATAAAGACTTATTCTGTCTGCTTCAACCGTCAGATCGCAAACCCTGGTAATAACTGAAGGGAATTTATCTGAAACTTCTTTTAAAGCAGAAGTTCTTCTTCCGCAAATAATCACAGTATTGTTTTCTTTAAGAAATCTTTCTGTAAGTCCCAGTCCGATACCACTTGCACCGCCTGTGATGAGTATTTTATTATTACTGAGTTCCATTGTTATAATTTTTATTGAATAATTTTTAATCCTATTCACTGACTCCTAACTCCTGACCCCTAATTCCTAATTCCTGACCCCTATTTCAATCCCCTGTTTTCCAGCATCGGGCCGATCTCAGGATCCCGGCCCCTGAAATCACGATACATAGTTGCGAGATCTTTTGTATTGCCTCGTGACAGGATCATATCCCTGAAACGCTGGCCATTTTCACGGGTCATTCCTCCATGTTCGTTAAACCAGGCAAAGGCATCGTCATCAAGCATTTCTGTCCACAGGTATGCATAATATCCTGAAGCATAACCATTGCTCCATATGTGAAGGAAATAGCTGCTGCGATAACGCGGAGGCACTTGAGACAAATCAAGATGTGTTTTCTTTAAGGCCTCTTTTTCAAATATATCTACATTCTGGGCTGGGGCATCAGCGCTAAGGGTATGCCACTGCATATCGAGATCAGCTGCAGCAAGGATTTCAGTAAGTTTATATCCCTGGTTGAAAGTTGCTGCTTTTTTGATTTTATCTACCAAAGCCTGTGGCATAGGTTCGCCGGTTTTATAATGCCTAGCATAGTTGTTGAATACTTTAGGATATGACGCCCAATGTTCATTAAACTGTGAAGGGAATTCCACAAAATCGCGTGCTGTAGCCGTACCTGACAAACTTGGATACTGCTGGTCTGCGAACAAACCATGGAGGCCATGACCAAACTCGTGGAACATGGTTGTGGCATCATCAAAACTGATCAATGCAGGCTGACCATCAGCTGGTTTTGCAAAATTGCAGATGTTATAAATGACGGGCTTTGTTCCCAGGAGTTTCGACTGGCCAACGAGGTTATCCATCCATGCGCCGCCATTTTTATTAGAACGTTTGAAATAATCGCAATAGAATAAGGCCATAGATGACCCGTCTTTATCAAAGACTTCGAATACCTTCACATCAGGATTATATACCGGCAAATCGGTACGTTGTTTGAAACTGATGCCATACAATTCATGCGCTGCATAAAATATCCCGTTTTTCAAAACGGAATCCAGTTCAAAATAAGGTTTTACCTGGGCTTCATCCAGGTCATATTTCGCTTTGCGCACCTGTTCTGAATAAAAATTCCAGTCATAGGGCTGTACCTTGAATCCGCCCTTCTGCTTGTCGATTAGCTGCTGAATTTCTGAGGCTTCCTGTTTTGCCTTTGCGGTTGCAGCTGGTATGAGGCGGTCCATGAATTGCGTTACGGCTTCAGGTTTTTTGGCCATCTGGTCCATGAGTATCAGGGAAGCATAATTCGGGTACCCGATCAGTTTTGCTTTCTGTGCCCTGATGACTGCAAGGCGAGATATCGTTGCCCGGGTATCATTAGAATCATCCTTTTCAGCACGGTTACATGATGCTTCGAATAATTTCTGACGGGTTGCCCTGTTGGTCAGCATTTGCAGGTCAGGCTGTTGGGTGGTATTTTGTAAAGGAATCAGCCATTTTCCCTCCTGTTTGGCCGCTTTAGCAGCGGCAGCGGCGGCATCAATATCTGCATCACTCAGGCCAGCGAGTTCTGTTTTATCACTAATTACCAGGGCTCCGGCTTTGGCAGCAGCCAGGAGTTGGTTTGTGTATTTGGCTTCGAGGGTAGCGTCTTCGGCATTTATTTTTTTAAGAGCTGTTTTATCCGCATCAGAAAGATTGGCTCCTGACAATGTAAATTTCTGATAATAATACTCAACCAGTCTCAAAGATTCAGGGTCAAGTTTCAGGGAAGTTCTTTGGTTATAAATGGCTTCCACACGTTTGAATAATTTGGTGTTCAGAAATATGGCATCATTGGCTGCAGCCTGGTCGGGTGCGACATCTTCTGACACTTTTTGCAAAACAGGGTTGGTATTGGCACCTGATAACAGATTGAATACGCCATTGACACGGTGCAGCAACTCACCGCTTTTTTCAATGGCAACCAGTGTGTTTTCAAAAGTGGGCGCCTCGGCACTTTCTGCAATTATGTTTATTTCAGCTAATTGTTCCTTAATACCTTGTTCAATTGCAGGTTTAAAGT
>Ga0207032_1203_pt1 | contig 14438 bp, 11 predicted proteins | sample Alteio_BWMinCont_38_FD_153308 | JGI IMG/M metagenome (GOLD analysis project Ga0207032, IMG submission 153308) | Enriched cells from forest soil in Barre Woods Harvard Forest LTER site, Petersham, Massachusetts, United States -... | ecosystem: Environmental > Terrestrial > Soil > Temperate forest >... | reverse complement strand
GGGTTATAGTACGGGAGATCAAGAGCCTGGCCTGCGGGAAGAGTAAAGGAAAACACGGAGTCTTCGCTGAAGGGCCCGCAATTTCCCGAGCCGAGGATGGTGTTGATTTCCAGGCAAGTATTCGGGTTGGTCTCGTTGAGCTCATAAATAGCCAGCAAGCGGTGGCCCTGTGATCCAACGTATCCGACCTGCAATAGAATGTTGCCGGGCAGCTCCCGTTTGATCGTCAAGTTGTACTGATCGGAGTACTGCGGCCGCATATGTGGCTGGAAATCTCCAAAATACGTGGTGCCGAGGAACCGGGTCCAGTCGATCGGTACACCGCGCGGCGGACTCAAGACACCAGTGAACGGATTCGGATGGACACCTCCGGTCTGATCCACGAAGGGCGTCTGCAGGAAATTGCCGAAAATACTTTCACTGCCCCCGAAGGGAGGCTCAGCGCTAAATTGCTCGAGTACGAGTTGCTCGATGGGATTGTAGAAAATTCCATATCCCATGCCGATGCTCGTCTTTCCCGGTCCGCCAGTCAACTTGGCCAGCCATCCATCGTGCGCCCCCGGGCTCCAATTAAGGCCGAGGCGTGGGGCAAAGGCTTTGTAGTAAGTCTGGGTCAAACCGTTGGGCACGCCCTTGTCACCCGGAAAAACTATGCCAAGCGGCGTAACACCAGCGGCGTCGTTGCCGGCTATTCCAGGATAGATGGTGGATGGTTCTCCGGGGCGGAACGCCTGAACTTTGTGGCCGGCGTCAGCCAGTGGCGTATTCAGTTCCCATCGCACGCCGTAATTCAGCGTCACATTCGGCTTGATCTTCCAGCTGTCCTGGGCGAAGAGGTAAAGGGATTTGGCGCGCACTAGTTCATGTTGCGGCGAGCCCTGCAAGTAAGAGTTCGACAAGCCCAGGAAATAGTTCGGGTAGGCATTATCGAATCCCACGTCCCCAGATCCGCCCGGGAGGAATGTATAACTGCCATTGATGTCGAAGATAAGAAACTGGTCGAACTTTTGGTAGCGTCCGTCACCGCCGAATTTGAAGCTGTGATTGCCGACGATCCTGCTGTAGTTGTCAGAGAACTGGAACGTATTGCCAACTTGAGGCAACTGGCCACCCGCGTTGTTGCCAATCGCGAGACCCGTCCCGCCAATGGAGATGAACGGCACTCCTTCAAATTTGGGGCCCATACCCGTGTGAATGCCACAGTCCGCTGTGTTTGTTGCTCCTGCGGCGCAAGCGGCGTTAATCGCGGCGGAATCACTTACCCCGGTGAAGCAGAAAGCTGAGGCCGCTCCGGTCCCGCAGGAAGCGGTAACGGCGTTCGTCAACACCGGAGTATTGAATTTGAGCTGGCCTTCACGGAAATAGCTAAAGCGCGCTTCGTTTACGGCTTTTGAACCGATGGTCGATGTTTCGCTTACGTTGATTTGTTGGGTGCGCGTCGCGTAGGTGCTCGGGAAAGTGCCCAGTGGAGCTCCAAAGCTCTGAAATTTTGCAAACGGATCAAGCGTGAGGTCGTCATCAAAGTAGTAGTAGGCCGACAATTTCTGGTTATTGGTGAAGGAATGATCCACGCGGATCTGGAACTGATCGCCCCGGTCTCTGTTGTTCGGAACAGTGATTACCGAACTGGCGGTTCCGCCGGCTCCTGGCACATACTTCTGATTCATTAGGCTGACCGCTACTGGATCAAAACACGCCGTCGGTATTTGGTTATCCACCTTTGTGTTGAAGTTGGTAAAAATACCTGGCGAGATCAAAGCACCCGTCGTGGGATCGTACGTCCCTCCGTAGTTATTACCGACAGCTATTGGTAAACCACCTTGGGCCGCGACGGCAGCGGCGCATCCAGGGCGGCCATTTAATACGCTTGCCACCGTTGGGCTGCTGAGTGCACCCGTAAAAGGCGACCCTGACGAAAAATCTCCGTTATTGAGCTCCGCACCAGTGGGCACGAAGACGGATTGCGAGTCTATACCCTTGACAATCCGGCGCCCTTCATACGAACCAAAGATAAAAGTCTTGTCCTTCTTGATCGGTCCGCCCAGCGTGCCGCCGAACTGGTTCTGCTTAAACCCGGGCTTGGGCGCGGGAGTAAACGTAAAGGCGTGGGCATTGAGGACGTCATTGCGAAAGAATTCATAAAAGCTGCCATGGAGGTCATTGGTGCCTGACTTGGTCACCACATTGACGACCGCGCCGGAATTGCGGCCGTATTCGGCGTCGAAGTTGTTGGTGATGACGCGAAACTCCTCGATACTGTCGGGCGAAGGCTCAACGGCAGGCCCGTTTACGAACAGGTCGTTGCCGTCGCCGCCGTTCACGGAGTAATTGTTGGAGCGGCCGCGGCCGCCATTTACGGTAACCACTCCGGCTTTGTCCGAACCATAAAAGAGATCGTTGCCCAACTGCGACTGCACGCCGGGCTGCAACTGCAGCAATTGATAGACATCGCGCTGGTTGAGAGGCAGTTGCGTCGAGGAGCGGTCGTTCACAATCGCGCCAAGCTGCGTCGAAGTGGTATCCACGACGGGCGGCGCGCCGGTGACTTCGACGACATCGGTGGAACCTCCCAGCTGCAGGGCGATGTCAACGGTAAGAACCTGGTTGAGGTCCAGGGCGATTCCCTTGCGGACATATTTCTTGAAACCCTGAAGGGTGAGAGCGATTTCGTAACTGCCGACAGGGACCTCGATAAAGATGTATTCGCCATTCGCACCGGTCTGGACTTCGCGCGTGGCGTGCGTGCCCTCGTTGACTAGCTGCAGAGTCGCACCCGGGACCGCCCCGCCGCTAGGATCCATCACCGTGCCGCGAATGCGCCCGCCGGTGCTCTGTGCGCCGGCAAAGGGCGCGACGAGGAGCACGGCAAAAGCAAACAGCAGGACGGACAAGACGCTGTGGCAGCAAAACGAACGAAGCTGCAGAAACGGCAGATGACCCTTCATAACTTCACCCCTTGCCGCAAAGAATCTTTCGAGGACCGATTCTTCGTGGTTGCTTGCGCCCCTGAAACCTTACTATAATCCAGCAAACTTAGAGAAAGCCCGAAGCCGTGTCAAGCAGAAAGAATCTATCGAACGAATCGGCGGAGCGCAACCGCAATCGGCCGCTGCGCATCAGCGAAGTGGCGCGGCGCGTGGGAATTTCCTCTTCGGCGCTACGCGCATGGGAAGCCCTGGGCCTGGTCACGCCGCAGCGCTCGCAAAGCCGCTACAGGCTATACAGCCAATCGGACGTGCGGCTGCTGCAGCGAGCAATATTCCTGAGGCGGGCTCGCGGCCTCAATCCCGCCGCGATCGTGCATGTGCTCAAACGGCGTGGGGTGGTCTCCGCTCCCGCGGAAGGTTCGCTCCTTCCCGGGCAGCGTTTTCGGCGTTTACGCACGCGCCGCGGACTCTCGCTCGCTCAAGTGGCGCGCGCGACCGGCGTATCGGTGGGTTTCTTGAGCGCGCTGGAGCGCGGCCAGATGCGTTCGTCGGTCGCCACGCTGCGGCGCATTGCGCGATTCTACGGAACGAACATCCTCTCGCTGTTTGAAGCAGCGGGCGACAATCCGCGCCTGGTCCGGCCAGGGCAGCGAAAAATCCTGGAGACGACTCCCGGCGTGCGTATGGAGCTGCTGGCTTGGGGCCACACGGTCATGGAGCCGCATCTCTTCCGCGTGAAGCCCGGCGGCGGCAGCGGGGAATCCTACTCGCACGAAGGGGAGGAATTCCTGCACGTGCTTCGCGGAAATTTTGAGATTTGGCTGGACGGCAAAGACCATTACCATCTGAAGGCGGGCGACAGCCTATATTTCGAAAGCTCGACTCCGCACCGCTGGAAAAACCCAGGAAGGTCGGAGGCCTGGCTGCTGTGGATCAACACGCCGCCAACATTCTGAGGGACCGGACTTCACGCGAATGAGAGCTCGATTCTTTCGCACTGCGGCGCAGGCAGCGGTTCTTGCGCTTTGCGGTTTCTCGTTTGGGGATGCTCAGGGCCTCATCGTCGAGCCAGCGGACATCATCGTGGTCCATGGCCGCGTGTACACGGAAAACGCGAAGCAGCCGTGGGCGCAGGCGGTGGCCATTCACGGCGGGAAGATCGTTGCGGTTGGCGACGACCCAGTCATCGAACGGATGCGCGGCATGGGCACCAAGGTGATCAACGCGGGCGGAAAGTTGGTGCTTCCGGGATTCACCGATTGCCACGTCCATTTCCTTGGAGGATCACTCGGCCTGGGGCGTGTGGATCTTGCTGGGGCGAAGGATGTCCCGGACATTCAAAAAAGATTGCGTGGCTATGCGGCTGAGCATCCCGGAGACGGCTGGATCCTGGGCCGCGGGTGGAACTACGCGATGTTCGGTACCGAGACGCTTCCGCACAAGAAATACCTGGACGAGATCTTTCCCGACCGGCCGGTTTTTCTTGGCGGCTATGACGGTCACACGTACTGGGCGAATACGAAAGCGCTCGCGCTCGCGGGGATTACGCGGGAAACAGCGGACCCGGCGAATGGGGCGATTGTTCGCGATCCACAGACAGGCGAAGCTACGGGCGCTTTGAAGGAAGCGGCTTCGGGGCTGGTCTCCAAGGTTGTGCCCAAGCCCACGCAAGCTGAAAAACTTCTCGCGCTGCGCGCGGGAATGAAATGGGCGAATGAGCATGGCATCACTCGCGTGCACAGCGCGGGCGGGGATTTTGAGATTCTTGACCTCTACGATGAAATGCGCCATCGCGGGGACCTCAGCGTGCGCATGTACGTCGCGTATTTCCTCAATCCCCCGGAGCTTCGGCCGCAAGATCTCGAAGCCATCGATAGCGCGCGCAAGAAATTTCACGATGCCTGGATTGATGCGGGAGCCGTGAAATTCATGGTGGATGGCGTGATTGAATCGCATACCGCGGCCATGCTTGAGCCTTACACGGACGATCCTTCCCTTAAGTGGAAACTTTTCTGGGAGCCGGAACGCTACAATGCTGCGGTTGCGGAGCTACAGAAACGCGGGCTGCAGCTTTTCACGCATGCCATCGGCGATTACGGTGTGCGGACGGCGCTGGACGCTTACGAATATTCCACAGAGAAAAATCACAAGCGCGACCTCAGGCCGCGCATCGAACACATCGAAACCATCAACGCCGCGGACATCCCGCGCTTCGGCAAACTTGGCGTGATCGCCAGCATGCAACCGCTGCATTCCTACCCGGACTCCGACACCTTGGATGTGTGGGCACGCAACATCGGGCCGGATCGCGCGTCGCGGGCGTGGGTATGGAAAAGCATCGCCGATGCAGGCGGGCACGTGGCTTTCGGCAGCGACTGGCCGGTGGTGACGCTGAATCCCTGGGAAGGAATTCAAACGGCCGTGACTCGCCAGACGAGCGAAGGAAAACCGGAGGGGGGATTTGTTCCCGGGCAGCGGTTGACGGTGGCACAAGCGATTGGTGGTTATACGCTGGGAGCCGCGTTTGCTGGGAGACGTGAAACTACGGAAGGTTCACTGGAAATCGGAAAACTGGCCGACCTGATTATCGTGTCGCAAAACGTGCTGGAGATTGCTCCGGCAAATCTTGGAAAAACAAAAGTGCTGACGACGATTGTGGGCGGGCGAGTGGTCTATCAAGCAGAAACAAAGTAAGCGGAGGAGCGATGAGACATCGAGCGATTCTCGTGGGGCTGCTGACAGCCGCGCTGCTCATGATCGCTTGCAAGAAGAAAGAAGCGTCGCTGAGCCTGCTGGTCTGGGAAGGGTACGCCGACGAGGCGTTCGTTCGGGCGTTTGAGGAAAGTCATCATTGCAAGGTGAGCGCGTCCTACATGGGTTCGAGCGACGAGTTAGTTGCCAAACTGCGCGGCGGGAGCGCCTCCAATTACGACGTGATCTCGCCTTCCAGCGATGTTGCAGCTTCCATTGCTCGCGCGGGACTGGCGGCGCCTCTTGATCTTTCGAAATTGCCGGCTTACTCACAACTCTCTGCGAGGCTTCGAGATCTGCCGCTGGTAAAAGCCAATGGCCAAGTCTTTGGCGTTCCATTTATGTGGGGGCCCAATCCGCTGCTGTATGACACTTCCGCGATTGCGCAACCACCGGACTCCTGGGCGGTCTTCTGGGATCCCAAATACAAAGGAAAAATCTCTGTTTGGGATGATCTTTCGACGGTATACATGGCCGCGCAAATTCTCGGCTACGACAAACCAGATCCGTCGCAGCTTTACAATCTGAGCGACGAACAACTTGCGGCCGTCAAGAAAAAACTGATCGAATTGAAGCCCAACATTCGAAAGATGTGGTCCACGGGTGGCGAGCTGACCAATCTTTTCCAAAATCACGAGGTTGTGCTGGCGATGGGATGGCCGTTGAACACCAATGACCTCCGCAAATCGAATTTCCCCATCGGCGAAACCATACCCAAGGAAAACACCACCGGATGGATCGATCACTTGATGATCACTTCCGCGAGCAACCAGAAGGAATTGGCTAACGCTTTTCTCGAATACATGATCGAGGCGAAAACGCAGAAACTCGTGGCCGACCGGACGCATTACACTCCGGCGAATCCCGGCGCATCGCAGTTTCTGAGCGCTGAGGAGATGAAAGGCTTGAATCTGGATAATCCCGATGCCTACATGCAGCGGATTTATTTCTGGCAAGACGTGCCGCGCCGCGCGAAGTACAACGAGATCTGGAACGAGGTGAAAGCCGCGCAGTGAGTTCCGCCGAAGCCAACTTGACGAACGAGACCTCGCCTGCACCGGGAGCGCTGCTGGAGGCACGAGGTCTGGCCAAGCACTTTGGCAAGATTCAGGTCCTGAAGGGCATTTCGCTAAACATCGCTTCGGGAGAATTCCTCACGCTGCTGGGCGAAAGCGGTTCCGGCAAAACGACACTGCTTCGATTGGTTGCCGGGTTTGAACAACCGACGGCGGGAGAAATCTGGATGGGCGGCGAACGTTTGGACACGCTGCCCCCTTACAAGCGCCAGGTGAACACGGTTTTTCAGCACTATGCCTTGTTCCCACATCTTAGCGTGCGGGAGAACGTCGCTTACGGCCTGCGTGTCAAGAAAACGGCGGCCCGGGAAATCGGCGGGCGCGTTGACGAGGCTTTGCGCCTGGTCAAGATGCAGGATTTTGCGACGGCACGCCCCACCAAGCTGAGCGGGGGGCAGCAACAACGGGTGGCGCTGGCACGGGCTCTGGTGAACCGGCCGCAACTCCTCTTGCTGGACGAACCTCTTTCCGCGCTTGACGCGAATCTGCGCAAGCAGATGCAAAGCGAATTGAAAGCGCTGCAGCGCGAAATCGGCATTACGTTTCTGTTTGTCACCCATGACCAGGAAGAAGCCATGGCGCTCTCCGACCGCATCGCGCTGTTACGCGACGGCAATTTAGAACAAGTAGCGTCTCCCCGCGAGATTTACAGTCACCCAGCGACGGCATACACCGCACAGTTCATCGGGCAAACCAATCTGCTGCGTGGCGAAATCCATCGCAGCATCATTACCTGTGGTAACTTGCGCTGGCCAGTGGAGGATGGGGACGGTCCCGCGATTTTCTCGCTCAGGCCGGAAGCGATCCGCCTGTGCACCGATGGGAAACGCCAGACCCATGAAGTGAAGTTTCGCGGGGCCGTTCGCCAGCAAATCTATAGCGGCGCCAGCGAACTCCTCGAAGTGGATTGCGGCGGTGGCCAATTATTGCGCGTACGCCTGCCCGCGAGCGGGCCGATCACCGGCGAACACGAATTTGTTTTCTCGCTTCCGGACGCCATCCGCGTCAAGGAGTAGCTGCTCCAAACTCTTTCATGTACTCGCGCGCCTACAAAGCGTTCGTCTCTCTCCCGCCGCTGGTATGGGTTGGCTTGTTTCTTCTGCTTCCATACGCCCTGATGTTCGCGCACAGCTTCTGGGCCGTTCGCGAAGGAGTAGTGGTCCACGATTGGAACCTGCAGAACTTCAAGACTTTGTATTCGAATCCCGTGTATTTCGCGGTGCTTCTTCGCACCATGCGTATTGCCGCTTCTGTAACGCTTTGCTCCCTGCTCCTGGGCTACCCGTTGGCTTACTACCTGTCGTTCCACGCCGGGGCACGCAAGGAATTGCTCTACCAACTGGTCATCGTGCCGCTGTGGGTGAGCTACCTGGTACGCGGCTACGCCTGGAAAACGATTCTCGGAAGCGAAGGCGTGCTGAATGGCTTTTTGCAATACCTGCATCTCACGCATGAGCCCGTGGCGTTCCTTCTTTACAGCCCTTTCGCCGTCGTGCTTATGCTGACGCACATTTACACGCCTTTCGTTTTTCTGCCGATTTACGCGTCGCTCGAGCACATTCCGCGTCCGCTCGTCGAAGCGTCGCAGGACCTCGGGGCCGGCTCGACGCAAACATTTTTTCGTGTGATCTTGCCTCTTTCCATCCCAGGCCTGCTTGCCGGTGCCACCTTCGCCTTTGTTCTATCGCTGGGCGATTTTCTTGCGCCACTTCTGGTCGGCGGTGCTTCCGGCACGATGATCGCCAACGTGGTTCAGAGCCTTTTCGGCGCGGCCTTTGATTGGCCACTCGGCGCGGCAATCGCTGTCTGCATCCTGATCATTACGATCTCCCTGCTCTTCCTTAGCGAGCGGGCGGAAAAGCGGTGGTCGTTCAAATGAGCGCCAGGACTTCAACCCGGCGCGCACCGCTGCTCACCGTTTATGCTGCGCTCGTCTTCGCGTTCGTTTATCTCCCGATCGTCGTCCTTATCCTTTATTCCTTCAATCGTGACGGCGTCGGCGGCTTTCCTCCGCGGCAGTTCACGCTTAATTGGTACCGTCAGCTTTTTGCCGACGGCCCGATTTGGGATTCCGTGCTGAACAGCGTGATTGTAGCCGCGGGCAGCGTTGCCCTGGCGTTGACCCTGGGGCTGTTGGCCGCGCTGGCGCTGGATCGCGCCAGCTTTCCCGGGAAAGCTCTTTTCCGCCGCCTCGTTCTTTTGCCGTTGATTCTTCCCGGAATTATCACTGGCCTTTCCTTGTTGATGCTTGCGGTCTTCGCCGGCGCTCAACTCAGCCTGCTGACCGTTTTTCTCGGCCACGGCACGGCTCTTATCTCCGTTGCCACGACCGAACTTTTCGCCGGTCTGCAAAAAATAGATCGCTCACAGGAAGAAGCTTCTCTCGACCTCGGCGCCACGCCCTGGCAAACGTTTTGGCGCATCACTCTGCCCAACCTCAAACTCTCGCTAATCGCCGCCGGCCTGCTCATCTTCACACTCTCGATGGACGAGATCGCGGTCACATTTTTCCTGATCGGCCGCGACAATACGCTCCCGCTCGAAATCTGGGGCCGCCTGCGCCGCGGCATCACCCCGGAAATCAACGCCATTTCCACGCTGATCTTTGTCTTCTCCGTGGCGCTGATCGTCATCTGGTATCGCGTGCGCACCAGGGGCCTTGGCGCAGAAGCCCGGGAACTTCTCGAAAGACCTTAGCGGAGACGGAACTGGCCGAAAAAGCGCTGAAGGCCCTTCCAGATGTAGACTTTCGGCGGCTCGCGGAACCGACAACATATTCTGTCTCGAATCTGGCGAGGATCCTTCAATGGTGATTAAAAACGTTCAACGATGGAAGTACGTGATGTTATCCGTGGTCATGCTCTTTGGCATGGCTTCCCTCGCGGCCCGGGAACCAGCTCAGCCCTTCGATATCGTCATCACCAACGGACACATTATCGACGGCACCGGCTCGCCGTGGTATTCGGGAGATATCGGAATTCGCGCCGGTAAGATCGCTTCCATTGGCAATCTGAGTGACATGCCCCGCACTCGCAGTATTGATGCACGGGGCATGGTTGTTGCTCCCGGCTTTATCGACATGCTCGGCCAGTCGGAAGGCAGCATCCTGGTCGATCCCCGCCTGCCTTCGAAGATCTATCAGGGAATCACCTCGGAAATTACCGGCGAGGGCGAATCGATCGCCCCGCTGAACGACGCCATTCTCCGCGCCGATCAGGGGGAATACGATCACTATCGCATTCATGCCGATTGGCGGACGTTTCGTGAATATTTTGCCCGGCTCGAGAAGCAGGGCATGGGCATCAATGTTGCCGATTACGTCGGCGCCACCCGCGTCCGGCGCATGGTGCTCGGCGATAACGACGTGCAACCCAGCCCCGCGCAGCTCGAGCAAATGAAAGAACTCGTACGCCAGGCCATGCGCGACGGCGCCGTCGGCGTATCCACTTCGCTCGAATACCCTCCCGCACCCTACGCCAAAACGGAAGAGCTCATCGCCCTCGCTGCCGAAGCTTCCAAGTTCGGTGGGATCTACGCCACGCACATGCGCAACGAAAGCACTGCGATTTTGCCGTCCATAGATGAGGTGATTCGCATTTCGCGCGAAGCGCACATCCCGGTCGAAATCTGGCATCTCAAGGTCGCCGGGAAGCCCTCCTGGGGACACATGCCGGAGGTCGTCGCGAAAATCGAGGCCGCACGCGCTCAGGGGTTTGACATCACTGCGGACACCTACGCTTATACCGCGTGGGGCAATGGCCTCTCCGCTTTCATTCCGCCATGGGCCCACGACGGAGGCAAGACGAAGTTGCTCGAGCGCCTCAAGGATCCCGCCACGCGCAGCCGTATTCGCAAAGACATGCTCACGCCCTCAGACGATTGGGACAATGAGTGGCAACAAATCACGGGTCCAGAATCCGTCCTTTTCGGCAGCGTCCAAAACCCCAAGCTCTTGCCTCTGCAAGGCAAGACCCTCGCGGAAATCGCCAAACTCTGGAACGAAGATCCCATCGACGCCCTCTTCGACTTCTTGCTTCGGGACGACGCATCGACCGGCGTCGCCGTCTACGGCATGTCGGAGCCGGACGTTGCACTCGCGCTGCAGCAGCCTTGGGTTTCGATCGACAACGACTCCTCTGGGGCATCACCAGAAGGAATTCTCGGACAAGAACTGTCGCATCCGCGCGGATACGGCACTTTCCCACGTATCCTGCGCAAGTACGTCCGCGAAGAACACAAGCTCACGCTCGAAGATGCCATCCGGAAATTTTCCTCGTTGCCGGCCCAGCGCATGCGTTTGACGGATCGCGGCGTTTTGAAGGCGGGCATGTGGGCAGACATCGTCATCTTCGATCCGGCAACCATCCACGACCTCGCCACCTTCGAGAAACCCAATCAATTGTCAGTGGGTATGGTCTATGTGCTGGTGAATGGGATGCCGGTCATCGACCAAACGAAGATGACTGGCGCTCTGCCGGGAAAAGTTCTTCGTGGTCCCGGATACGTGCCCTAATACGCGACCTCACACGACGGCCGAAGTTGGTTCATAATAGCGGCACGGTTGGTGCGTTGAGGTTTGTCCCCCGGAGGAGTCATGGCCGATCGCCTGGAAGATTTTCAGAAATTTCGCGCGGACGTAAACGAGGAAATCCTCGGCTGCGGCCATCTCGGCATCAAGCGTTTCTTTGCACTTGACCACCAGGCTTACGAACCAGGTCCGCTCGGCACCAAACAGAAGGAATTGCTCGGGCTGGTCGCTTCCGCGGTGCTGCGCTGCGATGACTGCATTACCTATCACCTGGTCCGCTGCGGCGAGGAAGGTTGGAAACGCGAGGAAGTGATTGACGCGCTCAACGTCGCGCTGATCGTGGGTGGCTCCATCACTATTCCGCACGTGCGCCGCGCCTTCGCCCGCATGCGCGAAATCAAAGGGTTGCAACCGTGAGAATGGATCGAAGATGACCACGGCTCCCAGCCCGGCGAATTCACAACTTCAGCGAAGCAGCGGCACGCTCCGCCATGTTCTTATCGGAGCGTTGTTCGCCGTGATCTTGCTCGTTGCCAAGATTCTGCATGTGCGCCGCAGCGAGAAATCCTGGTTGCTCTTCCGCATTCTGGTGGGAATCTCCGGAACTGCGCTGGTCGTTTTTCCCGTGGGTCTATCCAATAGTTATGTCATTCCGCTTGTTGGTTTGGGCATGTTCGTCCTGGCCATTCTGCTCCCATCGGCGAAGCCGGGAACGAGCTCTGACGGCAAGGCCCGCGAATTGGGCGCTCTCGTCGTTGTGAATGGCGGACGATTCAAAGTGGGAGACGGACCGTCATTTGCGGCGCAACTTTTCGTCGGCGCGGAACATGTCTGGGTGCTCGATTCGCGTTTTCAATCGCATTTAGAGATTCCCACCGGTGAAATCACGGCAGCGCAAGCGGAAGAATCGTTTGGGCGCTGGTTCTTGCGCGTCGAGTGGGCCAGTAGAGCCGCCGTGTTTGCCTATCGTGGTGTTTTCGCGGAGCATCTCGCGCGCGTGGCTGAATCCACTATTCACAGCGTGATGCGCCCTGCTCTCCCTGTTCTCCCGCAGCGCCGCGCCGCCAGCGCCTGATGGCGCCCGCACAACTTTTCTTTGCTTCGTTGCGCGCGATTCGCGCATTCTGTGTCAAACTGTACACATGGCACGTGGGTGGGAAAGCAAGGACGTCGAATCCCAGGTGGCAGCGACGGAAGCCCCCAGGCAAAAGTCTGGCTCGGAGCCTAAAACGCCGGAACAACTGAAGCGCGAGCAGGAACGCAAGGATCTGCAGCTATCGAGAACGCGCATCGTGAACGATCTTGCGACCGCCACGCACCCAAACCACCGCAAATCTCTCGAAGCCGCTCTCGCTCACCTCGATAAAAAAATCGCCGAACTGAGTTAGCCACACGTAAGTTGTTGATGCGCTTCGTACCTCTAGAAAGCAAAATCACGCTAATTGTGGCTGCATCACTTCACCAACTTTGTGAATCGAGCTGGAGGACTGTCCGGAGAAGGACATTCGCGCCGTTGACAATATCCTGGGAGCGCGAAAACTCTTCCGGAGAATGACTGATGCCGCCAATGCTGGGTATGAAGATCATCCCGCTCGGACCCACGCGGGCCATGCTTCCCGCGTCTTGTGTGGCCCCGCTCGGAAGCAGTTTGGTGGATAGGTTCAACTGCTTCGCGGAATCGGCGATGAGTTGGCGCAAACGCGGGTCAGTGAGCGCGGGACGATCGGCGACGACCTGCTGAAAACTGAATTTCGTCCCGCTAGCCTGCCCAATCTGCTCGGCCTCGTCGCGGATTTTGCCGAACAGCATGTCCATGCGTGATTCGTCCAGATCGCGCAAATCAAGACCGAGGATCACCTTTCCCGGTATCACGTTGTATGCCCCGGGTATCGCTTGAATCCTGCCCACCGTACCCACCTGGCGGCCGGGGACGCTGGTGACGACGCGATTCACCGCCTCGATGAACTTCGCAGCCGCCAGCAGAGCGTCGTGCCGCTGGTTCATCGGCGTGGTGCCTGCGTGATTGGCAAAACCCTCGATGGTCACATCCCAACGGCGATTGCCGACAATACCCTCCACAACGCCGATGTCGATCTTCTCCGTGGCCAGCGTTCCACCTTGTTCGATATGCAACTCAAGGTTGGCGAAGATATCGCCGGGCTTGCGGCGGACGGCGGCCAACCGAGTCGGATCTCCGCCGATGAAGGCAATGCCTTCGCGAAGGGTCTTGCCGCTACGAGTGGCCAGATCCAAGTCTTCTTCGCGCAATTCACCTGAAATCGCTCGACTCCCCTGCAACCCTCCTTCCTCGTTTTGGAAAATGAGAACTTCCAGGGGGTGACGCAGGGTGAGATGACTCTCAGCCAAAATCTGCGCAACCTCGATCGCGCTCAGATAACCTACTACTCCATCGTAGTTCCCACCTTGCGGGACTGAGTCGACGTGCGAGCCAATGACCAACACCGGCGATTTAGGGTCGCTGCCCGCCCGGCGGCCGGATATGTTGCCCGCCGCGTCGATAGTCACGGCAAGCCCCGCGGCGCGCATTAGGCCCATCACGTACTCTCTGCCTTGGCGGTCGGCTTCGGTGTAGGCGACACGGCTATAGCCACCAGCGGGATCCTTTCCAATCCCGGCTATGGTAGTCATGTGCTCCACCAAGCGATCGCCATTGACGCGCGGAGAATTTTGCGAGCGGAGTGCCGGCGGTGCAATGATCAGCGCCACGAGCAAAAGAACTACATGAAAACGCCGCCTGTTGTAATTCATGGGCCGGAAGTCTCTCATTTTGCCCGGCGGCTGTATAGGGCCCGACCCTTAGTACCTGCCAATGCCTATTTCCTGCTTCCTGCCTCTACCGAATGAAATCCCCCGCCAGGCCCCAAAAATCATTCACGTAATAATGCGAAAGCACGTTTCCGAAGAGGTAGCAGATCCCCTGGCAAGGCGGAATGTCGCCGTAAATGCTCTTGCCGCGCGCAAAGATCTTCTTCAGCGACCCATCGCGCAGCAGATTCCCAGCAACTTTGTGCAGCGGCTCGCAAGGATAAAAAACGTCGCCGTTCGGGTAGACCCGCGGAAACATCGTCGGGTAACACTGAAAATCTCCGAAGCGGAGGAGCGTCTCGATGGTCTTCGGCGTGCCGTTGATCGGCT
>Ga0207032_1169_pt1 | contig 14494 bp, 14 predicted proteins | sample Alteio_BWMinCont_38_FD_153308 | JGI IMG/M metagenome (GOLD analysis project Ga0207032, IMG submission 153308) | Enriched cells from forest soil in Barre Woods Harvard Forest LTER site, Petersham, Massachusetts, United States -... | ecosystem: Environmental > Terrestrial > Soil > Temperate forest >... | reverse complement strand
AGGCGAAGCGAGATAGTTGGCGCGCACCAGCGGATGAATGCGGCCTTCAAAATTACGATTCCCGCTGAGGACGGCAACGGCGATCAAATTGTTGTCCTTGATGGCGGCACCGATCGTTTCCGGCAGCGGGCCGCTGTTGCCGATGCAGGTCGTGCAGCCATATCCGACAAGATTGAAATTCAATTTGTCCAGATACTGCGTGAGTCCCGCGGCAAGCAGATAGTCGGTCACCACTTTCGAACCCGGCGCAAGGCTGGTTTTGACCCACGGTTTGACGTGTAAGCCGCGCTCGACCGCTTTTTTCGCGAGCAGGCCCGCGCCCAGCATGAGCGACGGGTTCGAAGTGTTGGTACAACTGGTGATGGCGGCGATGACCACGGCGCCGCTCGAAAGATCAAAGGAATCGCCGTTGTTTCTTACAGGAACAATCTTTACCGGCGTTCCTTCCACCACTTTGGTGAAAGAAGACTTTGCTTGGCGCAGCGGAACACGATCCTGCGGGCGCTTCGGCCCGGCGACTGTGGCCTCGACGCTCCCGAGGTCCAGCTCCAGCGTGTCGTTGAAAAGCGGAGCAGGAGTTTCGTCGGTGCGGAAAAGCATTTGTTCCTTGCAGTAGGCTTCGACCAGAGCGATCTGTTCGGAGGGGCGGGCGGTGAAATGCAAATAGGCCAGCGTCTCCGCGTCCACCGGAAAGAAGCCCATGGTGGCGCCATATTCGGGGGACATGTTGGCGATGGTGGCGCGGTCGGGAACGCTCAAGCTGGAAAGCCCGGGGCCGTAAAATTCGACGAATTTGCCGACCACGCCCTTCTTGCGCAACATTTCGGTGACCGTCAGGACCAGGTCGGTGGCCGTCGCGCCTTCGTGCAAGCGTCCGTGCAGGCGGAAGCCGACGACTTCCGGAATGAGCATGGAAGAAGGCTGGCCGAGCATCGCGGCCTCCGCTTCGATGCCGCCGACGCCCCAGCCAAAAACGCCGAGGGCGTTGATCATCGTTGTGTGAGAGTCCGTACCCACGACGGAATCCGGGTAAGCCTCAATCCTGCTGCCGAACTTCACGGCACAGACGACGCGCGCGAGGTATTCGAGGTTCACCTGATGGCAGATGCCGGTGTCCGGTGGAACTACTTTGAAATTTTGAAACGCGGTTTGCCCCCAGCGGAGGAAGGCGTAACGCTCCACGTTACGCTGGAATTCCAGTTCAGCGTTCAAGCCGAAGGCGTTGCCATTGCCAAAGCTATCCACCTGCACGGAATGGTCGATAACCAATTCGGCGGGAAAAAGCGGATTGATGCGCTTGGGATTTCCACCCATGCGCTGAACGGCTTCGCGCATGGTGGCGAGATCTACGATGGCTGGCACACCCGTGAAGTCCTGCAGCAGGACGCGTGCGGGCATGAAAGCAATCTCTTTTTCCGGAGCGCCTGGCCGCCAGCACGCCAGCGCGCGGATGTCTTCCGCATGGACGAAGCGGCCGTCCTCGCAGCGAAGAAGATTCTCTAGAAGAATGCGTAGTGAAAAAGGGAGCTTGGCCAGGTCCGCGAGGCCCTGTTTTTCCAGAAATTCGAGGCGGTGAATATCAAAGATCTGGGCGCCGACATTCAGCTTGTCGCGTGTGCGGAAAGAATTGCCCGCGTTGATGGCCATTCTCACTATCCTTTCACGGTGAATCTTGACCTTCCATGATAACCGAAATCGTATCCGAGCGCCGTGCAGCTATACTAATAGGGCCGTGAACATAGTTCTCATTTCGACGTATGAGCTGGGCAGACAGCCATTTGGCCTGGCCTCGCCGGCGGCCTGGCTGCGGAAACGCGGCCATCAGGTTGTGACGCTGGACCTTGCTCGGCAGTCGCTGGATGAGGCGGCGATTCGCGGCGCTAGGCTGATCGCCATCTATTTGCCGATGCATACCGCGACACGGCTGGCGACACAGCTTATTCCTTTGCTGAAGAGGCAGAATCCGAGCGCGCATTTTTGTTGTTACGGGCTCTATGCCCCGATGAACGTGGAGTATCTCCGTTCGCTGGGAGTTTCCACGATTCTGGGCGGCGAATTCGAGGAGGGGCTCGCGCATCTGGCGGAGCGCTTGGGACGACAGAAAGGGCCGGAAATCGAGCCGCAAGCAGAGCCAATGATTTCGATGGCGCGGTTGCCGTTCGAAGTGCCGGACCGTACGGGAATGCCTGCGATGGAGAAGTATGCGCACCTCATCGTTCCTGGCAATGGCTACCGGATTGTTGGTTCGACGGAAGCGAGCCGGGGCTGCAAACATTTGTGCCGGCACTGCCCGATCGTGCCGGTATATAAAGGTGTCTTTCGAGTCGTCCCACGCGATGTCGTGATGGAAGATATTCGCCGCCAGGCCGCTGCCGGAGCGCAACACATCTCTTTCGGCGATCCGGACTTTTTTAACGGAATTCGCCACGCCATGGAATTGGCGGAGGCGTTTCACAAAGAATTTCCAACGGTCACATACGACGTGACCATCAAGATCGAACACTTGCTGAAGTATCAGGAGCATCTGCCAGCGCTGCGCGATACCGGGTGCCTGTTCGTCATCAGCGCCGTGGAATCGGTGGATGACCAGGTGCTGGATTTTCTGGATAAGGGACATTCGCGCGAGGATTTCTTGCAGGTCATAAAAATGTTTCGCGAGCTTGGCATGACGCTTCATCCGACGTTCGTGCCATTCACACCCTGGACGACGCTGGAAGGTTACCTGGATTTGCTTCGTGTCATCGAGGAGCAAGGGGTGATCGAAAATGTCGCGCCCATTCAGCTCGGCATTCGATTGCTCATCCCGGAAGGCTCGCGACTGATGGAACTGGCGGAGGTTCGCCGCGTGATTGGACCGTTCGATGCGGCCTCGCTGACTTACCCGTGGAAAAATGGCGATGAGCGTGTCGATCTGCTCAGCGAAACCGTGCAGGATATTGCCGCGGACGGAGAGCGGCAGAAGGAATCGCGGCAAGCCACCTTCGAGCGCATCTGGAAAGCGGCGCACACGGCGGCTGGAATCGCGCCTCCGGCTGTTCGAACGACGATCTTGCCATCGGCAGGCGTTCCGTTTCTCAGTGAACCGTGGTACTGCTGCGCTGAGCCGACGCGCGATCAACTGGTTTCGATCGGCGGCGCGAAACCGCAGGCGAAGCAGGCAGTAGCCACTGCCGACGGCTTCGTTTGATCCTGAATCCGAAATCCAAATTGCCATGACCGATCAACCCAGGCGATTGCTCTTGTTCACCGCGAAGTTGGGCTACCAGACGCGAAGTTTTGAAGACGCGGCGCGCAAGCTCGGCGTGCAACTCCTTTACGTCACGGACCGCTGCCACCAACTCGAGGATCCCTGGGGCGACCAGGCGATCGCCGTGCATTTCGAAACGCCCGAAGAAGCCGCTTACACCGTGATGGAAAGGGTTCGCGGACAGAATATCGCGGGAATACTAGCGCTGGGTGACCGGCCTGCCGTTTCCGCTGCTTACGCGGCCCGAGGTCTTGGAGTGCGCCATAACCATCCCGCCGCGGTCGAGGCTTGCCGCGACAAATTGCGCATGCGAGAAGTTTTTCGAGACGCAGGGCTGCGTGTGCCGTGGTTTCGAAAACTTCCTCTCGATCCCACGCCTGAGCCCGCGCTGCTTGGCATCTCTTACCCTTGTGTCCTGAAACCCCTGTCGCTCTCGGCGAGCCAGGGGGTGATGCGCGCGAACCATCGCGAAGAATTTCAAACCGCTGCCGCGCGCTTGCGTCGATTGCTCGAATCCGCCGAAATCCGCGCCACTCGCGAGCCGAATCTCGATCAGATGCTTGCGGAAGGCTACATCCCGGGCAAGGAAGTGGCCGTCGAAGGGCTCCTCACGGATGGAGGACTGCGCGTTCTGGCAATTTTCGACAAGCCCGACCCGCTGGAGGGGCCATACTTCGAAGAGACGATTTACGCCACGCCTTCTCGTCTGTCCGAATCAACCCAGCGTGCCATCGAGAGTTGCACGAGAGATTGCGCGCGAGCACTGGGGCTCTCGCATGGACCGTTGCATGCCGAGTTTCGAATCAACGACGAGGGAGTCTGGCCCATCGAAGTGGCGCCGCGGCCCATCGGCGGTCTTTGCGCGCGCGCCTTGCAATTCTCGTTCTGCAAAGAAACCGAACCTATCGGGCTCGAAGAATTGCTTCTCCGCCATGAGCTTGAATTTGCAGGTAGCGATTCGCCGCGCGAGCCATTGGCCTCCGGCGTAATGATGATTCCCGTCCCGAGAAGCGGGATTTTGGAAGGGTGTGTTGGGGAAAAAGCAGCCCGTTCGACGCCGGGAGTTACGGAACTGCTGATCACCGCCCGCCTGCTTGATTACATCGCGGCTTGGCCAGAAGGCTCCAGCTATCTTGGATTTCTTTTCGCGCGGGGAAAAACGCCCGAGGAAGTGGAGCAGGCCATCCGCACTGCGCATGAAAAACTCGTGTTTAGGATCACGCCGCGCTTGCCCGTCGAGCATCCGGTAACGCGGCGGGTCCACGAAACCAGTAACTAGCCTTTGGCTTTCGGCGCCACGTAGCCTTCCGGCAGTTTCGCGCCTTCGCCGAAGAAAAACTGTTCCATCTGTTCGCCCATGATCTTTTGCGAATTGGGATCGAGCGGATTCAGGCGGTACTCGTTCATGATCATCTTGGAGTGTTCCAGCCATAGCTTCCACGCTTCTTTCGAGACGTTTTCGAAAACGCGCTTTCCCAGCTCACCTTGCCAGGGAATGCGATCCAGCCCCGGCAAATCCTTGTCAAATTTGACGCAGTGCACCATGCGCGTGCCGGGCTTTACCGGCTCGCTGGGCGCCGGTGTTGAACCACAGGATTCATTGGCCATTCGCCTCTCCCTCAATCAGGTCTTTCTCACCTTACTGCAACTTCGCGGAAATTCCTAGTTGCTCTCTTGGCTGCCGACAAGGACCCATAATACGATTGCTCTGACGGGTGGTGCCGCTTTTGGCTTGGCACAATGGAAGCCGAGCCTCAACATCGCGCTCGGGAGGAGTGGCGGCCGCGGGGCATAAATTTCGCATCTTTTCATGTTCGCGTTTCATCGAATCGTAGGGCCGCAACACTATCTCGAAGATCAGAGGAGCTGTGCCCTTGGCGGAAATCACCACGCTGTTCTGGGACATCGGTGGCGTCATCCTGACCAACGGTTGGGATCGTGAATCGCGCAAAGAGGCCGCCGCCGCATTTCATCTGGATTGGGAAGACTTTCAGGACCGCCACGATCTTTCTTTCCCGGCCTTCGACTCCGGGCAAATCACTCTGAATCAGTATCTCGACCGAACCTTGTTCTATCGTCCGCGCGCCTTTACGCGCGAAGAGTTCAGCGCCTTCATGTTCGCGCAATCCAGAGAATTCCCGGATGTACGCGCCATTCTCGACAAGGTGACGGACTCCGGAAAATACTTCGTCGGTGCAATCAATAACGAACCGCTAGAACTCAATCAATACCGGATTGAGGCCTTCCAGCTCCGAAGGAACTTTCTAGTCTTCTTCAGCTCCTGCTACGTCCGGTCCCGCAAGCCGGAAGAGACGATCTTTCGCGTTGCCTTGGAAGTCTCGCAGCGCCCGCCCGAGCAGTGCCTCTTCATCGATGACCGCCCGCTGAACCTGGAAAGTCCGCGGCGCCTGGGAATGAACACCATTCACCACCAAAATGCCGAGCAACTGCGTTCCGAGCTTGGAAAGTATGGGGTTGAGGTATAGTTTTGGACGTCGCGTTTTTGGCTGAACGGGACGCAAACTGGCAATAGGGAGAAACGATGGCTGGGGATACGGATCGTACCGGTTCCGTTTATGGGGGCGTGGCTGAGCCCTGCACTGTAATTCTCTTTGGCGCCTCCGGCGACCTCGCCAAGCGCAAAGTCATTCCGGCCATGTACGACTTGGCGACTCACGATGCGCTCGGACCACGCTACGCCATCGTGGGATTCGCGCGCACGGCCATGGCCGAAGACGCATTTCGTTCTACTTTGGGCGAAGCGGCAAAGAGCATTTCTGAGGTCGGCCCGATCGATCCCAAGCAGTGGGAAAACTTTGCTTCCAACCTTTTTTACAGTCAGGGGGATTACGGCAACCCGGAAGCCTATACACAGCTCGCCAAACGCCTGGCTGAGTTGGAGTCTTCGAAAAATCTCGGCGGCAATCGCCTCTTTTATCTTTCCACGCCGCCGGAAGTTTACCCCGACATCGTCAAGCAGCTCGGCCGCGCGGGACTTTCCCACCCCGCGTCGCCAACCTCCTGGGTGCGCATCATCATCGAGAAGCCTTTCGGGCGCGACTTGGCTTCGGCGAAGGAACTGAACCAGACTGTGCTCAATGTCTTCGACGAAAAGCAGGTCTACCGCATCGATCACTATCTGGGCAAGGATACGGTTCAAAATTTGTTGGTGCTGCGCTTCGGCAACGGCATTTTCGAGCCGCTTTGGAACCGCAATTACGTCGACCACGTGCAAATCACGGCCTCGGAAACTCTGGGAGTCGAGCGCCGCGGCGGTTTTTATGAAACCACCGGCGCGCTGCGCGACATGATTCAGAGCCATGTGCTGCAGCTCACCTCCCTCGTCGCCGTAGAACCTCCCGCCTCCTTCGATGCCAACGCCGTGCGCAATGAAAAACTGAAGGTGCTGCAGTCCATCCGCCCCTTCGATTTGGAAATGGTGGCGCAATCAGTGGTGCGCGGGCAATACGCTCCCGGAAAGCTCGGGGACACTCCCGTACCCGGCTACCGCCAGGAGCCCAACGTGAAGCCCACCTCCAAAACAGAGACTTTTGTCGCCGGCAAATTATTGATCGACAACTGGCGCTGGGCCGGCGTTCCGTTTTATCTTCGAACCGGCAAGCGCCTCGCCAAGCGCACCACGGAAATCATGATCCAGTTCCGCTGCGCCCCGCACATGGTTTTCCGGGAAAAAGGAATCGAGCCCAACCGGCTCATCTTGAATATCCAGCCGGACGAAGGCATCTCCGTTTCTTTTAGCGCCAAGCGCCCAGGCACAGAAATGAACATCGGTAATGTGACCATGGATTTCAGCTACAAGGAAGGTTTCGGAGATACCTCGCGCAGCGCTTACGCAACCCTTCTGAACGACTGTGTGCGCGGCGATGCTACGCTCTTCGATCGCGGCGACAGCGTGGAAGCCGCCTGGGCGCTCGTCGATCCCATTCTCGATGTCTGGAGTGCCGCCCGCACTGCCACTGTGCCACAATATCCCGCCGGGAGCTGGGGGCCCAAGGAATCCGATCTTTTGCTCGAACGCGACGGCCGACAGTGGTACAACCCATAGTTGCAACAATTGGCTATTTAAATCGATTCAGTCCATTCGGGGGGAACAGGTGATCCTTGCGGGAGATGTTGGCGGCACCAAGTGCAACTTGGCGCTTTTCTCGGAAAAAGGCGGCACCCTCACGCCCGTCTACCGGCAGCGTTTCGCGAGCAAGGAATTTGCGCAATTCGATCTCATCGTCAAGGAATTTTCCCGGCAGGCCGCGGAGCATCTTGGCGGCGAGCGCATCGTTGCCGCCGGCTTCGGCATTGCCGGCCCGGTCATCAATGGCCGCGTGCGCGCCACCAATCTTCCCTGGATTGTGGAGACCCAGACTCTCATCAAGGAACTCAACGTCCCGCACGTCGTTCTACTCAACGACCTCGGCGCTTGGGGCCACAGCCTCGAACACCTTCCGCCGTCGGACTTTTGTGTTTTGAATCCGGGAACTCCCGAACCCGGCGGCACCAGGGCCTTGCTCGCAGCGGGCACTGGCTTGGGCGAGTCGATTCTGGTCTGGGACGGCGGCCGCTACCGCGTGGTTCCTTCCGAAGGCGGGCATTCCGATTTCGCCCCGCACACCGAGCAGCAGATCGAACTTCTGCGCTTCATGCGCCGCCGTTATCCTCAAGTCAGTTGGGAGCTCATTCTCTCCGGCCGTGGCTTCCGCACTCTCCACGAATTCCTTGCGCCAAAAGTCCTTCACGCGTCGTTCGAGGATCCCGACGCCGATCCCGCTCCGGAGATCACCCGGCGCGGATTGGATAAGTCCTGCCGTGTCTGCTCGGACACGCTCGATCTGTGGACCGCCATCTACGGAGCCGAAGCGGGAAATCTTGCGCTGAAAGTTCTCGCGCTCGGCGGTGTTTACGTGGCCGGCGGCATCGCCGTCAAAATCCTCGAGAAAATGAAAGAAGGCACCTTCTTTCATGCCTTCAAGGACAAATGGAAATTCGAGGGCCTTCTCAGCAATATTCCCGTCTCCATCGTTCTCAACGAATCCGCCCCGCTTCTCGGCGCGGCCTACGAAGCGCTCGCCGCCATCGATAAATAGCCCCTTTTTGGAGTGCGGGAGCCTTGCTTGTCCTGAGCGCAGTCGAAGGGCTCCCGCTTTTCTTTCAGCCTCCCGGTTTCTGCCACCGCGGTTCATTTGGCTTGTGATCTTCTTCTCTGTGTTCTCTGTGCGCTCTGCGAACTCTGTGTAAGTCCTGTTCTTCCGCTTCTGAATGGAGCTTGCTACGCTTACACCAATGGCCTTCCTCGAAGAACAATTCGGCGAATGGAAGCCGGTTTCGCGCGGCACCGGCATTGCCTGGCTCTGTTTCTATGTTCTCTTCCTCATTTATGCTTTCACCAACCGCTCTGGATTTCTCATCCTCGATTACGTCAATCTGATCATTCACGAAGGCGGCCATTTCTTCTTCAGCTGGTTCGGTGAAACGATCCACATTCTTGGCGGAACCTTGGGTGAACTGATCGTCCCGTTGCTGTGCGCCGTATATTTCTTTTGGCAACGGGAAACGACAGGGTTTGCTTTTTGCAGCTTCTGGTTCTTCGAAAATTTCCCCTACATCGGCACCTACATGGCCGACGCCCGCACCGCTTCGTTACCGCTTGTCGGCTCCGATGAGAGCGACTGGACCATTCTCTTTGGCCAGTGGGGTTTGCTCGCTCAGGACCAAAAAATTGGCGGCACCATGCGCACCCTCGGCTTTCTCGGCATGCTCGCCACGGTCGCCTGGCTCGCCTACCGCCTCCGCCAAGACGCCGCGCCAAAGCTCCATTCCCTTTCCGAGTGAAGGGTGCTCTCCCCCCTCCAGCGCTGTAGGCGCGGCATCGACCAGGCCTTGCGCCCCTTCTTGAGAGTTGCTACAATTGTTATAACGTAAGGAGGAGACCATGCTTGAACTCAAAGTCCGCAAAATCGGCAATTCTCTGGGCGTCGTTCTACCCAAAGAAGCCGTTAGCCGCCTCCAGGCAGGGGAAGGCGACCGCCTATTTCTGATCGAAGGCCCAAACGGTGCCTACCAGCTCACACCCTACGATCCCGCGTTTGAGAAGAAGATGAAACAGGCCGAGGACATCATTGGCCGCTATCGCAACACTCTGCACACCCTCTCAAAATGAGGAGTGAGCCTGTCTGGATCGACGAGCGCGATGCCCTCGCGCTCCACGACCGCCTTCTCGCACTTGATGGCGGCGCTCCGGGCCTGCGCGATCTGGGCCTACTTCAATCCGCACTCGCCCGGGCGCAACAGCTCCACGCCTACGACAATAACCCGGAAATCATAGACATGGCCGCTGCCTACATCACCGGCATCGTCCGCAACCATCCCTTCGTCGACGGCAACAAGCGCACCGGCTTCCTGGTCGGCGTCCTCTACCTCGAATTGAATGGTTACCGCTTCACCGCCACCGAAGAATCCGCCGCTCAAGCCATCCTCAGCCTCGCCGCCGGTACCCTCGACGAACCCGCCCTCGCCGCCTGGTTACGCGCCAACGCCAAGCGTCCGTGATCGCATTCCTTCCAATCACGGACTTAGAACGGCATAGTACCGCCCGGCCTTCCACCGAGGCTCAAAATGAATCCCAGCATCGCTAACATCAATGGCAGCCACGTTTCGCTCCGTTACTCGCAACATGGTTCAACTGGTGGACACGGTTTGCTTTCCCCGCGATTCGCCTCTCCTACTCGCAGTTTCTTGCTAAACTACATCGTTCCGATTCTTCATTGGGCTGGCCTGAGGGAGCGCACACCACCTTTCGCGCGGGCCAAGGAGCAATATATGAGCAGCGCCGTAACCACCCAAATTCCAGAGCTCGAAAATTATGTGAATGGCGCCTGGCGGCGAGCCAGCGCTTCCGAATACGCCGAGGTGACCAATCCCGCGACTACCGAACTCCTCGCGCGCACCCCCCTTTCGAGCTCTGCCGATGTGGAAGCCGCCGTTCAGGCTGCCGCCGCGGCGTTTCCGGCCTGGCGCCGCACTCCTCCCGGCGAGCGCGTCCAATACCTCTTCAAACTGAAGAATCTCCTCGAAGAAAACCTGGATGAACTGTCGCGGATTATCACCATCGAAAATGGCAAAACTTTTGGCGAAGCCAAAGCCGAGCTGCGCCGCTCTATCGAAAATGTCGAAGTCGCTTGCGGCATTCCCATGATGATGCAGGGTTACAACCTCGAAGACGTGACGCCCGGCGTGGACGAGATGCAAATCCGGCAACCCCTTGGGGTCGTCGCCGCTATTGTGCCCTTCAATTTCCCAGCGATGGTTTCCTACTGGTTTCTTCCTTACGCGATCGCATGCGGCAATACTTTTATCCTGAAACCGTCCGAGCGCGTGCCGCTCTCCATGCGCCGTGCCTTCGAGCTTTTGGAGAAGACCGGCCTGCCCAAAGGGGTCGTGAACCTCGTCAACGGCGGAAAAGAAGTGGTGAACGCTCTCTGCGACCACCCGCAAGTCCGCGCCATCAGTTTTGTCGGCTCGACTCCCGTGGCTAAACACGTCTACACGCGATCCGCGGCCAGCGGTAAGCGCATGCAGTGCCAGGGCGGCGCAAAGAATCACGTCATCGTTCTCCCCGATGCCGACATGGAGCTGGCGACGCAAATCATCAGCGACAGCGCGTTTGGTTGCGCGGGACAGCGCTGCCTCGCCGTTTCCGTTGCCGTGACCATCGGCGAAGCGCAAAAAACATTTCGCGATTCCATCGCGCACGCCGCCTCCACGATTCGCGTTGGCAACGGCCTCGACACGGGAATTCAAATGGGTCCGGTGATCACCAAGGAAAGCAAGCAGCGCATCGAATCGCTCATTTCCGCGGGCGTTGGCGAAGGCGCAAAGCCCATTCTCGATGGACGCAACACAAAGATACAAAAATACGAATCCGGAAATTTTGTGACGCCTACGATTCTGGACGATCTTCCTTCCACCAGCCAGCTTGCCCATACGGAAATTTTCGGGCCCGTGCTCAGCCTGGTTCACGCCAATTCCATCGAGGAAGCCATGGAATTTCTCCGCCGCAGCCCGTATGGAAACCAGGCGTCGCTATTCACTACCAACGGTTCCGCTGCGCGCAAATTCCGTTACGAAGCGCCCGCTGGGAATATCGGCATCAATATCGGCGTGGCCGCGCCTATGGCCTATTTCCCGTTCAGCGGCTGGAAAGAAAGCTTCTTCGGCATCCTGCACGGCCAGGGTCGCGATGCCGTGGAATTCTTTACTGAATCGAAAATTGTCATCGAACGCTGGTCGCGCCAGGAAACACGCAAGTTTTAGTTATGCTAACGAAACCTCTTCACCTGGATGTTCACGAGCAGATCGAATGCGCGCAGACGCTCGCATCACGCTTCTATATCGATCCGGCGATTCTCGAGATTGAAAAGAGCCGCATCTTCCGCCGGACTTGGCAACTCGTCGGCACTCTCAGCCAGGCTTGCGGGGAAGTCCACGGCATGAAGCGGACCATCTCCGATCCGGAAAGTTTCTTTACCGCCGACCTCGCCGGGGAGCCCATCATCGTCGTTCGCGACAAGCAAGGCGAACTTCGCGCTTTCAGCAACGTCTGCCGCCACCGCGCCGGGCCGATCGCCCTCGGCAGCGGCTGCAAAAATGTTCTGCGCTGCCAATATCATGGCTGGACCTACACGCTGGATGGTCGCTTGATTGGCACTCCGGACGTGGAGGGCGTGGAGTTTTTCGACCGCAGCACCATGGGCATGGTGCCGCTGCGCTGCGAAACCTGGGGCCAGTTCATCTTCGTCAATTTCGATCAAAAGGCGGAATCGCTCTCAACCTATCTCGGCGCGATTCCCCAGCAGACGCGCGGCTTCCAATTTGAAGGTTTAGAATTTGCCGAGCGCCGCGACTACGTGATCGATTGCAACTGGAAGGTCTACGTCGATAACTATCTCGAGGGCTACCACATTCCTATCGCTCATCCGGGCTTGATGAAAGAAATCGATTACGCGCAATACCGCACGGACACGTATCGCTTTTATTCGCAGCAGTTCGCGCCGATTCGCGCCAGGAGCACGGACGACGCGGCTGAGCGGCTCTACACTCCGGGCGCGGGTCTCCAGGAAGCCCTGTACTTCTGGATTTTTCCGAATCTGATGCTCAATGTCTATCCAGATAACATTTCGACAAATTTAATCGTGCCGCTCTCGCATGAAAAAACACTGACGATCTTTGAATGGTTTTTCCATGATGTGCGTTCAGAAAAAACTCAGGAACGCATGAAGCGCTCCATCGCCTTCAGCGATGAGGTGCAGCAGGAAGACATCAGCCTTTGCGAAAATGTTCAGCGCGGGCTGCGTTCTTCCACGTATGACCGCGGGCGCTACTCCGTCAAGCGTGAAAATGGCGTGCACCATTTCCACACGCTGCTCGGCGAGTTTCTGGGACAAGTCTGACGGCCCAGCTCCGCGAAAGGGCCAAGTCCCGCGAAAGGGAACAGTGGTCGTCATTATCATGGGCACAACCGGTGCCGGCAAAACCACCATCGGCACCATGCTCGCAGCGCAGCTTAACTGGGAATTCGCCGACGCCGACACCTTCCATCCGCCCGCCAACATCGAAAAAATGTCGCGCGGCGTTCCGCTCACCGACGAAGACCGCATCCCGTGGCTCAAAGCCATGCGCGAAGCTATTCTCGAATGGATCGCTGCCGGGAAAAACGTTGTCCTCGCGTGCTCCGCCCTCAAGCGCGCCTATCGCGACGAGCTTCGCCCCAGCCCCGAAGTAAGAATTATTTATCTAAAAGGGGATTACACACTCTTCGCCGAAAGAATCCGTCAGCGCCGCGGTCATTTTGCCGGCGAAGGCATCCTGGCGGGCCAATTTGCCGACCTCGAAGAGCCTACGGATGCCATCACCATCGACGCAGCGAAATCTGCAGAACAAATCGTTGCGGAAATCCGGAAGCGCCTCTCGTTGTCTTGAAATGAGCGGCTTGCCAACAAAAACGTCAGGGTTTTGCAGGCGCCGGCTGTGGCGTTGCTGCTGGTGCGTTGGGAGTTCCAAAATTCACCTTGGGAGCCTGGCGCGCGCCTTCTTCCGTCTTGAAGTAGGCGTCGTTGCGCGCAAATCCGCTCATGCTCGCCACCAAACTGTTCGGGAAGAGCGCAATGAACGTGTTGTAATCCTGCACCGTCTCGTTGTAGCGGCGGCGCTCGACGGCGATGCGATTCTCCGTGCCCGCGAGTTCGTCCTGCAGCCGCAAGAAATTCTCGTTTGATTTCAGCTGCGGATAATTTTCAACCACGACGAGCAAGCGCCCCAAAGCCGAATCCAATTGTCCATTCGCCGCGATTTTTTCAGCCGGAGAATGCGCGCCAAGCAGTGCGGAACGCGCCTTTGCGATATCGCCGAAAACAGTCTGTTCCTGCGCCGCAAAGCCTTTCACCGTCTCCACGAGATTCGGAATCAAATCCGCGCGCCGCTGCAAGACCACATCCACCTGCGCCCACGCCGCGTTGACACCTTCGCGTTTCACGACCATCTGGTTTCTGCGGCCTATAAACGAGCTCCCGAGCATCAGAGCGATGATCAGCAATACTGCCAGAACGATCAGAGCTATTTTCATTTCTGCCTCGAATCACTTGAATTTATGAATTTGCATTTCTCACGCGCCGCCATTCCCGCTTGGGAAGATGATGGTCCAGCGCCGTCAAAAGTGTCTCCAAGCCTTTTAGATACGCACCAAAGACCGGGATGATTTCGCCGTGAATTTCGCCGGTTTCCCGAAGTTTAAGCATCGTTTCGAATATAGCGGGGTCCGATCCGCTCAAGTGAGCAGCGCGGGAAAGGATATCACGTGCAGCGAGCGGCGGTTCTTCGCCAAAAGCAATCACGGTGTGGCGCAGTAGCGTGAGCACTCCGGAAAATGATTTGCGCAAGATTGGGACCAGTTCTCGCGCGTTTCCCGGCGCCCTCAGGTAGTGCTCTCGCAGTTTCAAGAGCACGGTCCGCAGGTCATGCTCGACCTGCAGCCGGTGAAGATTCATCGGCACCTCGATTCCCGCGACGACATCGGTTCCATAAAGGACTCGCCGGCCGTGTTTCATATCGAGAATCTCGATGGCAAAGACATCCGCGGCCTGCCGCAATTCTTCGTGCGTAAAAAAGAGCGGCGGGGGTTCTTTTTGCTCGACGCACCACCATTTCACCACATGCGACAGGCGTCCGAGCTCTTCGACG
>Ga0207032_1199_pt1 | contig 14643 bp, 12 predicted proteins | sample Alteio_BWMinCont_38_FD_153308 | JGI IMG/M metagenome (GOLD analysis project Ga0207032, IMG submission 153308) | Enriched cells from forest soil in Barre Woods Harvard Forest LTER site, Petersham, Massachusetts, United States -... | ecosystem: Environmental > Terrestrial > Soil > Temperate forest >... | reverse complement strand
CTCCTGGTGCAAACATTAATTACATCACAGGTCATGCCATATTTGAAGCTACCCATGGAACTGCGCCAAAATATGCCGGACTTGATAAAGTAAATCCAGGTTCAGTTATCTTATCAGGAGCCATGATGCTGGAGCATCTGGGTTGGCTGGAAGCAGCAAACCTGATCTATTCAGGAATTGAGAAAGCCATCGACAATAAAAGAGTAACATACGATTTTCACCGTCAAATGGAAGGCGCCACCTTGCTCAAAACTTCTGAATTCGGAGATGAGATCATTAAGGATATGTAATTCTTAAATGGGAAATATGGGTGGGTTTAAGTATCCGTATTTCCTTTTTTGTTAAAGAATATTTCACTTATCCACGGGTTTTTTGGGTAGCGGGATTATTTGAGATGGCTTGTTTGCCATATCCTTGTATTTTTTAACAAGGGCTACAAATTCAGGATCATCTCTGAAATTGTCAAAATCTCTGCCATCCACATTATTGAATCTTTTGTAGCCGAGATCAAAACTCATTTCAAGACAACCTATTGCTTTTTCCTTGTTGTTCATTACTGAAAATAAACGGGCGGCATCAAAATAGGCATTCATGTACGCATCTGCATTCCCTTTCGCATTTACTATCGCAGTACGGATTGTATATCTGGCAGAATCGGGTGTTTCCAAAATATATTTGGCATAGGCTCTGTGATAATCATGGGCAGTATCCAGTTTCAGGATTTCTTTAAATTCAGCATTGGATTTCTCGTTCTTTTTTAATTTTTTATAGGCAAGGCCTCTGAGCAGGTGGAGTTGGCAAATATCATTTACCGAAACGAAATCTTCGAGCGCCCGTGTATAATCTTTCACAGCAGAGTCGCTCCGGTCTATTCCATCTTCTGCAATGCCACGGTTCCAGTAGGCCAGAGGATAATCAGGGGTTAACGCAAGGGCTTTGTTAAAATCAATAATGGCAGAATCATACTCGCGCATATCGTTATAAACCATTCCCCGGTTTTTATGCAATGTAGTAAGATCAATACTATTGGCATAGTATTTTAAAGCACTGTCGTAATCATTAATAGACGCATGATAATCTCCCTTATAATCGTATGCTATAGCCCTGTTCCAGTAAGCAGCTCCGAATTTTGGGTTCAGTTCTATCGCCTTGGTTGCAAAAAAAATAGTGTTGTTATAGTCACTATATTTCATCGAATTGACGGCAATTTTAAAAAAATCAGTTGCACTTTGTTGCGCTGATGCAACCTTATAAATACAAATCATCCCTAATAAAAACATAAAAAAACCAAAACGACCGCCTCTCATCAACTGTCTCATATTCTGAATTTATCGCTGCTGTTTAACTTTTCAGGCGAAGATAATAAATAATTCATTTTGAAAGAGAATGCAAATCCTGGGATTGAAATTAGTAATAATTGATTCAGGAATTTTAAGAAGGTTAATGTCTTCTCAAACATAAAATTAGATATTTGCTCAAAAGATTTCAACATAAATATGCGTTTTAAATGTATTTATTTAAAATTTGCGGGTGAAATTTAGGTTATTGCATTACATTTGTTACAGGACCCTCTGATAAAGAACCATATAAACCAATTACCAGTCAATGGAAACGTTAATGCAGATTGTAAAAAGGCTCAGTGAAGAAGATTATAAAATGCTTCTTTCGAGTATCAGCACTGACAAGTTTAGTAAGCCTCATATTGTTCTGGAAACTGCACGCAATAAGGTAGTAACAGATGCCCAGATGATTGAGATACTGGAAATTAATCCCAGTACTTACTATACTCTAAAATCCAGACTCCACAGCAAAGTAGCTGCTGTTTTGTCAAGAAAGGTTGAGAATCCTATCAGTGCTTTGATGAACGAAGTAAGCAGGGTTCCGGCCAGTCTTTATGGCACCAATAAGCAGGTAGCCATCCGCTCACTTAAAGAGCTGGAGAAACAACTACTTGAATATGATCTTTCTAATGAGCTTATTGTAGTTTACCATTCCCTCGCCAGGCTTTATATGTACCGGGAAGAATACATGCACTACGAAAGACTCTATAATAAATTCGTGGCATTTTCGCTTGCAAGTGCAAAGGCGGAAAATATCTTTTACGATTTTATGATTTTAGCCGGCGAGTACCAACTCGCGGCCAATCCTGATACGCTTGATAAAATTGAAAGTTCTTTGCGTGAATTATCAAACATCGCCGAATTATATAGTTCTCACAGGCTTTTCGTCTTTTTTAATATTATGAGAGTTTACTTTCTCCTCATTACGGTATCAAGTTCAGAAGCTTTGGTGCTAAAGGAAATGGAAATAGATTCCACATTGAAAGATATAAAAGCAATTTTTGACAAGTACCCTCTTGATACATTTTATAATAATATTAAATTTATTATTGAGGCCTTGTATTTTGAATATTATCAAAGGATAAATAACCTGGTAAGGGCAACTTATCATTATAAAAATGTGATTGAACATATTGCTGAACATGCCAATCGCTATATTCTTAATTTTCACATTATTCAATTCTTAAATGCTAAAATTGCTTTCTATATTGCCAACCGAGACGATAAACTAATAAAAGAAAAAAATGACGCGATAATCCGGAATCTGTTTGTAGAAACCGAAGAGGTTTATAATTATATTTCGTTTCAGAAATACCAGGCCATTGTCAAATATTATGAAGGGAATTATACTGCATCAGCTTCTATAATCAATGAATTGAGAAGCAGTATTAATTTAAAGCCATACTGGTTTGCGGATATTGAGTTAAAACTGTTCCATGCATTTGAGTATGCTATTTTGAAGGAAGAAGTTATATGCAGACAACTTATCGGTAATATTGAGAGAAGCCTTCGTGCAAGATCTTCAGAACACAAGAATATTAAATTGTTTATTAAACTCATCAAGGCAAGTTTTCTTACACAGGACACGCTTGTCAAACAAAAAAAACTGGCAAATCTCTGGGACACATTTCAAAAGAAAAATACGGGTAGCGATAAGATTTTATCTTATATAATATTGGATGATAAAATTATCCAAAAGATGGCCCGGAAATAGGAGTTGCGTTCTCAGATATTATTTTCTTCAACCATATTTTTTCACCCTTTTAGATTCCGCTTAGCTTTGTATCTTTGCTAACGAAAGCAGACCTAGACATCAAAACAGAATGTTCGTAAGAGAATGAGCAATTTTACAGTTTCAGCAAGAAAATATCGTCCCGGCACCTTTGATACGGTCATTGGTCAGAATCATGTGACCCAGACACTGAAAAACGCGATCAAAAAAGGACATATTGGCCATTCATTCCTGTTTTGCGGACCAAGAGGCGTTGGAAAAACAACCTGTGCACGGATTCTGGCAAAGGCCTTGAATTGTGAAAATCTGACTGCTGACGGAGAGCCTTGTGGTATTTGCAATGCTTGCATTTCTTTTCAAAATCACCAGTCTTTTAATATTTATGAACTGGATGCGGCATCAAACAATTCTGTTGATGATATTCGTAGCCTGAATGAGCAGGTGCGTTTTGCGCCCCAAAGTGGAAAGTATAAGATATATATTATCGATGAGGTTCACATGCTTTCCACTTCGGCTTTTAATGCTTTTTTGAAAACGCTTGAAGAACCGCCTCCTTATGCCATATTCATCCTGGCTACAACAGAAAAGCATAAGATACTCCCCACAATATTGTCCCGTTGCCAGGTTTTTGATTTTCACCGGATCGGTATTAAAGAAACCATTGAACACCTGAAAGATATCTGCCGCCAGGAAGGCATTCAGGCTGAAGAAGAGGGTTTATATGTGATTGCAAGGAAAGCTGATGGCGCTTTGAGAGATGCCCTTTCTATATTTGATAAAGTGGCCAGTTTTTCAGAGGAGATCATTACCTATCGTGATGTGATTGATAATCTGAATGTTCTCGATTACGAGTATTATTTCAAATGCCTCGATAATGCCCTTGAACGTGATCTGACCGGGCTATTGTTGCTCTTTGATGAAATACTGGTAAAGGGATTTGATGCCAATAATTTTTTAAATGGCCTCAGCGATCATTTGAGAAACCTGCTCCTGAGTCTGGATGCCACTACTGTCCGATTGATGGAGTTAAGTGAAGGGACTCAGAATTTATATCTTCAGCAATCAGCCAGAACCAGTGTGTCTTACCTGGTATCGGCACTCAATATTTTAAACAGTTTCGATGTTCAGTTTAAAGCGAGCAAAAATCAGCGGTTGCATGTAGAACTCGCATTGATGAAGCTTTGCTTTTTGAACGATGTTTTAAATATTGGTGAATGGGAAGAATCGGGCGAAAAAAAAAAGCCTGAACCAAAGCCTGGGCTAAAATCCGAAAGGGTAGATGCAGGCTATTCGGGGAGCAGTTCCATTATTCCGTCATCTACTGTTTCCTTGCAAACGCAGCCTGTTCAACCAGCTCCAAAAAGGGAAAATGTTCCTCAATCTGCTTCCGTAGTTTCTGATTCCGGTTTTAGTTTCGACCTTAAGAAGATCAAAGAAAACGTGATCAATGCACAAAAAGCAGCTGCAAGTGCCAAAGTGGAAGAAGAATTTTTTGAATCGGTTGATTCGGAGACATTTGAAAAGGCATGGCCTGCTTATCTCGATCATGTTTTTAAAAGGAAACTCGTAGCGCTGCATACAGCCATTAAAAATATTAGCCCTCAGTTTGATACCGGCAAAGTCGTATTGCGTGTTTCAAATCCTGTCGTAAAAAATATGCTCCTGGAAGAAAAACAGGCTATGGTGGATTTTATGGTTGCCAAATATGGTTTAAAACCATTTGTTCTTGAAATTCCTGTAGAACAAATGCCTGAACAGGAATCTGCAAAATATACAGACCGTGAAAAAATGGAATATCTGATGGAGAAAAGCCCGGCGTTTAAAGAAATGGTAGAAAGGCTGGACCTGAAGATTGATTGGTGAGAGCCCAATCTACAACTGCACAATAAATAAAGAACTGATATTGCCTTCAATGGCAAAAAGTTTATGGACGAGCCCGCCGATGACGGGTATTCACTTTTTCAAAAATCCCCCTTTTTCATTGTTTCCTATTGATAAATTCCCAAAAATGCCCTTTTTAACTATTTTGGATTGATATAACAATGATTTTATTTTTTTTATTTTCCAACATATTGATTTTAAGAATATTACACGTAACTCATTGACGATTATCAATAGATAACAATAAAAGATCAATAGGAAATGGCTTTAAAGGCCGGTTTATGTTTTGACTTTTCATTCGGTTATTCATTTTTTCACTTACGCCTTACCCCTTATTCCTTACGCCTTTTTATTGTACATATATAGTGAGATGCCAAAGTGGGTGGGTGTTAATGAAAAATATTTTTTAACTTGTATTTAATCAAGAAGATACAATCAAAAATATTTTTGAAAATGTTTTACTTTTTTCGCTTTTAGTTTTGACAACTTTCAAAAAGTTGTCAAAACTAAATTATCACCTTTCCCATTTCGGCTCTGTAAAATAAATCACCGTCCCGTCAGGATCTTTGAAATGAAGGTAAATACCTGATTTGCCGTCGTCCAGTTTAAATGGAATATTATTTCTTTCCAATAACTCTTTCGCATCATCTGCGTTGTCTATCATCAGCCCGATGGAAATATTGCTGCCTTCCTTTATTGCTCCTTCACGGCCGGGATGCAACCCAATTGTAATACCGGTTGCAGTCAACATGGCATAATGATCATCCCATCGGTTTTTGAGTTCAAAACCAATGCTTTCATAAAAGAGAATGGCTTTATCCATATTTGCTACCATGATGGTAACGTTTGATTCATTTATCTTTATCATTGGATTAGTTATTTGAGAGTGCAAATTAGCTTATATTAACTGTTTTGAATCCCGGAGGGATGGCATATTTGTAGAAGTTTAACAGGAGAGGGTATCAGAATCCCGTAGGGATGATCCCGAGCGTTCGGGATCGTACCTATGGCACTTAAAAAAATCTCATTCGAATCTTCTACCAATATTTCGTCCCTATGGGACTTTAAAATAATTAATTGGCCCTAATCTAAGATTGGAATCTGTTGGTCTTTCAATTAGCACGTCATCTCATCAGCATGATAGCCCATCAACACATAGCACAACTTGTCCCGACTTCTTCGGGATTAACACATCATCACATTATCCCATTGACCCCTATCTTTGCGCCATGACAGACAGTTTTTATAAAGGATGTACCCTCGGGATATTGGGAGGCGGCCAGCTGGGACGCATGCTTATCCAATCATGTGTTAATTATAATATTAAAACAATAGTCCTCGACCCGGATCCGGATGCACCTTGTAACGGCATTTGTTCTGAATTTTTTGTCGGATCATTCAATGATTATGAAGATGTTTTGGGCTTTGGCCTAAAAGCAGACATTATTACTATAGAGATAGAGCATGTCAACACCGATGCACTCGAAGAACTTGTAAGACTGGGTAAAACTGTCTATCCTGATCCTAAAGTTATCAAACTGGTTCAGGATAAGGGACTTCAAAAGCAGTTTTATAAAAAAAATCATATCCCTACAGCTGATTTTGTGTTGCTGGACCATGAAGATGAATTGCCAAACCATGTGGATTTTCTCCCTGCCTTCCAGAAGATACGGACATCCGGATATGACGGGAGAGGGGTGAAAGGGATATTCGTTCCAGAAGATTTTAAAGAGGCTTTGTCGGGGCCATCCCTTTTGGAAAAAAAGGTAGATTACGACAAGGAAATTGCGGTAATCGTAGCGCGGAACACTTCTGGGGAAACAGCTGTTTACCCGGTGGTAGAACTTGTTTTTCATCCGGGACAAAACCTGCTGGATTATCTGGCTTCGCCTGCAGCCATAAGTGAATCCGTAGCAGAAAAAGCCAAAAATATCGCCCTGGATATTATCAAAAAACTGGATATGACGGGGATACTTGCCGTAGAAATGTTTGTAACACCCGATGAAGAAGTATTGGTGAATGAAATAGCCCCAAGACCGCATAACAGCGGTCACCAGACCATTGAAGCGAATATCACATCCCAGTATGAGCAACATCTTCGTGCGATAATGGGCTGGCCGCTTGGCGCTACTGATTCCATCCATCCTGCCATCATGATAAATCTGCTTGGCGAACCGGGTTTTGAAGGCGAAGCCATATATGAAGGCCTTGACGAAATATTAAAGATCAGAGGGGTTTATTTACATTTGTACGGCAAGATGCAAACCAGGCCGTATCGTAAGATGGGTCACGTAACGATAACAGGGTCTGACTGGAACAGCGTACGCAACAAAACAAAACAGGTAACCGACACTCTAAAAATAATAGCATGAGCGAACCACTGGTAGGTATTATAATGGGAAGCAGTTCTGATCTCCATATCATGAACGAAGCCGGAGAAGTTCTCAAAGAACTTGGGGTGACTTTTGAAATAACAATTGTTTCTGCACACAGAACGCCACAGCGAATGTTCGATTATGCTCAAAAAGCAAGATCAAGAGGATTAAAAGTAATAGTTGCCGGAGCTGGCGGTGCGGCACATTTGCCCGGTATGGTGGCGTCCTTGACGACATTGCCTGTGATTGGCGTTCCCATAAAATCAAGCAATTCTATCGACGGATGGGATTCTGTTTTGTCTATTCTACAGATGCCGGCAGGCGTCCCGGTTGCGACTGTGGCTCTTAACGGTGGCCGTAATGCAGGTATTCTCGCAGCACAGATTATTTCAACTTCTCACGATGACATTGCTTCAAACCTTGAAAAATTCAAAACACATCTGAGAGAAAAAGTAGAGAAGGATGCGGCAGCGATGTAATAAAGTTGTCAACTTTTTCAGCCTTTCACCAGTTTGCCTTTATTAATATTTGTTGACAAAGAAATTCTAATCGTGTTAGTCAGAGGACTTATTGTAACAATATTCGTATTATTTGTCACAATTAAGTAGGCAACATCAAGAACAATTCCAGATATATTTGCTCCCAGACCGATTGTCATGTATTGACGATTTCCCTGACTGGGGTCTTCATAAAAAAAGCCAAGCCGCGCAGAATATTTATTTAGGAGCCAGTATTCAAGAGCAATACTTGGGTCAATCTCAGCTATTTCTTGTTTAAAACCTCCTGGGGCATCATAAAATGATTGTACCATACCTTGCAGTACAGATACATTTGGATTTTTACCTCGTGATATCTTAGGAGTCCCGTCTGCATTATAAATAAGTTTGCCTGAGTCGTTAACTGCATAAATGGGTGGTGTTGGTACCAGCAATTTATTTAAGTCCAGGGCTATTCCAATTTTGTTCTGATCATTAATATGAAAGTTGAAATACCCGCCTATCTTTAAATTGGTTGGAAGAAAATCATCAGTAGTACCTGTATAAGTTAATTTAGGCCCAATATTAGAAATATTTGCCCCAAACGCAATATCAGCCACTTTTGTACCTATATCTATCTTTTTTGTATAATATGCAGAAAAACCGACTGCAATGTCTTTTGCCGGTTTTGTAAATACATTGTTTGATAAAGTGGTACTTCCTGCAAGATCTGAATAGATAAAACTCCCGGATATTCCAATTGAAAAATGTTCAGAAAGTTTTCGTGCATAACCAGCTGATAAACAAAATTCTGTAGGATTATACAACTTAATAACCCTGTTGACGCTATCTGTAAAATTAACGGTGCCCAAATCAAAATATCTGACAGAAATTCCGATACCGGATTTATCATCTAATTTTTTATATCCCGATAAGTTATAAAGGTTTACATCAGGTACCAGTTCTCTCATCCAGGGAGTATATGAAGCAGAGAAGGCCATGTCATCCGGAGCGAAGGCAAGTTTTGAAGGATTCCAATAGATAGAGTTTGCATCCGGGGAAATAGCAACCCCTGCATCGGCAATTCCTCCGGAACGTGCATCAGGAGTAATGAGAAGGAATGGTACTGTTGTGGTTACAACGCTGGTTTGACCTGTAACTGAAGATATGGTCGGGTTAATCTGGGCTTTTCCTGAATTCAGGCCCAATAAAAAAATAAAAAAGAAAATGAATATCGATTTCATTGTATTTCTGGTGTTTAGACAATACAATATTATAAAAATTTTACTTGGAATTTGTCAAAGCTGTCAACTTTAATAGTCATAAAAAAAGCGACCCTTTTGGGAGTCGCTTTTTTTTGAACCAAACACTACAAACTACTTATTTTGTTGCAGGAGCTGCCTTTGCTTTAGGCATTTTTGCAACTTTCTTTTTAGAAGTTTTTTTGACTTCCTTTTTTTCTTTCTTTTCTTTTTTTACCGGAGCCTTTTTCTCGGTCTTGGCCTGTTGTTTTACAACGGCTTTAGAAGGTGCGGCGATAGCTGCGGTAGAAATCATGAAAGCTGCTGCTAACATTAGTGCTGAGAATCCTTTAATCGTTTTCATTTTTTTTAATTTTAAATTGTTATCCAGGTAATATTCAAAGCGCGTGCCAAACCGCATAAATATATATTAATATACTGTAATACAAATGATTACGAAATTAACATTTGGCTTTAAGACTATTGTTTTTTTAGGGATAATCCCATTAATCTAAAGAATCCCAAAATCCCCGTTCAGACAATTTACTTCGCCGTATCCATCTTATAAACCTCCGGTTTGCCCGGTCTTTTGCCAAGAGGGGCAAAATACTTATGTGGATTAGCTTTGATATCAGAAACCAGTTTATCCATGTTCTTCGTTGCAGAAACGAGGTTATAATATAATTTGTCGTCAGAAACCAGTTTGCCCAATGTCCCATTGCCATCCTTAATTTTTTGGAGAAGATCATTAACAGATGAAATGGCTGCAGTCGTTTCGGTAATTGTACGTTTCAGGTTCATAGCCCTCATTGTATCACTGATAGAGGCAAAATTGTCTATACCCCTGCTGAGCGCTGTATGATATTGTGTAAAATCATGGGTGATCTTATCAATATTGGCTATAATATCATGCATTCTCCCCGTTTCGTCGCCAACAAAGGCATTCAGTTTTGCGGTGGCTTCCTCAATATTCTGAACGGTAGGTTTAATAGCTGCAAAACTTCCTTTCAAATCATTTTTTGTCTTGTCGTTAAAGACATCATTCAGGGAGTTGACAACGGTATCGATGGAACTTACAAGCGTCTCAACTTTGTCTTTTATCGGGCTTACTGTTTTAGAAAGCGCTTCTGGCAAGGATGGCTCGATAAGACCCGCCAGGGTATCATTTGCTTTGGCAACAACTATGGCATTCCCGGGTACAATTTCTAATGTTTTGGATCCAAGAAGGTCACTATTGATCTTTGCTGATGAATTGGCGGGGAATTCCACATCTCCGTAGACGTGAAATTTTACCTCAACGCGCTGGGTATAATGGTCTAAATTTTTTGAATAAAGAACGATCTGTTTCTGAATGGAATCTTTCTGTCCCGCATTTGAAGATAATGAGAGTTTCTGGTTCAGGGATTTGAGTTCTATTTCCAGATTGTATCTGGTTGTTGTATCGCCCGGCGATGCTTTGAGAAAAGTAAGGCGGTCAACCTGGCCTATTTTTACACCATAGAGAATGACAGGATTTGAGGCGGCAAGTCCTCCAACATCATGAAATTTGGCATAAAAATAGATGTCCCTTGAAAATACACTGCGTCCTTTGAGGAAATTTATCCCTAAGATTACAATAACTATAGCAAAGGCGGCAAGAATGCCTACCCTGGTTTCATTAGATATTTTCAAGGCTTTTTCGAGGATTTAAGGGTGTAAAGTTAAGAACAGTTCCCCGAAAACTTAGTTAGAAGACTGAATTTCGTCCTTATATTTTTTAAAGGCATCGTAAATGCCGTTTGCCATTTGAGTCTGCCCCTCGCTGGAATTAAGGAATTTACGTTCGCTCGCATTGCTTAGATAGCCGGTTTCAATAAGAACGCTTGGCATTACAGTTCCCCAGAGAACAATAAAACCCGCCTGCTTCACGCCGCGGTTGTCCCTACCGGCCTGCAATTTTACCTGGCTTTCCACCATAGAAGCAAAGCGGAGGCTCTGTGCTACATAGACATTCTGATAAAGTGAAAAAATAATATTCGACTCCGGCGAGTTCGGATCATAACCATCATAATTCTTTTTGTAGTCGTCTTCGAGGAGGACAACCTCATTCTCTTTTTTGGCGATAGAAAGATTTACCTGGTTCTTATAAAGTCCCAACGTGTAAGTTTCGGTTCCTGCTATTTCTGGCTTTGTGGGAATTGCGTTGCAGTGAATGGAAATAAACAGATTCGCTTTGTTCCGGTTGCCAATATTCGTGCGTTCTTTAAGTTTGATGAATTCATCGGTGTCCCTGGTGAAAATTACTTTAACATCTTTACAGTTCTTTTTAATAATTTTGCCCAGTTTTAAAGCAATTGCAAGAGTTACATTCTTTTCCTGAACACCGCCATACTGACATCCTGGGTCAAATCCCCCGTGTCCGGCATCAATAACCACCTTGAATTTATCATTTTCACCTGACTTATTACCCGTTTTGATCGTCTTAAAGGATGTGGAAAGAAAAAGAAGACATGGAATGGACAAGATGAAACCCAACTGCACCGTTATTGCTTTGAAATTAAACTTTCTCATAACCTATTGTTGCAAAATTAACGCGATTTGAATGGTATTGGTTAATAAGTTATCAACGATTAAGTGCATATACCATGCAAGTTTTGTGTTATTGTTGTGTATTTCTATGAATGTTCATGGACAAAACAGAAATACCAGCGAAAACATTTCAGATAATGGTTCAGCCAGGAGCGGAACAACAGCCCTTAAAACGGCAAAAGACTCAAACAAGGTAAATGAAAGCGCATCTTCTTTTGGGGCTCAGGTGAACTATAATGCTAAAGACTCTATTGTTTTTGATATGGAAAACAAGAATGTGTACCTTTATGGCAAAGACAATAAGGACGGAAAGACACATGTGGATTATACAGATTCCAAAATAGATGCGGCCTATATCAGGATCAATTACACCACCAATGTCATTTATGCAAGCGGTGCCAAAGATTCTGCAGGCAAGATTATTGGGAAACCTGTTTTTATCCAGGGGAAGGATAAAATCTATTCGGATAGCCTTGCCTATGATTTTAAAACTAAAAAGGGCAAAGTATATAATTTGTTCACCCAGGAGGGAGAGGGTTATATTCACATCAAAGAAGCCAAAATGGAAAAAGTGTTGGGCAAACAGATCATCTATGCCAAAGATGCCAAATATACTACATGCAACCTGCCCGAAGATCCCCATTTCTATATTACATCCAATTCCATGAAACTCATGGCTAATGATAAAGTGATTACGGGCCCGGCTTATATGGTTATTGAAGATGTCCCCATTCCGCTGGTTTTGCCTTTTGGATTTTTCCCGGCCAACTCCAGGCAGACTTCCGGTATTATTATCCCTTCATACGGAGAATCTGCTACTCAGGGGTTTGGATTGCTGGGAGGTGGCTATTATTTTGGAGGGAATCAGAATTATGATGCGAAGCTCACAGGGGATATATATACTGAGGGAAATTATAAAATAGACCTATATGCCAGGTATAAAGAGATATATGCTTATACAGGGAATTTTGACTTGAGCTATGCCAAGAATCAGATCGGACTGGTGGAGACACCGGGATCTTCCGTTCAGCAGAACTATCAATTGAGCTGGTCGCATCAACAGGATATCAAAGCGAACCCGGGAACCAGTTTCAGTGCTTCGGTAAATGCAGCGACTCCAAGTTATTTCACCAAAAACTCATATGACCTTTCACAATTAACCAGCCAGACTCTTAATTCGAGTATTAATTATACAAAGACATTTCTGAATACGCCTTTCAACCTAAGTATATCCATGGCTAACAATGAGAATTTCCAGACCAAGGCTTTCACTTTTGATCTCCCAGACGCCACGTTTACAATGAACAGGTTAAACCCGTTTAAAAAGAAATCAGATCCGAAGAAGCACTGGTACGATGAGATAAACTTTACTTATACTGCAAAACTCGTCAATCACCTCGCAACTTCTGATTCTACCATCAAAGAAGACTTGTTGAATACAACCAAATACAGGAGCGGACTGGACCAGGAAATACCTATAAGTGCCAGTTTCAAAGTCTTTAACTATTTCACCCTTACACCATCTATAAACAATAGCATCTATATTTACGATAAGAAATTTACGTATCAATACCAGACTTTCTATGACCCGAAACGTAACCAGGTCCGCGATACGACCGTTCAAAATATCTATTCAGGCATTTATGAGGCAGATGTTCATAGTGCCAACCTTGCGCTGGGTACCACGATTTATGGAATGTATAAGATTAACAGGGGTAAGCTTATCGCTTTCAGGCATACCATGACACCAACACTTACAGCTACTTATATGCCCGATTATAGTGATCCTCGCTTTAAATATTATGGATCTTATCTCTATAATTCTTACCGGCAGACGCAGAAGTATTCTTATTATTATGATGCAACCAGCGGCATTGGTTCTCTCCCACAGGGCAGGCAGGGAGCCATGCAGTTCAGTTTGAATAATACTTTTGAACTGAAAGTAAAAGACAAAAAGGATTCGGTAACCGGGACAAAGAAGATAAAAATATTAGATTACCTGAATTTAAGTAGTTCTTATAATTTCCTTGCTGATTCATTGAATCTTACCCCAGTCAGCTTATCTACTGCAGCAACGCCAGTAAAGAATTTCAACATCCAGGCTAATGCCATTTTCGATCCGTATTATTATGATAAATATGGAAATGAACATAAGGAATTTGACCTGGATGAGACCGGTCATCTTGGGCAGATAACTTCAGGAAATCTTACATTCGGAACTTCACTCAATCATAATGCCCCAGCGAAAACAACGCCATTGGTAGCGCCAAGAAATCCTTTTGTCTATTACAATTACCCGCAACCCTATGCCAGCTTTGATATTCCCTGGAATGTGCACATCAATTACAGCGCAAATTATAACGGGCTGAATAAAGTACTTGTGGGAGAAGTATATGAATTGGGTAAACCAACCATCACCCATTCTGCTACCGTTTCGGGAGATATCAATCTTACCAAAAACTGGAAGATAACCTATCAATCGGGTTATGATTTTACTACTCAGCAGGCTACTATATCACAAATAACCGTTTACAGAGATCTCCACTGCTGGGCCATGAGTTTTCTATGGATACCTTTTGGAACATACAGGTCTTATGTTTTTAACATCCATGTGAAAGCATCGACGCTTTCAGACCTTAAACTGGATAAGAGAAAATTGTATCAGGATTTTTAGTGGAAGGGCTCGCAAAGGCGCGAAGGCGCAAAGTGAAGTAATAGAGATCAGAATTTATTCCCCTTGGCGTCTTTGCGCCTTTGCGAAATAATTATTTTCTTTCTAATGTCAGAAAAGAATAAGGAAAAGGATTTTTTTCATCTACCTCAAAATCCTGTTGATCTGTTATCTTCCATTCTTTTGATTGAATTTCCGGCAGATATGAAGCGGTTCAAACAGCTTACCATGGGTCATTTTGTTATAATGGGCCGGAAGACTTTTGAATCAATGACTGGTGATCTTCCCGGGCGCACAAAAATTGTAGTTTCAAGGAATGAGGATATAAAACTACCCGAAAATGTCATTTTATCCCAATC
>Ga0207032_1198_pt1 | contig 14667 bp, 8 predicted proteins | sample Alteio_BWMinCont_38_FD_153308 | JGI IMG/M metagenome (GOLD analysis project Ga0207032, IMG submission 153308) | Enriched cells from forest soil in Barre Woods Harvard Forest LTER site, Petersham, Massachusetts, United States -... | ecosystem: Environmental > Terrestrial > Soil > Temperate forest >... | reverse complement strand
GGCGAGCTGCATTCGAGTTGGGTTTGTCCTTAAGTCAGTGAATTTGCAAGAGCTTCCACCGTCTTATGTAACGCAGTAACGCACGTCTCCACCAAGAGTGACTTTGGTCGACAGCCTAGTCTTAAGCAACTAGCAAAATTGACAGGTTTTAGGCGAACAAGGAAACATGAAACTTCAGAGTGGAAAGGGCGTTTTCACTCCGACATTTCGGTGGCCATGCAGTCTTGCGAGGGAACAGATCTTGGCTGCTTCTTTGTGGGCTGTGACGGCTCAAATTCGGCGGCGACGTACGGCGCGGAGTACCTAGCTCCCTGAAGTCTTGAATAGCAGTCTAAGCGTTTCTTTAGCGACTTTCCGAAGGCCAGCGACATTTCCAGAAGGAGTAACTATGAATTCGAAGCGCAGCAGAGGCGTAGTTCAGCTCGCGATAATAGCGGGATTGATTCTGTTCGCGTGCGAGTCGGTACTGGCGCAGGACGTAAAATACAATTTCATGCCCGGAACGGATTTTGCCAAATATCACACTTACAAATGGGTAGTAATTGAAGGCGGATCGCACCCGAACCAGATTGCGGACGCGCAGATCAAGAGTTCCGTGGATTCTCAATTGGCCTCCAAGGGACTGACAAAAACGGACGGTGACAAAGCCGATCTCCTGATCGGTTATCAGGTTGCCGTCGACAAAGAAAAGCAGTGGAACGCATACAGTATGGGCGGCCCCCGCTTCGGCGGAATGGGAACCGCCACAAGTTCCACGATAAGTAATGGAACGTTGGTTCTCGATATCTATGACCCGACGACCAAACAGCTTGTTTGGACAGGAACAGCCACGAAGACGCTCAATCCCAGCAGCAACCAGGAAAAGAACCAAAAGAATCTGGACAAGGCTATGGCGAAGTTGTTGAAGAATTACCCCCCGCCGCGGAAGAAGTAGTCGGGCCATTCATTGAGTATGAATCTGAATCTAGGTCAGCAAAGCCAGCGCTTCCAGCAATCCGGTGGCGGGCGGCTCGGGCGGAAAAGAGAAACGCAGATAGGTTTTTACTGTTAATGATGATCGAGCCCGTGCTGGGCGGGGGGACTCGGTTCGCGTTCGCACGGGGGCCATGCCAAAACTGTTCGAGTTCGCAAGATTTCAACGCAGCCGAAGGAGAATCCTCATGAATCGGAGTTTCGCAATTGCGTCCTTGAAACACTCTGCCACCGGCACGGTCGCCGCGATTAGTCAACGCATGATGATCACTGGCGCGATCGTATTTCTGACAATCGGGTCAGCGATTGCTCAAAACAGTGAGCTGCAGGAAAAAGTTGCAGCAGTGAAACAGTCCGCCGCGGAAAATAAGCAAAGGCTACAGCAGTATCAATGGCTCGAAACAACCCAACTCACCCTAAAGGGTGATTCAAAGCCTCCCTCCCAGAACTTGTGCCGCTACGGCCCTGACGGCCAGGTTCAGAAAAATCTGGTCAGTCCAACACCAGAACCACCCAGCGGCGGCAGGATGAAGCAAAGGATTATCGCCAAGAAAAAGGAAGAGATGAAGGACTACATGGGGGACGTAAAGTCCCTACTCAGCCAATACGTGCCACCGGACCCGCAAAAAATGCAGCAGGCCTATCAGGCTGGGAAAGTCTCATTAAATCCGGCAGGGGGCGTGGTGAATTTGATCTTCAAGGATTATGCCCAGCCCGGTGATCAGATGACGCTCAGGTTCGACACCGCCGCACATAAGATTATCTCTTTGAGCGTCAACACCTACCTGGGCGAAACCAAGGATGCTGTTACCTTGCAGGTACAGATGGCCAGCCTCCCCGATGGCACCAATTACGCACAACAGACCGTTCTTGACGCGACCGCCAAACAGCTCGTCGTGACCACGACGAATTCCAATTACCAACATCTGTGACCGGTTGTCGTTTCGCTCGAAGCTTCAAGTTTTGCTTCCGACATGGAATGACTGCAAAGCAGGAATCAAGGTTGTGGTTGAGCAGAGGATAGGAATCAAAAAAGAGAAACTCTAGCGCAGCAATTCAATTATGCCCTGATTCGAGCTAGAAGCTCGCGAGATCGAGAAGGAGAACAAGACAAATGCCGCTTAAATGGAGAATTCCGCTGCTGCTTTCAATTGCATTGCTGCTAGCCGCTTCAGGTGTCTTCCCGCCAAACGCTGAGGCTCGGACAAACGGACTTGTCCCCAAGGGAGATGCAGGCCTCGATTCTAGTTCACAAGCACCTCCTGAGACGCACCGGGGTACTTTTCTTAGTTGGTATGAAATCAGCGGGATCAATAGACGTCTCGGGGACCAGGTCAACCTTGAAGGGAGTCCGAACCTCGATGTTCCTCGATTTGACCAGAATAATGGCGGCGGCTTTGAAAACTCTTTCTACCAGCTTGCCAATCTCGGCGGGTGGGTAGACCAAACGGATAATTCTTCAGCACAGGTTTTAGCTCCTCTCCCGATAGCGAGCACGCCATTGCAAGTTCCTTCCGAATTGCTTGCTGTGTCAGACTCAGCGGGAGCTCCCGACGTTGCGCCGCCCCTGCCAAACCCTCCGAAACCTTCCGAGGAGGGATGGCATGTGGGGATTTCTCCCTATTTATGGTTTGCTGGCGTGCACGGCACCGTCGGCGCATTGGGCCATGAAGGCAGCGTGCACGCCAGCTTCGGTGACATCTTTAAATATTTCAATATTGGTTTGATGTTTGCCTTGGAACCGCGCTACAACCGCATCGTGATGCCTTTCGATTTCATGTGGATGAAGCTTTCCGACGACAAAGCACTTCCGTTCGAATTGGGGCCAACGTCCGTAAAGGCTAAGATCAACCAGGTCATGTTCGCGCAGAAAATCGGCTACCGCGTGATTGACAGTGAAAAGCTCAAACTCGATGGGTTGGTCGGGTTTCGTTATTGGCACATGGGGACTACTCTGACTTTGCAGCCTCAGGTTGCCAACGGATTCTATGAATCGGCAAATTGGGTTGACGTAGTTGCAGGAGCCAGATTCCAAGCCATGCTTTCGAAGAAGGCCGTTCTCACAGTTCTTGGAGATGCTGGAGGCGGCGGGGCGAACTCAGACTACCAGATAGCCGGACTTCTTGGTTTGAAGTGCAAAAAACTTACCTTGCAAGGTGGATGGAGGTATCTGTCCGTGAATTATCGACCCAGCGGCAGGGCCAGCTTCATCTACGACGTGGCAACGTCAGGCTTGATATTCGGTGTGACGATTCCCTTGAAGTAGATAACAGTCTTCCAGTTCAAAGCCGATCACGAGTGGATTACACCACTCGTAGGAGCAGCCGCTCGGGAGAGCGTAGCAGTATTTTGCCTCGACGCTTCGCGACGGCGCGGCTGGTTTGCCATTCGCTCAAGAGGCGGCTTGCAGTGAAAGGCGTAATGTTCGCGGCGCTGGCCAACTCCTCATTTGTAACGTCAAATTCAACTCCCCCCTGAACTTTTTGGCCAATCACTCCGGCCAAGTGAATTAGAACTTGAGCAAGCCTTTCGCGCGCTGTATCGCAAACCAGCGCTACGTGATCGGCAAGATACCAACCCAGGTAGTCGGACCCCATAAATAGCGCATTTTCCAACAACCTTGGGTACTTCACTGCCAGGCCCCGAATTGTGGCACGGTCCCACACCAGGAACTGCGTGTCTTTTACCGCTTCCGAGCTGAGGAGGTATTTAGAAGGTCTGGATAAGAACGCTGCACCGCCTAGGATATCTCCAGGCGTGAGCCAAAGCAGAAGAGTTTTCTGACCGTTTTGGGTAATATAAAAATATCTTGCGTGGCCGCTGGTCAACAGGAACAAATGTTCTGCAGGGTTACCTTGGTTTGTGATGACGAAATTGGCTAGATAGCGCCGCTCTGTTGCAGCAGCCCGAATGACTTCGAGGTCATGCGGCGCCAGTCCATCGAGAAATCGTGACCTCAGTTCGGAGGGTAGAGTGGCAATTCCCGTGGCGGGCATAGTTCACTCTCTCTGAGAGAAAGCTGAATCCCCGACTTCTTAGAGAAGCTTAAGTCCTGGAGCGCGCTCCAGAAGCCCCTCAACAGACGCCTCTTATAACTACTGGTTCCTTCTACAACTGCACACTGGCAGAAATAACAGCTTCCGTACTCTTCCCGGCCGTAGCTTTCTGATCAAATCAATCGACAGTTCTCCAGATACACTCACGCAAACCACGCTCCGCAGCAAGCCCAAAAAAATGCACGGTGCGGCCCTTCCGCGCCGCCGAGACTACGCGAAACTTCTTCCTGTGTGAAAAAGAACCGGCGTGATCTGCGCCACTTCGGCAAGACGACGCCACCTAGCGTGCCATGTGCCACGTACTGCCAGGGGTGAGCTGACTTCCCACATCATCTGCAGCGTCACGTAGATGTTCCGATCATTTGAAAGGCACTCTCGAGAGGAACACGGGAGCATTCTGCTTCTCAGTTCTAGCTGACGCTACTGCTAACAATCGTGAGCATAATTGACCTACTGCGGCACCCGTAGAACGAAATCGAAGAGGTCGCCCAGTTGCTGGGCAGTGAACTCGTTGCCTTCGAGATTGGCAACGAGCCTTCCCTGACGGTCCAGAATAACCGTATGGAGAGCATGCGTGATGAGTCCTTCGTCTTGCCAGAAATTCATGCCGAACTCATGACAGACTTTTTGAACCTCAAGGACTGGGCCGGTTAAAAAATACCATCCTGGAACGCCGGCGGCATTCCAGTTGCGCGCGTATTCAGCGAGAACCTCAGGCTGATCGTGTATGGGGTCAAAAGTGATGTTTAGGAGGATCAAGTCGCGTCCCAATTGATCCGGGAAACGATTCCGAAGCATGCCGAAATTATTGGAGAGGCGAAAGCAGTAATTGGGAAGGGGGCAGTGTGTATACATGAACGTGATGCCGACCATTTTACCCGTGAATGAAGAAAGGGATACAGATTGGCCCCTTTGGTCGATCAGGGAGAAATCCGGGACTCGCTGGCCGATTTCCAGCTTCTTGCTCGCCCCAGAACCTGGCCCGATGAGACCCTCGACGAGATTCAGTTGGCGAACAGCCATCGGTTCCGAATCGGTGCTCTGGAATTGATGGATACGAATGGCGGCCGCATAGGCGGAGCCCTTCTTTCCAACCAACGTAAAATCGATCAGAGCGCCAACTTGCAAGCCATCAAGGTCGTTGGCATTGCGAACCGGAAATTCCATCACTATGGCATCCGTGTAGCCGGGAATCTCGCGGCAGGAAACGCGAAGCGTACGATGAGCGCGATCGATCTGCAAAACCACTCCGAAAGCGGAGTGGCGCTCGGCAGCCCAGCTCGGTGGCATACAGCAGCACAAGAAAAGCACTGTTAGTATTCGCATTTTGCTCTTAGTCAGGGACATAAGTTCTCCGTGTGCTTGCTACATGTTCTTGCTCCCCAGACGAAACGACCGGCGTTCGAGTTTAGTGTAATCCTTGGCGAATTCCTTGACTTCGATAAATTGATTTGTGCCGAGATTCACAAAGTTCTGTTTCGTATTGCTCGCCGGCCACCAAATCTCCAGATCGGTGATTTTCGTGGACTTGCCCAGCCCAATATGTTGCTGAAGCGGCGAAGCGCCAAACGAACCGCCGCTCCCGACGGTTCGATAGATGGAGCGCGGAGGCTTGCCCTCATTCTGAACGGTCAGATGGATGCGTGCTCCGATCGCCGAGCGGTTCGTTCTTACACCGATTAGCTTCACCGTGATCCAGTCGTTGTCGTTTCCCGGATTTTGAAAAACGCGAAAGGCGTGCGCGTCACCTGGCGTTGCGCCCCCGATGGAGACGAGGAGATCTTCCTGTCCGCTGTTGTTGAGATCAGCGAAAACCACGCCGTGACCTTTGTGGAGTTCGCCGGTGCCCGACGAGGCAGTGATGTCCACGAAAGATTTTCCCTCGTTGTTGCGAAGAAGCATCTTGGGAACGAGAGCGCCGTACTCTGGGCCCCCGGTCGCGAGAAAAATGTCCAGGAAGCCGTCGTTATCTACGTCGCCAAAATTAGCGCCCATGGGCATGTTGATTTTATCGAGGCCAACTTCGGCGGTCACATCCTTGAACATCCCATTCTTCATGTTCCGGTAGAGCTTCATCGTCTCGACATTTCGCGGAAGGCTAAGATAGCTACGCAAGGTTTCATCGGTGGAAAAGAAATACGAAGTAACAAAAAGATCAGGCCAGCCATCGTTGTCGTAGTCAAAAAACCAGGTAGCAAAGCTTTGCGATTGGGGTTGATGCACGCCGGCTTTTTCGGAGACTTCTGTAAACGTGCGGTCGTGATTGTTGTGATAGAGGAAATTGCCTCCGTAAAGATTGGAGACGTAGAAGTCGACGAACCCATCGTTGTCATAATCGGCGGCGGCAACGCCCTTGGTGAAGGCAATCTTGTCCACGCCGGCGGAGTGAGAAATGTCTTCAAAGGTGCCGTCACCCTTGTTGCGAAAAAGCTGGGCAGGTCCGTTTTCGTTGCCCACGAACAAGTCGAGGAGGCCGTCGTTGTCGATGTCGGCCCAGACAGCGGTTTGCGTGCGCGTCGCGGGTTCGGCAAGGCCCGCCTCGCGCGTTACATCGGTGAACGTGCCGTCGCAATTGTTTCGTAACAAGGATTTTCGCATGGGAAATTCCCATGCGCCGCGCAACACCAGAATATCCGTGCAGCCGTCGTTGTTGTAGTCGGCTTGAATCATGTTGAGGCCGCCTAGCTGGCCGGAAAGGCCTGCCTGCGGCGCTCGATCGGTAAACGTTCCGTCGGCATTGTTGTGGAAGAAATGCATTGGGGCGCAGACGTCGTAACTCGAGACGGCCAAGTCCAGCAGGCCGTTGTTTTCGAAATCATCGGCAATCACGCCATTCGCCATGGACACAAAACTCAAACCCGTTGCGGCAGCCACGTCGACAAATCTTCCAATGTCATGTTTCGATTCGAACGCGGAAGAGGAAATCAGATATTGTGGAGGAACACCGGAAGGGTATTTTCCGATGGTCATGTAGGCAAGATTGAGAAGCCATTTCACCTGCACTTGATCGGGCCGCTCTGGTTTGATTGCCAGATATTTCAGAAAATATTGAATGGCTTTCTCCGAATCGTCCGTTACCCGATAAGGCTTGGCGAGGCTTGGCGGGAAGAGACACCAATCTCCCGGATGGCGATAAACATCGTTTTTTATTTCTGATTTGTGGAGATAAGCGACGCCGAGCACTTCCGTCAGCGGCGGGATTCCGGCTGGAATTTCAGCAGCGGCAATTTTGTAGGCCGCCTCCCAGTGCTCGACAGCCTGGTCCATGTTTCCCTGGTAGGCCTGAAGCTGCGCGAGAGCGTAGTGTGACTGGACTACGTCAAAGGGCTTCATGGCTTCCAATCGGGGTTTGTTCGCGGGCTCCAACAGCTCTCGCAGACGCGCCACTCCCGCGGCGAGCGAACGTTTTCGGATATCGCAGATGGCCTGCAGGTCTTGGTCCCAATTCGGAGGCTTGGGGAATTTCTGGAAAAGGATGTCAGCGAGAACCTGGCCAGCCACATCGGCTGGATAGCGCACGGCTCCTTGACCCGCGAGAGGAAGATCGCGGGCCTGTCCCGGGCCCATCCCCTGCGCAACGCCGGGCTGATTCTCGGGGAGGAGTTTGAGAATGACGTAACCGGAAGGCACTGCGATTGCGCCCGTGGTCTGCCCAGGACGGATATCTTTCAGAGCCTCTCGCAGCTCAAGACGAAGGGTTAAGAGATTAACAAGTCCGATAAAGCCGCCTTGCGGTCCGCTTGGATCGATTGATTCGGATTTAGCGATCCCGGCAAAATCCTCGCCCTTATGGAGGCGATCCAAGATTTGCTGCGCTTTGCCCGGGGCATCCACAACGATTACCTGCAGATTGAGCATGGCGGGGGAACTGTCCTGAGGGGGAAGCGCGGAAGAAGCGGGAAAAACGAGGCCAAGTCCCAGCGCGGCTGAAAGACAAAATACGAAACCTTTAAAGTTTGATCCACCCAAAATCATCGCTAAACCAGAAGGATGCTCAAAGCAGACAGTGAATAGCGCGAACGGATTCTAGCACGGGCCGTGAAGAGACAGCGACGCAGTCTGCATTTCGCAGGCGACCAGCTTATCCTTCGTTCACCGTCATCCCCGGAATCCCGCTTTTGCTAACTTTGTCAATCCTTGGCCGCCTGCGCAGGAAAGCGAACTCGAATCGTCTTGATCTCGTAAGGTTTCGTGTGAACCGTTATGCTGCCATCTTGTAAGGAAAGCTCCGCAGTGGGTCTCTCCATGAGATCGGTCTCGGATGCATTCAGTGCGCCAGCCGGAAGATGCAGCTTCACGTCCGATTCTTTTCCAGCCCATTCGTAAAACCTGAGAATGAGCGCGTCTTCTTCCTCCGCTTTTTTCGCCGCCGTTAGGACCACGTTGTCAGACTGAATTTGTAAAAAAGAAAAGTCGTCTTTGAGTTCTCCCTCGTGTTTCTCAAGTTGTTTCACCAGTAGTGGATAGTTGAGTTCGTACCCTCGCCGGATCGTCAGCGCCTCACGCCAAGTCCCACCGTGCGGGTAAAGAGAATAGGTGAATTCGTGGCGGCCTTCGTCTGCGTGAGGATCCGGCCATTCGGGAGAGCGCAAAAGTGACAGCCGCAAAACATTTCCTTTTGCATCGTAACCATACTTGCAATCGTTCAACAGGCTGACACCGTGAGTGGAGTCTGAGAGATCTGCCCACTGCAACGCTGGGACTTCGAATTTCCCCTTTTCCGCCGGAGTGTTCCGCGTTGTCGGCCGTTCGATCGAGCCGTAGGGAATCTCGAACGTGGCTTTGTCATTGTGCGCGCTGGAGGGGACCGCGACCTTCAGAAGAATGTGTTTCTCATGCCAGTCGGCGATCGTATTCACATCGACGCGTGCCGAGCCAGCAGTCAACGTAATGTCACGCACGAAGGTGGAATTCTGAAAATGATTTTTCACGCGGAGGATGGAGCGCAGCGGGCCATTCTCAACAAGTGTGACTTCGTCAGCATGGTCGAGATCCCAATGTTCTTTTTCGAAGTCTGCGTCGATGTTCCAAGCGTCCCACTGTTTGGGCTTGTCCCGAAATGTCTGGAGGAGATTGCCGCATACGGATTGCGTGGGGCCGCCGGTATCCGTTTCTGACGCTGCCAGGGCCTCGGTTTTGCTGCGTTTGTCGAAGAGACTGGTCATGCATCCTGTCTGCTGGTCCACTTTTAGCCGCACCAACTCATTTTCGAGGGAGCTCTCGGAGGCCTGGACGTCGGATAGGCCCGCTGGGGGTTTTGTTGCCCCGCGAACGTAGTAGGTGCGATAACCGAAACCGGGAACACTCACTTTGACCAAGAGCCGGACGCGGTGCGTGCCGTGATCCACCTTCAACATCTGGGACGGCACGGGCTTTCCGGCAGCATCGACAACTTCAACCGTTGCCGCATCTGCTGGCAACTGAACGTCGGCTTCCACAACTTCATTGCGCGGCCAAGACAACGAGTTGAACACGGCCACGGGAACGCCCGGCCCCGTCGTTTTGATGTGTGCCGCGATTTCACTGAGTGAGCCGTCGAGAATGGCCCGCCCTGCGCGACTGACGTCTTCCAGGTTGCGTTTGGCGTCGAGATAATTCACCGCGATTCCCGAGCCCGGCATGATGTCGTGGAAATCGTCGAAAAGCAGATCTTTCCAAGCGCGATCGAAATCCGCCGAAGGATAGGCGCGACCGTAAAGAGTCGCGAGCGCAGAGAATTTCTCGGCGTTCAGCAACAGTTCTTCGGTCGTTCGGATGCGCTTCTTGGTTTCCGACTGGGAAGTCTGCACGCCGCGGTGATATTCGAAATAAAGTTCATCGCGCCACGTCGGCACCGTCATGGAAGGAAGTTTCTTCTCCAGGTCGTCGAAGAAAGACTTCGCGGTGCTGAAGCGCAGAGTGGGATAAACAACATCTGGTTTCATCCACCGCGTGGCGTTGTCCAGCATGGTTCGCGTCGGCCCGCCCCCATGATCGCCGACACCGTAAAGATGCAGCATGTCGGATTGTTGCTTAGCGTCCGTCCCGTACAGAGAGGGAATCCAGATAGAAAGGTCTTTGGCCATCTGTGCTGGTTCAATCCCGCTGGCGTAATCATGCGGAAAGTAGGTTAAAATGCGGCTGCCGTCGGGCGATTCCCACCAAAACAGTTTGTACGGAAACGTGGTAAATTCGTGCGCCCACATCAGTTTTTGCGTCACGAAATAATTCATGCCGGACTTCTTGTAGATTTGCGGAAGCTGCCAGTTGTAGCCGAACGAATCCGGATTCCATCCGATCTTCACGTCGATTCCGAATTTATTCTGAAAATAGTGCTTCCCCACGAGGATCTGCCGGACAAGGGATTCTCCCCCTGGCATGTTGAGGTCCGGTTCGACCCACATTCCGCCAATGACTTCCCAGCGGCCTTCGCGTACGCGCTGCTCAATTTCCTTGAAGAGATCGGGATATTTTTCTTCCATCCACACATAGGTGCGCGCGGAAGACATCGTGAACTTGAAGTCCGGGTATTCCTGCATCAGGTCGAGAGCGCTTCGAAACGTATTGCGCACAACCTCTACGGTTTCAGTCCATGGCCACAGCCAGGCCATGTCAATGTGCGAGTTGCCGGCCGCGCGAATCGTGAATTGCTTCAGCCAGGGATCCAGCACTTTTAGTTTTGCTTGGGCTTGCCGCAGAGACTCGTCGAAGGCTCCCTGATCTCCGCGATCCAGCGCTGTGAAGTCAATTGCTCTTACGCACGAATCGATCTGAGCTTCGCGCTCAGCCTTGCCATCGGGGAATGCGGCCACTATGGGCCGCGCGGAAATAATCTCTTCGCGCAGGATGCTCGGATCTGGGCGGTTGGCTGGGGCTTCCAGGTTTAGCTGGCTGCGGTATATCTGTGTGCCACCCTGGCCAGCGTTTACGCGCACGGCAATCAGGAACTTCTGGCCGGGTTGCGCGTTCTCCGTCAGCAGAATGGCCTGCTGCGTGTCTTCGTCGCCGCGTTCTACGAGGGACCCATTGGAAAACACGGTGATGGTGATCGAATCATTGCTGGTCAGAAGCAGTTCCAGTTTCACGCGCGACCCTCGAACCGCATATCCGTTAACCTTTTCCGGGATTTCAATCGAGCCGCGAAACACCCGCGCACCGGTTTTCCATTCTTCGCGAATTTTCATGGTGGGCCAATCAGCGTCACTAAGTGAAGGGTCTTCCGGGTGCGCCATTTCGGCGTGGTAGCGCCACTCCGGGAGCTGCAGAGTCTGTATCGACTCAAGCCGGTCGAGAATTGGTTTGTAGGGATCCGGCGGCTCTTTGGACTGGGCGAAGCTGTTTCCTGCCGATAGAAGAAAGGCGAAAAGTGTTGCTGCGAAGAACTTTTTCATGATGTCCCCACTTGCCCCACCGGCTTTTCTTGGCTAGACACGATTCAGATACTCAACATTCCTGCGCCAAAGCTCAATCCTCACAAATAAGGCGAGCAAAACAGGCTGATTCGCGAGAATCCGGTGCGAGCTTGGATCGGTACCCACATCCACGCCGCCCGGCGTGACTGGACACACTAAAGCTTATGCGCCCGAATTGCACTCTCCCCGAGAGGCTAGAAGGGTGTCAACCCACCTCGATGTCATTTCGACATTCCCATGTAAGCCATTCATGCGCCTAGAGATATCTACTATCATTCCCCGTGCCATCTCTTGAAGATTGGGCCCTCGCGGCCACGTGCGTGCATTCATGCTGTAGTATGAGACCGTATGCGCGCCTTGCCGGGACTCCTACTGCTCGCACTTCTCACGGCCTCAGGACCATCCCCTCAAGGCCCAAAGTCAGGGGAGCTCGCAAAGCCATTTCCTGGCAAATTTGTGGATGTCAGCTCCAAGGTTGGCTTGCACTTCCAGTACGCTTCTTCTCACACCCTGAAGCATTATCTGCCCGAAACGATGGGAGCGGGCGTCGCTCTCTTCGACTATGACAACGATGGTCGCCTCGACATATTTCTTGTGAATGGCGCGCCCCTCGCTGATCCCACACCCAAGGGAAGCGTCCCGCAGAAAACCGGGCCCCAGTACTGGAATCGTCTATTCCATCAGAAACAGGACGGTACGTTTGAAGATGTCACCGAGAAGGCCGGCCTGCAAGGTTCCGGTTATGGGATGGGAGTCGCCGTGGGTGACTATGACAACGACGGCTTCGAGGATTTGTATGTGACGGCCTACGGCGGGAATAAGCTCTACCACAACAATGGCGACGGTACCTTTACCGACGTTACCGAGAAGGCCGGCGTCGCAGGCAGCGGCTGGTCCACCAGCGCTGCCTGGGTAGACTTGGATAACGATGGTCTCCTCGACCTCGTTGTTCTTCGTTATGTCCAGTGGGACTTCGACGACATCTGGTGCGGCGAGCACAAAGAAGGCTACCGCTCCTATTGCCATCCCGACTATTTCCAGCCCATCACGCCGCTGGTCTATCACAATGACGGCAACGGCCATTTCACCGAAGTCTCGCAGAAAATCGGCCTTTCGAAACCTGGAAAGGGCCTTGGCATCGCCATCGCCGATTACGATCGCGACGGCCACATTGACGTCTTCGTCGCCAACGACTCCATGGTTGAATTTCTCTATCACAACAAAGGTGACGGAACGTTTGAGGAGGTCGGCCTCCTCTCTCAGGTCGCCGTCGACGGTGACGGCCGCACATATGCGGGAATGGGCGTCGATTTTGCCGATTACAACAACGATGGCTGGCCGGACCTAGTGATCACGGATCTCGCCAATCAGCGGTACGCTCTTTACCAGAACAACGGCGATTCCACATTTGACTACGCTAGCTTCACCACGGGCCTCGTGCGCTCCACGATGCTGCACTCCGGCTGGGGCGTTCGTTTCCTGGATTACGACAACGACGGCTGGAAGGATCTGCTGGTCGCCCAGGGCCACGATCTCGATACCGTCGAACTCAACTATCCCAATCTTCACTATCATGAACCCATGCTGCTTCTGCGCAACACGGGGAAAGAGTTCGTCGATGTCTCCGCGGACTCGGGCGCAATTTTTCATCAATCCTGGCTCGGCCGCGGCATGGCCATCGGCGACATTGACAACGACGGCCGCCTCGACGCCGTCGTTACCACCAACGACGGTCCCGTCTACATCCTCCACAATGAGACGCCCACGCAAAATCACTGGCTCACATTGAAGCTCGTCGGCCACAAGAGCAATCGCGACGCCATCGGCGCGGCAGTCAAAGTCGTCACCGCAAAAGGCCCGCAGTTCGCCACCGCCTCCACCGCCGGCAGTTACTTGTCCTCCAGCGACAAGCGCGTCCATTTCGGCCTGGGCACCGAATCCGTCGCCCAAACCATCGAGATCCGTTGGCCCAGCGGCATTCTTCAAACGCTGAAAAACATTCGCAGCGATCAAATTCTGCAAGTGGACGAGCCACTCGCGGGTGCCTCCAGCAAATGAATCTGCGCGCGCTGCATTATCGCTACTCGTTCCTCGTTCTGCTCCTTGTCTCTCCGATCGCTATCCTCATCTCATCGCGCCTCGCTCATAGCCAGCAACAAACTTCGCCACCCGCTCCAAAGCCCCAATCTCCCGCTCCGGCTAGCCCCTCCGGCATGGCCACTGGCGGCGCTCATGCCCCCGTCAAAGACGCACTTTCCCGCCCCATTACCGCTGGCGGCTTCGTCGATGGTGCTCCGGTCGTTTTTCTCGACATCACCAAACAATCGGGTCTCGACAAATTCCACCATCGCTCGGGCACGCCCGAAAAATCCACAATAATCGACGCCCCGGGCTCCGGCGTCGCCCTCCTCGATTACGATAACGACGGCTGGCTCGATATTTACCTCCTCAACGGTTCCACGGTTGCCGCCACTAAAGGCAAGGAACCTCCGCCCCGCGCCATGCTCTTCCACAACAACCACGACGGCACGTTTACTGACGTCACTGACAAGGCCGGCGTCGCCAACGAGCGCTGGGGCTTCGGCGTCGCCGTCGCCGACTACGACAACGATGGCTGGCCGGACATCTACGTAGCCAACTACGGCAAGAATCGCCTCTATCACAATAATCACGACGGCACATTCACCGACGTCGCCGAAAAGGCCGGCGTCACTCTCGGCGGCTGGTCCACCGGCCCCACCTGGGGCGATTACGACCACGACGGCCTGCTTGACCTTTTCGTTCCCGGCTACGTCAATTACAACCTCGATCGCCCCGTCTTCGCCGGGAAAAACGGCGTCCCCGAAGGTGCTTGCCAATATCGTGGCGTCCCGGTTTTTTGCGGTCCTATGGGACTGATCGGCGAAGGCGATCATCTCTTCCACAACAATGGCGACGGCACCTTTACCGACGTGAGTCTCAAAGCCGGCGTCGCCGACCGCGAAGGCCGCTTCGGCTTCGCTTCTGTTTTCGCGGACCTCGACGACGATGGCTGGCTCGACCTCGTCGTCGCCAACGATTCCACACCCAACTACCTCTATCGCAACCGTCGCGACGGCACCTTTGAAGATGTGAGCTATGAGAGTGGCTTCGCTGTCAACGAAGAAGGCCGCGCTCAAGCCTCCATGGGCATTGCTCTCGGCGATTACAATCGCGACGGCAAGCTCGACCTTTTCATCACCACCTTTTCCGACGACTACAAAACGCTT
>Ga0207032_1196_pt1 | contig 14783 bp, 11 predicted proteins | sample Alteio_BWMinCont_38_FD_153308 | JGI IMG/M metagenome (GOLD analysis project Ga0207032, IMG submission 153308) | Enriched cells from forest soil in Barre Woods Harvard Forest LTER site, Petersham, Massachusetts, United States -... | ecosystem: Environmental > Terrestrial > Soil > Temperate forest >... | reverse complement strand
TTAAATTTAAAATAGATGTAGTGCTGTTTTGAGCCATAATATAGTTGTTGGGTACGTATTCGTACGGATCAACTTTAACAAACGCATCTTTAATGGTTGGAGCCTTATAAGCAAATGCAGCGGCAAATTCTCTCCTGTTGGTAAGCGAATCTATTCTTGGATCGCGTTTAGCATGAATATCAACATTATTTAACATAGTAGAACTTGGGATAAGATAAATCCGTATGGTATCGCCACGTGGCATCCCTAATACTAAATTGTAAGGCACATAACCCAGCGAAGTGATCTTTAAAGTATCGCCGAAATGAGGGTTTGCCAAATTGAAATAACCATTATGATTGGTTAATTGTATAAAGGTTGCTGCTCTTTTTACAATAGCGCCGGGAATAGGCGTGCCTGTAGCTTTATCCAATACTACGCCATTAAAGCGCTGTGCAAAAGCCTGCGCAGATAAAAACAGGAATAGGATAATGCCCGTAAGCTTTAGGTTTTTAATGGACACTTCTTCATGATTTTTATCTAAAATACCATTTAAAGGGTTGAAGGGTAAATTTTTAACATACCTTAACAAATTAGCCTGTCCGCAGAGAATCGCTTTTAACAATATTTTCTAACTATTTACCAAATGTGCCATCAGGCACATCTGGTTGGTAGCGATAGGTTGTATATGCACCAAGCGTTCCTATAGGAACGCCTCGTGATTAATGATACGTTCTCTACCAACCAAAAGTTCCTATGGAACTAACTCAGGTCAGGTAAATTTAAAAAGCAATCCGGGTCCGTGCCTGCCAGTATGCCGTTTACAGGAGGCTTATTATTACCTTTGCAGCTATGATTGAGGTTACATTAAAAAAGGGCAAAGAGAAAGCCGTATTGCATCGCCATCCCTGGGTATTTTCGGGGGCTATAGAAAAAGTTAAGGGTAAGCCAGCAAATGGGGATATTGTTAAGCTGTTAAACATAAAAGGTGATTTTATGGCCTATGGCTTTTATAACGATCAATCGCGTGTGGCATTACGATTGTTGGAGTGGGATGAAAATGTTGTTATTGGCGAAGACTGGTTTCGCAATAAAGTAGCAGTTGCAGTTGCAAGTCGCAACAATATTTTAGCTGATGGCACAACCAATACCTGCCGTTTAATATTTAGCGAATCAGATTATCTGCCCGGTTTGATAGTTGATAAATATGCCAATCATTTAGCGGTACAGATACTAACCTCGGGTATTGAAAAAATGATGCCGGTTATAATTGATGAACTGCAGCGTTTGCTAAAACCAGAAAGCATTTTTGATAAGAGCGACGCCTCTTCCCGTTCACATGAAGGATTGGAAACGGAAAACATCGTATTGGCAGGCAGCAATCCGCCTGCGTCTGTTGAAGTGAAAGAAAACGGTATTATTTATAATATCAATATAGCCGAAGGGCAAAAGTCAGGTTTTTATTGCGACCAGCGCGATAATCGTAAAATACTGGCATCATACACTAAAGACAAAAAGGTTTTGGATTGCTTTTGTTATACCGGTGGCTTTACATTAAATAGCCTGCAACAAGGTGCATCATTTGTAACCAGTGTGGATAGTTCGGCACTTGCTATTGAAACGCTGAAAGAAAACATAGCCCTTAATAAACTAAATGCTAAACAGCATACAACGGTTCAATCAGATGTAAATAAGCAGCTAAGGGTGTTCAGGGAAGAAGGAGAGAAGTTTGATGTAATAGTGCTCGACCCGCCAAAGTATGCACCTTCACGCTCGGCTTTAGACAGGGCATCAAGAGCCTATAAGGATCTTAACCGGTTAGCCATGTTGCTGCTTAATGACGGCGGCTTACTGGCCACCTATTCCTGCTCGGGTGCTATGAATATGGAAACCTTTAAACAGGTAATAGCCTGGGCCGCGCTGGATGCCGGTAAACAGGTGCAATTTATTTACCAGTTTTGCCAACCCGAAGATCACCCGGTACGGGCCTCATTTCCTGAAGGGGAATATTTAAAGGGGCTATTGTGCAGGGTGTTTTAGTTGTCTGAACCATGATTTTTAGGATTAAAAGATTTTTCCGAGGCTATTAGATTTGACAACTTTTTAAAAGTTGTCAAATCTTTGTCGCAGTAAAGAGAGGAATTCCTGTCTTGTCGTTCTTTGATTTAGTCAAGCCTTACGCTTCCGTACTTTGAGGTAATGTTAATTACTTTATCAGCATCGCCTTTACCTAAATAGCCTGTATAATTTTGAGTAGGCCTCCATCCACGCCTGTTTCCTTGTGCTGCTTTATCCGAAATATTAACGGCATGGCTCCCGTAATTAAAGCTTCCGTAAGTCACGGTCACGTTAAAATCTGCATTTTCGTCGCCACTTACACCTAATTTGATATTGGTATAAGTTGAATTAACTGACAAGCTTTTTAAGTTTTTGCCCAGGTCAGCTATCTGAAAACCACCACTAAACTTTACGCTAAAGTTTCCAAATGTAGTAAGCTTGCCAATTTTTACAGCGCCATAGCTAACATTTGCAGTTAGTTTATCAGCCGAACCTAAAGTAAGACTGCCATATTTAACATCAACATTATTCCCGCTCAAATTTTCAATGTTCACACTTCCATAGCCCACATTTATTTCATTATCAGCATTGGTTAACGATTTAGCCGATAAGCCACCATAGGAAAGATTAATCAATACTTTTCCGTCCAGGCTTGGAAGCTCAATATGGCCATATTTATTGTTGATATTTAATGCGTTTTTGGCAGGCATATAAACCATATAATCCACTTCCATTTTGCGGTAAGAACTTTGGCCGTTAAACCATGATGTCCACGAATCGCCTTGTTTGCCAATATTAGTTTGGAAAGATACTGTTGAGCCACTTTTGCTATCGCTGATGGTCACGTTATCCAGCCATTTTTTTGTTGCTGATTGGTCTTTGGCTTCAACTTTAACCTGGACATCTACCTTGAATTCATTTTTGTTCCAGGTATTAACAATCACTTTCCCAAAACGGTTATCTATCTGCAACTTATCATTATCGTCAACTGTATAGCTTTTACTATAGGTTTTTACCTGTTCATTGTTATCGTCATGATTTTGCGCAAAACCTGATAAATTGATCATCAGTAATGCGGCAATCATCATTATTACCGGGTTTTTAAATGTCCTGTACTTCATTGGGTTGTTCTTTTTTCATTTGATTAAATTGTTCAATTACCATTAATTGCTGGTTGAGCAGTTCGGTTTGTACCTGTAAATTTCTAATCATTGCCTGTAGAACCGCTTCGCGGTTGGGGCTATTGGTCAAATCTCTGCTTAGTTTTTTATAAGTAGAATCCATTTGTGCAATTTCAGTAGTAAATTCCTTGTACAACTGCGGATCTGATTTTGATAATGTTTTTAGTTCTGTGCGTTTGTCGGAGATCAGCCTGGCGTAATGAACCTGTTGTTTAGCATACTCCGGGTTTATAGCCGCCAGGTTTATACCATTGCCTGCTTTTTCATTCCGTAAGTATAAAACAAAGCTTATGCTCATCACCACAATTACGGTTGCAGCCACCCGCAATACAAACCCGAGCGAAAACGTTTTTTTCTGTTTAGCAGGCTCTTCAAAATCAGCAGGTAGTCGCTCTTCAATATTACCCCATAAGCCTGCCTTTATCTCCAGGTCATCAAACTCTTCTCTATTCGCTTTTATAAAACCCTCTAATCGCTTGCTCATACTATACTTTCCTTCCTTTTTAATAATTCAACCAATTTGCGTTTTGCACGTAAAAATTGCGTGCGTGATGTGTTTTCGGCAATATTTAATATTTGGCCTATTTCTTCGTGATCATATCCTTCCAACAGGTAAAGCGATAACACTAACCGGTAACCGTCAGGCAATTCCTTTATCGCATCTTTAACCTGGGCAACTTTATACTGTATGTCCTCGTCGTCTTCCGGTAAATCATCAGGTATATTTTCTAACTGCCCCTCTTCAAATTCGGCCCATTCTATTTTACGTTTTCTTAATAAATTAACTGATTTGTTGACTACTATTTGCTTCAGCCATAAACCAAAGGTTGTTTCCTGTCTAAAGTCTTTTACCTTATTAAAAGCATCCAAAAAAGCTTCCTGTAAAACATCTTCCGCGTCGCCAATATTGCCCACCACCCTAAAGGCAATGTTTAACATCGCTTTAGCATATAACCGGTAAAGTTCATAGCAGGCTTTTTTACTACCTTGCTTACACTCAACCACCAGGTTGTAATGTTTGTCAATAAATACTGCTTCCAAATTTTTTCAGCTTTCAGGTTATATGACGCAGCAATTTGTAAAACGTTGCACGGATGGGAATAATAATTGTCTGAACCATGATTTGTAGGATTTACAGATTACCCTGATTATTGCATGACGCAAACTTTTATCATGATAATCCTTAAATCCTACAAATCATGGTTCAGACAACAATCCATGGTTCAGAAATCCATCAATAGCATTTACCGCATTTTGATAACGTTCATCGCCAGTACCGGTAATCAGTACATAGTTGGCATTAAGCTCATTCAGTTCTTTGTACCATACGGCCATAAAATGCTCGCGCATGTTTGGGAAATCGCGCAGAGGATCGTCCTGCCAGGGAAGGTCGATATTTAAGAGAAGATAAAGATCATAATGCTGTTTGGGCAATTCATCCAGCACTTCCTGTGGTGATTTACCAAACATATGATCGCTCCATATTTTTACGGTGATAAAAGTGGTATCGCAAATTAGAATCTGATTAGCCTGTGGCAGCAATTCTTTTTCAAGCGCCAGCTGTCCCTGAAACATATTGATCTCATCCTGCCAGGTAGGAGGGGCAGTTAACTTTTCGCAATACTCGCGTGCAAACTCAGGTACCCAAACAGTATGATAATACTCAGCCAAATAAGCCGACATGGTCGATTTTCCGGTTGATTCCGGTCCGACGATGGCTATTTTTTTTATTTGGGATATGTTAGACATTGGTTTTGTGCAATTTAATTAATCTAATAATGATTTATTAGATTAATGGCCATATCTATTAACGTGCATCATGAAAATCTTTAAATCCTTAAATCATGGTTCAGACAATCTGCTTTTTATAATCCCTTTTCCAGTCTATATAACCCATTAAGGCAATGCCTACATAAATGGCATACATCACGGCAGTGAGATCAAGGTGTTTAAACAAGTAAACGCCTACATATATAATATCGACAAATATCCATATCAGCCAGTTCTCTAAAACCTTTCGGGCCAAAAATATTTGTGCAACCAGGCTACAGGCTGTACAAAAACTATCAATATAAGGATAGGAGGCAGGAGTGTACTTTAATACCGATCCTAAAATATAGGTGAAAATGATAATGGCAATTACAGAAAAAAGTATCTCTTTCTTTTTTATCAGTACAACCGGTGTCTTATTATCTGTAGCAGGTTTCCTGCTCCAAAAATACCAGCCGTAAATGTTCATTGCCAAAAAATAAAACTGGAGGCCCATATCTGCATATAGATGGGCGTTGAAAAAAATAAATATGTAAATGGCTACACTTATTATGGCGATGGGCCAATTCCAGATAATGTTTTTTGCAGCAAGATATACACAAAGCAACCCTGTGATAACGCCAATTATTTCTAATGTCGACTGGCTTTGCCACCAGGTTTGCAGCGCATGTATAATTCCCATCAGGCCAAATATAGTTGAAACTTATAAATATTGCCGGGATTGCAATGGGATGAAGTAGTCTGCCTGATAATAGTGTAAATGTTTATTGCGCGTTTACGACCTTTTTAACCTTACAACATTTGGCAACGACGCATTCGGGCGAAATTTTATAGGCAATACGAAAAAAAGCTATCTTTTATAAAAAAAAGTATGTTTTGTTAATTAAAAACCGCTAATTTTATCGCTAAGATTTAAACAACCCAGGAAGCCGCGTGGTTTTATCAGGAAATGGCACCTGGGGATTACACAAAAACTTAATTGTTAATTTTTTTTGGAGAAAGCCGTTCCGTTTCAAACCGGAACGGCTTTTGTTTTTTAATGCACGTCAGTCGGTACTTTGGCGTTCTTCTTAAATGGCTGCAGATAAAGCAACGGTATCGAAAACAACATTACCAAACCTGAAATATAATAAGCATCGTCATAAGTCAATAGTAATGACTGGCGGGTTACCGCACCTTCAATTGCAGCATAAGCCATATGCAGTGCATCATAGGCAGATTTACCTTTAGCGATAAAAGCTTGTTGCAACATATTCAGCCGGTCTATAAACGCATTATTGTATGGATTTATGTTGGATAGCAAGTTACTGCGATGGAAACCTGTGCGGACATGAATAATTGTAGTGAGCACGGCTATACCAAATGAACCGCCTAACTGGCGCATCATGTTATTTAAGCCCGTACCCTGACCCAGTTCCGGACCTTTCAAATCGGCTATCGCGAGTGTAGTAAGCGGTACAAATAACAACGCCATACCAACGCCTCTGATTAACAATGGGATCAATACATCGCTTTGCCCGGTGCTTAATGTTGAATGGCTTAACATCGTAGTAAACACGAAGAACAAGAACATGCCCCCTGTTGCCATAAATTGAGCCGGGATACCTTTGTTAAGCATTTTCCCGATAAATGGCATCATGATGATGGTACACAATCCGCCCGGGAACAGTAGCTCGCCGGTTTGCTGTGCCGAGAACCCGAGCAGGTTCTGACAAAATACCGGGAACACGAACACCGAACCATACAAGCCAAAGCCCAATACAAACGAAGTAAACATACCTACCGCAAAGCTTCGATGTCGCATGATGCCAAAGTTCACAATAGGATAATCAATGCTTAGCTCGCGCCAGATAAACAGGACAACCCCTAAAACGGCTGCTACGGTAAGCACAAGGATATAAGTTTTGGCAAACCAATCTTCCGACTCGCCTTTTTCAAGAATAGTTTGCAAACTGCCTACTGCTACTGCAAGTAAGCCAATGCCCCACCAGTCTATCGGTTTTCCCTTCGCTTCTTTTGGCGTTTCGTGTATAAAGGTGAAGGCGCAAAAAGCCGCCAGCGCTCCTACCGGGATGTTTACATAAAATATCCACCGCCACGAAAAGTGGTCAGTAATAAACCCGCCGATGGTTGGCCCTACAGTTGGCCCAACAACCGCACCTAAACCAAACAATGCGGTTGCAGTCCCAATTTGTTCACGCGGCCATGTTTCAACTAAGATAGCTTGCGAGGTTGATATTAAACCACCGCCCGCAAGCCCCTGTAATATCCTGAAAACTATCAGTTCATTAAGGCCGGTAGCATTACCGCATAAAAATGAGGCGATAGTAAACACGATTATCGAAGTGATAAAATATTGTTTCCGCCCAAAGCGGCTACCCAGCCAGCCTGACATGGGTAGCACAATTACGTTTGCTACCGCATAACCGGTAACCACCCAGGCAACGTCTTCTAACGTGGCGCCCAGGTTTCCCTGTATTTGCGGTATCGATACATTCACAATCGTGGTGTCAATCAGTTCCAGTAATGAAGCGATGATAACCGTGATGGTAATGATCCATTTTTTAAAGCCAGTTTCAGCCATTATCTTTTATTCTGTATTAATAATAAATTCTTTGACAAAGTCTTGAGTCTGCAGTCTTAAGTCCCGGGTAAAAGCAAATAAGCTTTCGACTTTGGACTTAAGACTCCGGACTAAACTTAGTCTTTTATAATAACAGACACGTTTACGCTCATTCCGGGGCGCAGCCTGTCCATTACGTCTTTACCGGCGTTGATCTTAATTTTAACCGGTATACGTTGTACAACTTTAACATAGTTACCGGTTGCATTATCCGGAGGCAATAATGAAAATTTCGCGCCTGTAGCGGGTGCAAAATTATAAACGGTGCCGTCTACTTTTAACTCAGGGAAAGCATCGATCTCAATATTTACCTTCTGTCCGTCGTGAATTTTATCTAACTGCGTTTCTTTAAAGTTGGCAGTGATATATAAGCTGCTGTCATTTACAATTGAGAATAAAGTTTGACCGGCCTGTACTAACTGACCTAACTGTACATTCTTTTTTGAAGTAATACCACTTGCAGGTGCTTTAATAACGGTATAGGTTAACTGCAATTTGGCAAAATCAACATCAACCTGGCGTTGATTTACACCTGTATTGGTAACCTTTAACTGGCTGCGGGTAGTACCTACCTGTTCCTGTGCAGCTTTTAACTGATCTTTTGCAGCTTGTAGGTTTGCCTGTGCTACTTCCTGGTCAGATTTTGCCTGGTCAAATTGTTGCTGGGTTATAGAGCCATCTTTTATCAGGTTGGCATAACGTAGATAATCTTTATTTACCTTATCCAAACGCGCCTGTGCCGATTGAACCCCGGCGTTGGCTACTGCTGAATTTGCTTCGTTGGTATAGATCTGCGATTCGTTAACGCCGATGCCTGAGCTTGCACCTACCTGCGCGGACTGTGCCTGCTCCAGTTTTACTTTATAGTCGCGGTCGTCAATTTTTACCAGCACCTGGCCGCGGTTAACGTGCGTGTTTTCTTCAAACATGATGCTATCCACATAACCACCTACACGAGCCACTACCGGGCTTATGTTGCCGTCAATTTGCGCATCGTCGGTGTCTACGTGTTTACCATAATATATATATTCCTTAACCCCGAAAATGATACCGCCTATAAGTATCACTCCTAATATGATAGGAAGTACCCTGTTTGGTTTCTTTTGGGTTTCGTTTTCTGGTGTTGATTGCTTTGCCATCTTATTTTAATTGTTGAATTATTGAATGAGTGATTTAGTGAATGAGGGTGCTATCTGCATCCCGATAGCTATCGGGACCGCATATTTACTTGTTAAGTTTTCCGGTTGATTTAATTAAAGTGTAATAAGCCAGTCCGGCATCAGCTTTTGCTAATTCCAAATTGATCTGTGCCTGGTATAATAGGGTTTCTGCATCCGCTTTATCGGTTGCCGAAGCTATATTGCTTTTGTATTTTGAAGTCAGGATGTTATTATTTTCGCCTGCCTGCTCAATTGATGTCTGTAAAAGTTTGATCTTATCCAAAGCGGTCAGGTAATTCTGGTAGTTTTGATTGATCTCGTTTTTTACATTATCTGTAGTAATACCCTTGTTAATAGCTACCTGGTCCTTTTGTATCCTGGCCTCGGCAACTTTGTTTTTATTGAGCCATAACGCATCAAATTTCCATGCAGCGGTTAGCCCGATGGTTATCGGCGTTATAAAATTACCGGTTTGAGGAAGTGGATTTCCTGAAACATCCACATAATAACCGGAAGCTGCTGCCGATAAAGTAGGTAAGGTATTAGCCTCAATACTTTTTATATTGGTTTCTGCATAACGATTACGCAGATCAAGCTGGGCCAGTTCCTGGCGGTTGTTCATAGCCGAATCGATATAATTAGCTAATGGGGCTATAGGTCTGTCGGCTTCAATAATCTGGTTAATGTTTAACTGGGTGCTTTCGGGCAAACCCAATAAAATATCCAGGTTGTAGTTAATGATTTTACGGTTGCTTTCCAGGTCGATGCCGGTCAGCTCTACATTTGATCTTTGTAACTGGAAGCGTAATACATCATTTTTAGTAACTAATCCCTGGTCAAAAAAACGTTGCGACTGATGTATCTGCTCGTCAATAGTATTCAAATTTTGCTGAACCACCTTTTTACTTTGCAGCACTTTATATAGGTTGTAATAGGCACTTATAATGTCATAAGTGATCTGGTCCTTGTCTTTAACAATATCCAGCCGGGCAATCTGGGTCAACAGGTTAGTTGATTCAAGCGCATACCTGTATTTATAGCCGGCAAAAATTGTTTCGTTTAATGAAGCAATACCTAAGTAAGCATTGGCGCCGCTTGGCAGGTGAATAGTTTGTGGACCAAAATTAAGCGTGTTTGCCGGTATCTCTGCCCTGTCATAAGTAAGGCTCACACTGCCGGTAGGTAAATTGCCATCCTTAGTCTTGTTGTAACCGGCTACAGCCTCATCAATTTTTGATTGCGATAGCTTTAAAACCTTACTGTTGGCTACACCTAATTTAATGGCTTCGTCTAAAGTGATGGTTCTGTCCTGCGCTGCAGCAGGTTTTACAAATGCAATACCTGCTATAAGAAGAGCTATAAAATAGCGTCTAAAAATGCGGGTTCGTTTTGTAAGTGGATCTGGGTTGATGTTATTATTTGTTGTTGTCATGTTCATTCAATAAGTAGCTTTTCAATAAATTCTTCAAGAAGGTTTTTAAACGGGGCTTCAATTTTTCCTCCAATATTTTGTCATCCTCTATATCGTACCCCAACATCCGTGATGACATGAGCGGCATGTTTACAATATAATTTTTAGTGCCATACAGCGTTGCAATAATTAATGGTATATCTAATTCTTTTTTAAATTCGCCGCTGTCTATCCCCTCGTTAATTATTTTGGTTAGCTCCGATACATTTTTCATCAAAATATTACGGATATTATCAGAAAGCTCAGTCTTTTTATTCATGCCCATTTCCTGGTATAATAGTTTTTGGAAACAGTTATTAGATACTACGCGTTCGCTATAAAGATCAATATAGCTTGCAATTTTATCCCAGGCAGTTATACTATCATCATTACCAATGCTTTGGAGAATCTCCTGCGAGCTGGTTATCTTACGATCAATCACAGCTACAAATAATCCTTCTTTCGATCCAAAATAATAATTAAGCATAGCCATATTTACACCTGCTTCGCCGGATATTACCCGGGTAGAGGCACCATCAAATCCGAGTTCTGAAAACACTTTTTCAGCCACATCCAGGATATGATCTTTCTTGTCAATTTTGTCTTTGTCCATTACTTTTAACATCTCTTTCTGATACAAAGTTAATCAAACGATTGATTAAAATAAAATATATTTTCAAATACTTATTAAGTTACTGATAATCAATGGTAAAAAATTAATCAACCGATTAATTATACACTTAAATTACATTCATTTTGATAATTTGTTTTATTATTGGGATAATAAATGCGCCTTATACAACCTCTTCAAAACAGAGAGTTTAAAAGGTAACGATTGGAGTCCTTTCTTTTGGACAGAACAGGTAAGCATAAATTATTTATTACTGTATATTAGCATATGAAGCAGCTTAAATTAACTGTACTCTTTTTATTGATCTTCGGCTCTGTTTTTTCACAAACGGCCCCCCCCGCAGATGTCGCTACCATTGAACAAAGCTTTAAAAAGCTAAATGTATTGGGTAGCGTATTATATGTAGCTGCGCATCCTGATGATGAAAATACCCGCTTACTGGCTTACCTGGCGCAGGAAAAACATTACCGTACCGGCTATTTATCATTAACCCGTGGCGATGGCGGACAAAACTTAATTGGTAATGAGCAGAGCGAGTTATTGGGTTTGATACGTACACAAGAGCTTTTAGCCGCACGGCGTGTGGATGGCGCCGAACAGTTTTTTACCCGCGCCAATGATTTTGGTTTTTCAAAAGGACCCGAAGAAACTTTAAAGATATGGGACCGGGAAAAAGTGCTGGGTGATGTAGTGTGGGTGATCCGCAAATTCAGGCCCGATGTTATTATTTGCCGGTTCCCTACAACAGGCGAGGGTGGACACGGCCATCATACCTCATCCGCTATATTGGCCCAGGAAGCTTTTACTGCAGCCGCCGATCCCAAACGTTTCCCTGAACAATTAGAATATGTACAACCATGGCAAGCCAAACGGTTATTATGGAACACCTTTAATTTTGGCGGAGCAAACACAACCGCTGAGGACCAGTTTAAGATAAACGTAGGTGTTTATAACCCCATTACCGGCAAAGGTTATGGCGAAGTTGCTGCAGATAGTCGTTCTAACCATAAAACACAAGGATTTGGCACTGCCAAACAACGCGGCGAAAGCTATGAATATTTTAAAACCATTTTAGGTGATGCACCAAAAACCGATTTGATGGATGGCATCAATACCGCCTGGAGCAGAGTAAAGGATGGTGGTAGCATTGCTGCCACGCTGGGTATTATTAAAAAAGATTTTGATATGGACGTCCCCGAAAAATCCGTACCTGCGTTAGTAAAATTGCTGGGCTCGGTAGAAAAAGTCAGTGATACTTATTGGCGTACTTTAAAAACTAAAGAACTGAGCGACTTAATAGCCGCTTGTGCGGGATTATGGTTTGAAGCATATACTACCGAACCTGCTTACAGCTTGGGCGACGACATGAATATCCGTTCTCAGGTAATAAGCCGTTATGGCCTTAACATCTCTTTAAATGGCTTGACAGTAGTGCAGGCGCGGGATAACAAAACTTCAAATTTCTTTGTTGGCCCCATTGCCAATTATGAGTTACCCGTGGCTAGTAAAGGTAAAGTTATCCCGGCAAATGAAATCCAAACTTATAATAATAATTGCATAACCGGTCAAATATCACAGCCATATTGGCTGGAGTCGCCACATCCTATAGGGACTTATCAAATTAACGACGAAACCAAAGTAGGCAACCCCGAAAATCCTGATGCGCCAACAATGAAATTTGAATTTTTGATCGAAGGTCATCCATTAACCATTAATAGGAAACTGATGTATAAATACGTAGATCCTGCAAAGGGTGAGATCTATCAGCCTGTCGAAATAACGCCGCCGGTAACTGCAAATATCGAAAGCAAGGATTATATTTTTAATACCGCACAATCGCAAACCGTACAGGTAAAACTACAAAGCTTTACCAAAACTACCGGCAGCATCAGCATTAAACCGATAGCCGGGTGGAAAATAACCCCTGAGAAAATTGATTTTACCGATAAAAATAAAGGCGACGAGTGGATGGTTTCTTTTACCGTAACGCCAACCGATAATCAACCCAAAACCAGCATTTTTGAAGCAGTAACAACCGTTGGCGGCAAATCCTATGCAATGGGCATACAGCGCATACGCTATGACCATGTGCCGTCGATAACGCTGTTTCCACCTGCACAAGCCAAATTGATCAACATCGGCCTGAAAATTGCAGGACGGAAAATTGGCTATATAGCCGGTGCGGGCGACCAAATGCCCGAAGCATTGACACAAATAGGCTATGACGTTCATCAGCTTACCGAAAATGAGATCATGAACGGTGATCTTTCTGTATATGATGCCATAGTAACCGGTGTACGTGCTTACAATGTTAACCCGCGTTTGGTAGTTGAACAACCAAAGCTGATGGCCTATGTTAAGAATGGCGGTAACTTATTGGTACAGTATAATAATAATAACGGTTTGGTTACTAACCAGATAGGCCCATATCCTTTTCGCCCGGTAAATCAGCGTGTAGTGGATGAAAACGCTAAAGTTACTTTCCTGGATACGCAGAACCCGGTTTTAAACTATCCCAATAAAATTACCCAGGCCGATTTTGATGGCTGGATACAGGAGCGGGGTTTATATTTTGTAAGCAACATCGACCCGAAATACCAAACCATCCTGCAAATGAATGATGTGGGCGAAGCGCCCAATAATGGCTCATTAATAGTTACCAATTATGGCAATGGGCGCTTTGTGTATACTTCGCTCGCCTTTTTCAGGGAATTGCCAGCGGGTGTGCCCGGAGCATACCGGTTATTTGTGAATTTGTTAAGTAAGCCGAAGAATTGATTATATTCCGCTAAATAATTTAACAACTTGCATTTAACCAATGAAACGAAGATCGTTTGTACAAAAAGCAGGCTTATTAAGTAGTGGGCTACTGTTGGGACGATCAATGTCTGTAGCATCGGCACAGGCTTTTCCGATAGTTCGCACCGCAGCATCACAAAGACGGTTTAATAGTCCGGCGATAGAACAAGCAATAATTGAGTTCAAAGCCAATGTAAAAAATAAAGAGTTGGGCTGGCTTTTTAACAACTGTTTCCCAAACACGTTGGATACGACTGTAACTTTTAAAATAACCGATAACCGCCCGGATGCTTATGTTATTACCGGGGATATTGATGCCATGTGGCTGCGCGATTCGAGCGCACAGGTATGGCCCTATTTAAATTTTATAAAACAGGACAAGAGCCTGCAGCAATTAATAGCAGGCGTTATTAACCACCAAACCACCTGTATATTAAAAGACCCGTATGCCAACGCTTTTTACAATGACCCTAATAAAGTAGGCGAGTGGGCACATGATGTTACCAAAATGCAACCGGGTATTCATGAGCGCAAATGGGAGATTGATTCGCTTTGTTATCCTGTTCGTTTAGCACACCGGTATTGGAAACTGACAGGCGATAACAGCCCGTTTAATGAACAATGGAAAAATGCGATAGCACTAACCCTAAAAACATTTAAAGAGCAGCAGCGCAAGGATAACGACGGCCCTTACTCGTTTCAGCGCCGTACATCGTGGGCCACAGATGGCGTAGCTATGAATGGTTACGGTTACCCGGTAAAACCGGTAGGGTTGATCTGCTCTATGTTTCGCCCGAGTGATGACGCTACGGTTTATTCATTTTTGGTGCCATCTAACTTTTTTGCAGTAGTGAGTTTAAAACAAGCTGCCGAAATGGTTAAACTGATAGCTAAAGATGAAATATTAGCAGCCGAACTTAACGCATTGGCAACAGAAGTGGAAGCGGCGCTGCAAAAACACGCTATTATTAATCATTCGCAATACGGGCGCATATACGCCTATGAAGTAAATGGTTTCGGCAGCTTTAATTTAATGGATGATGCAAATGTACCCAGCCTGTTAAGCCTGCCTTACCTTGATGCACTGCCCGCAAATGATCTGGTATATTTAAATACGCGTAAAATGTTGATA
>Ga0207032_1195_pt1 | contig 14851 bp, 7 predicted proteins | sample Alteio_BWMinCont_38_FD_153308 | JGI IMG/M metagenome (GOLD analysis project Ga0207032, IMG submission 153308) | Enriched cells from forest soil in Barre Woods Harvard Forest LTER site, Petersham, Massachusetts, United States -... | ecosystem: Environmental > Terrestrial > Soil > Temperate forest >... | reverse complement strand
AAACCTGGTTGGGTAATGTTTTTTGCTGCTTTCCACTTTGTTTTATCGTTATCAACACTGGTTAACGGCAGCTTCTCTTTTTCGTTAAATAGCAGCCATGCGTTTTTTATAGCCACATTGGTGTTGATGGTCCAGCTCACATCAGCGCCCTCTTCGGCATTGATTGTAAACTTATCCTGCCCATAGCTTGCTTTGCCGGTGTAGGCCGGTGGGGTAATCTTAATATTTACCGATTCTATCTGTGGTAACACTTTTTCGGGCGGTGTGGCGGAAGATTTACCTGAATCCCATAAACTTTGCGAAGCTGTATGCCAGTTATAATGACCCTTTGGTAGTACAAAACTTAAACCGATAGCGGCGATCATTAATATCCAGGCAATTTTAACACGTTTGGTGAATCCGCGCGGTAGGGCGGGTACATTTTGTAAGGCGGGTTCTATTTTACTCAGCTGTAACTGCTCTAATATATTTAAGCTGTTTACGGGCTTAATGGCCAGTTCGCTGCTTTCTTCCAGTTCGGGATAGGAGATATTTAAAAAACTACAGATAGTATGCAATGTAATTTGCCATGGGCGGCGGATAGTGGACAATATACCAAACAGGATAACAAACATAACCAGCGACAACCATGCCGACCAACCTAACAACCGATTTGTTAAGATACCCCAAATAAAAGCAATGCCCGCCGACAGTACAAAATCAGCTAATAACTGGTAGCTAATCCAAGTTTGCTGTAGTTTTTTTATTTTATGTAATCCTTCCCGCTCAGCCATTGTTGATTGAATTTTGTGTTTTGTGAGCCATCCACCGTTCGGCTGCAAAAAGTAATACTAACAACAGCCAGCAATAATTTGCCAGGTTAACAAACCCTGTGGTTTTAACGATAGTATTATGCGCGTGGTTACTGATATCGGGCATGAGTTGCTGTTGATCAATTATCCGCCTGTCGTTTTTACCAGTTGCTATTCCCTTGTCGTTAATTAGCAGTTTCATTACCCATGATGGAAATTCATTGCTCCAAACCAAATCGTTCCAGGTTGGGTTAAAATGACTGTAAAAATTATAAATATTCGTTTTAGCTTGTTTTTGTACGGTTAAAATTGAGTGCCCAAAACCATCGCGCCAGATTGTACCGTTATTTGTGGTCGGGTTTTCAATCAATTTAAACAAGGATATTTGATGATCCTGTTGTAATGCTACAGCAAACGCGCCATTGTTATTTAACCATGAATCTGAATTAACTACTTTGCCTTTTTCATAACGCAGTATATTGCTGCATTGTTGAAGTAATTTATCGCTAACCGGCTTATCTGACAACCAGAATAACCAGCCTTGATTTGCCGGGATTGCGCCGGGATTGCTGTACTGTTTAATAACAGTTTTTTGCTGCGTAAATTGACTAACAGACTGCAAAGCCGCTACTAAATATCCTGCATCGATAGAATTGTTATCTGTATAAACGGCAATTCGCAAGGTGGTTGTATCAACAGTTACCGGTTGTTGATTGCCGCTTTTTAAATTAATCGTGGCTACGCCATTAACCACGTTAACCACGAAGGGTGAGTTAGGCTGATCGCCGGACTTAATAGTAGCATAGTTGTAGGTAGTTCCTGATGGTTTGCTGCTGCCCTGTATTACCCGGATGATATTGCTATTGTTAAACCCGGCGCTTTGTATCCAGGTGCTGGTTGAATCGGCCGGGATATAGGTTTGCCAGTGCAGGTTTAAAGCCACTTGTGGTTTTTCACCAGTAAAATACGCTGCCTGATTTGGGGTAAAAATATATACGGGCAGGGTAGAGGTAACTACGGTATCCAATTGACGAACTAAATTCCAGTAGTTACCAGACTGTGTTTCGGTATTTAAAATGGAATCTTTAGGATGCAATAAAATTTGTTTCAGATCGGATTTAGGAAATCCACGGTCAAAATAATGTAACTCATAACCGGCATTGGTTAATGAATCGATACGGGTTTTGAATTTGGTATAAGCTACCTGCAGATTTTCCCGTGGGATCAATATCCAGCCTTTTACCTTGTTGGTTAACAGCTTTTTTTGCCATAAGGGTGTGGCTAGTAATAAAGCCAATACTATCAGCAGTAAACAACGTACAATAAACAAGGGGATATCCAGCAGTTTTAAACTACGACTACTTTTGCGCGATGCAGCATTAATTAATGATACGCTGCCTACTTTTAAAACTTTACCCGGCCTGATGTTCCATAGATGTATGGCCACCGGTATCACTACCGCTGCCATTGCAAATAACCATATGGGGTTGAGGAACATTTATTTGTTAGATATTAGTTGATTAGAGGTTAGTTAATTAGAGATTAGTTGATTAGAGGTTAGTTAATTGTCGCTACACTAAACTCTGATCTCCAATCACTAAACCATTCCTTTATTTCGCTGTATTAAAAAGTCGCGCAGCGCTTTGTCAAGTGGCTCTGAGGTATTGATCATTCGGTGGAAAATGTGTTTGCTTAATAGCTGCATCCTTATCTTTTCCTGGTGAGTTTGTAAGGTTTCCAGGTACTGGTTTTTTGCCTGTTGTCCTAACTGAACTACCTCCCCGGTTTCTAAATCCTGCAATGCGGCGTATCCTTTAAAATCAAAATCAAGTTCGTTTTGCGCCATCAACTGAAATACAATGATCTCATGTTTTAATGCAGCCAGCGAATCCAATAAACGGGTTATCCCGCCATCGGGTTGATACATATCTGTAATAAAGATCAGCATTTCTTTCCGGCCCGATCCTGCAAATAACTCTTTATAGTGTACCGGTTGCGTAAAAGTGCCTGACGGTTCAATATGCTCTAATTGATAATATAAACGCTGTAAATGTTGAGGATCAGGCTTCGAAGCCAGTGAAAACAAGCCGCCTTCTTTAAAAACATATAATCCTACGGCATCACCCTGCAAATTGGCCAAATAAGCCAATGAAGCTGCTAAGAAGCGGGCATATTCAATTTTTTTCAGCGTACCGTCATTGTGATTCATGGAAGCGCTGGCGTCGATCAAAAATCTGACCGATATACTTGTTTCCACTTCCGATTCGCGGATATAATACCTATCTGATCGTGCGTACATGCGCCAGTCCAGCCAGCGCAAGTCATCCCCGGGTTGGTAGCTGCGGTATTGACTGAATTCTAACCCCGGACCTTTTACGGTGCTCTTATTAAACCCGTTCATAAAGCCATCAATAACCGTTTTTGCCAATAGTGGCAAATTTTTGATGGTCATTAATACTTTGGGGTCCAGCAGCATCGGTTATTAATTTCGGATTTCGGATGTTCGATTTCGGATGTATTTTTTATTTGAATTGCGGAATTATTACCATTTAATTCCTGGTTAGATTACAGCGTTTTCGGTCGCTCAATTAACTTGATTAATTCCGTTGTGGCTTTGTCTGATGTAATGCCCTCGGCCTCGGCTTTAAAATTCATTAATACACGGTGCCTTAGTACGGGGGCCGCCATGGCATGAATATCTTCCATTAATATGGCGTAACGGCCTTTTAGCAAGGCGCGCGCTTTTGCGGTTAAAATTAATGCCTGCCCTGCACGTGGGCCGGCGCCCCAGCGCACCCATTCTTTTACATAATCCAGGTGTGTAGTATCCGGGCGGGTGGCACGGATTAACGAGCTTACATATCTTACCAAATCCTCGCTGATACTTACCTGGCGAACCAGTTTTTGTGCTTGCTGAATCTCTTCAGCTGTTATTACTGCGTTTACAGTTGCTTTTATTGTACCCGTTGTACGATTGAGTACTTCGAATTCTTCTTCAACGGTTGGGTAACCAATGCGTACCAGCAATAAAAAGCGGTCGAGTTGTGCCTCGGGTAGCGGGTAAGTCCCGGCTTGCTCAATAGGATTTTGGGTAGCGAGAATAAAAAATGGCTTATCCAGTGGGTAGGTTTGCCCGCCGTAGGTTACCTCAAACTCCTGCATAGCCTCTAACAGGGCCGACTGTGTTTTGGGCGGTGTACGGTTGATCTCATCCGCCAAAATAATATTAGCAAATAATGGGCCTTTGTTAAATTTAAAAAAGCGTTTGCCGGTGGCATGATCTTCTTCTAAAATCTCTGTTCCTACAATATCGGTAGGCATTAAATCGGGTGTAAACTGGATGCGCCTGAAGGAAAGATGCAGTGCCTGCGACATGGTTTTTACCAGCAATGTTTTGGCTAAACCCGGTACGCCCTCTAACAAACAATGTCCGCCTGCCAGGAATGCGACAAGCAACTCATCCAAAATATGTTCCTGTCCTACAATTACCTTTTGTATCTCTGTTTTTAGCTGTGGTAGCTTAGCCAACAGCGTTTTTATATTGTCTTCAGTAAGTTCCAAACCCTTTATAATATTAAAATATGGTCGATGCGTTTAATTCATCACAATATCACTCTTTTTTATAAAAAATCAGGGGTAGTTTTGATAAAATTTAAACGAAGTATCCAAAAAATTACAAGTCGGATAAGTTATTTACAACTTTGGATGAAATTTTCCATTAATTTTAGAGTTTCTATATCAAATGACCATAATTTCAAAAGCAAAATTCACATTTACCCGCTTTAGTTACCACTCGGGCGATTGGGATACCGACCAGCGTATGCCATCCAATATATTGAATTCATTGCTCGAGTATACCACTATACCCATTGAAGCCAAAGAAAGGGTAGTGGCTTTAAGTAGCCCCGATATTTTTTCCTCTCCATTTAGCTATATCAGCGGGCATAAACTGGTGCAGTTTGATGAGCAGGAACGGGCCAACTTTAAAAAATATGTTCAAAACGGTGGTTTTGTTTTTGCCGACGATTGTAACCATGATATTGACGGCCTTTTTGCCAAATCATTCGAAGCGCAAATGGCGCAGCTTTTTGGAAATGACGCATTGAAGAAAATACCGAACGACCACCCCATCTATCATTCATTTTTTACTTTTAAAGGACCACCCAACACCTCATTTGAGCTAAATGGATGGGGCGACGACCTGATACATGATTACCTGAAAGCCATTACGATTAACGGCCGCATAGCAGTTTTATATAGTAACAAGGATTATGGCTGCGAGTGGGATTATGATTTCAGGAACAAACGTTTCCTATCTGAAGATAACACCAAGTTTGGAGTGAATATTGTGGTGTATGCCATGGGCTCATAATAAAAGGAAAACCAAATTTCTAAAAATTTGATTATAAAAAAAGCCGGCTCAATTTGAGCCGGCTTTTTTGTGATTTGATTTTCAGTTGTGAATCAACTAAATATTATTATCTGCCTATAAGCGGATTGTATTGTTCTTCGTTACCAGACATTGGCCAGATATAGGAAGTTCCGTAACCGCCTACTGCAACTGCAGGTACTGAGCCTTTTGCAGGAATAGGTAAGCCTTCGCGTAACAGGTCGGCCCATCTTAAGCCTTCACCCAGGAATTCAATATTCCTTTCTTCTAAAATCTGAGCCTGAGTGGCTGTTACAAATACCGTAGTTGGATCAGACCTTTGTCTTACCGCGTTAAGCAACGCTACCGCTTGCGGATCTGTTGGGCCAACACTCAATGAGCGAGCCTCGGCTAAATTTAAAAGCACTTCAGAATATCTCATCACAGTTGCCCAATCCAGGTATGGAGAGCCCAGGGGCCATTTGGTAAGGCTGGAGTGACCGGTTTTAGCGCTTACACTAATAAACCCTCTTCTTGCATCTGTCGCTTTCCAGCCGGCATCAGTAAATAAGGTACTGCTGGTATTTATATAAAATTCGGTAGAGCCTACAGAGTTAAAATAACTGGCCAGCTGATTTTGTGTACCCGCTGTTTCTACAGTGGTAAACGGTTCAGAAAATATAGACTCAGTTGTAGTATACGGGGGAGCAAATACATTGGCAATTTTGGCCTGTAAAGCATAAGCCACGCCCGAAGTTGCTGTAAAAGGAGCTGTAGCGCTCACAATTTTGTTAGCTTCGGTAATTACACTGGCGTATTGACCCATTGCCAGGTAAACCCTGGTTTTAAAAGCTATAGCTGTATTGCGGGATGCCCTGATGGTATTTGATACTGCATCTGTACCGTAAGATATAGGTAAGCCGGTTTCGGCGGCATTCAAATCAGCTATTACCTGCGCATAAACCTGGGTTATTGAAGCAGGAGCCAGGTTAAAATTACCGTAAGCCGAGTTTCCTGTTAAACGTAACGGTACAGCCGGGCTTGAACCCGAAGAATAAGGAACGCAATACATATCTAACAGCGCATAATAAGCCAATGCACGTACAAACTGCGCTTCGGCAATATAATTTGCTGCTAAAGTGCTTCCTACTACAGTGGTGCCATAAGTTTTCATTCCATCAATAAAAAGATTACAGTCGTTAATTGCTGTATAACAATTGCTCCATAAGTTTAATACTTCAGAGCTGGTGGAAGTTACTGTTTCTGTCCAGGTTTGATAGGCTGTAATGGAGTTTGCTGTAGAGTTTATCCAGTTATCAGCTTTTACGTCGTTATATATTTGAAAACGACCACCATATATTTGGCCTGTCCGTAAAGCGGCATACAAGCCTAAAACCTGTGCATTAATACGCGCGGGAGTTGAAAATGCAACGCCGCCCTGGTTGGAAATGGACGTAGGCAGAGGCGGATATAATTGACCCTTTTGGCAAGAATAGCTCATAAGCAATGCTATGCCGATTATGAATATAAATTTCTTTTTCATTTCTTTCAAATTAACGGTTAAAATTTAAGTGAGAAACCTGCTGTAAGCGTCCTGCCATTACCTGCTGTATTCCTGTCAACACCAGGTAAGCTGTTTGAGGTACCATTTGAGCCAACTTCAGGATCAGGACCCGGATATTTGGTGACGATGAATAAATTTTGCCCCGTAACATATACACGAACACTTTTTACACCAATCCTGGTTAAAATAGGGTTAGGAAGCGTGTATCCAAAATTTATAGTTTTCACTTTCAGGAAATCTCCCCGGTAGGTATTAAAATCTGTCGGGAATGATGTACCGTTTGAAACGTTATCACCAAAAACAACTTTCGGATAAGCGGCTACCTGGCCAGGTGTGGTCCAGTGATTTAAAATAACAGTTGAGTTATTCCAGAAACGCTGGTCTGTTAAAGTAGCCTGGGTACCGTAATAAAGATAAAAGCCCAGTTGGTAAGTCATCAAAACATTCAAATCAAAGTTTTTATAATGGAAGGTGTTACTAAAGCCGCCAATTTCTTTAGGTACAGCATTTCCGTAATCACTTGCATCAGCTGCCTGGTTTATACCGGTACCTGATTTTGCAACATATGGTGTACCGTCCATGTTAAACCAGTGTTGTGTGCCGGTAAACGTATATTCAACTTTTTGCCCTGCGGCGTTAAGGAATATTCTCTCCCCATTGGCAGGGTCAACACCTGCAGACCTGATTATATATAAATCACCGATAGACCCGCCTACACGGTTGATGTTGGCTATTTCAAGATTTGATGTTGAGTAGGTGATAGAGTTTGTACCCGGTAATAACGCGGTTATTTTGTTTTGGTTAAAGCTGATGTTAAAGTTGGCATTCCACCTGAATGCACCTTTCCTGATGATCTCTGCATTTACGTTAAATTCAAGACCGCGGTTAAACATTGAACCAATGTTAACAGAAGGTGAACCCGGTAATCCGGCTGAAGGGGGTTCAGGGTAAGCTAATATCAAACCGGTTGTGTTGTCTTTATAATAATCAACCGAACCGGTGATACGATCATTCAGGATACCAAAATCAAAACCACCGTCAACTTTCGAGCTGGTTTCCCATGCTAACGAATTATTACCTGTGGCTCCCGGTACTAACGTTCCGTTACCATTAAATAAGCCGGTTGCGCTATAAGTACCGTATGAGGCGTAAGCACTTAAGCCGGCATTATTACCTACACGGCCCCAGCTTCCCCTGGCCTTAAAGCTGCTAAAGATTTTATCTAAACCGGCATTTTTCCAGAAGTTTTCTTTTGTAATTTCCCATCCTGCACCCACACTTGGGAAAATACCATATTTTTTATCAGATCCGAACTGGGATGCACCATCACGCCTTACTGAACCTGTTAAAAAATATTTCTCGTCAAAGTTATAATTTAAACGACCGAAAAATGACACCAGGTATGTATAGGCGAGGCTTGGATTTGGAAACGATGTGGCTACGTTCTGGAATCCGGCCTGTATTACGTTAAATGCGGGGTCTGAAAGAATACTGCGGTTTAATCCAAATCCGACAACCGAGTTACCTTCCTGCTCATTACCTAACAACAATGAAAGGGTGTGTTTGCCAAAACTTTTGTCAAACTGGGCAGTATTATCCCAGGTATAATGTTTGTTTGCAATATATTGATCAGTAGAGCTTGCATTGTTTGTAACGGTACCATTAGCAGCAACTGAAAAATTCTGTACAGGATCATTAAAGCTGTCATTGGTTGAAAATAAGTAATCAATGCCATAGGTGGTTTTTAAGGTGATCCATGGTAAGGGTTTAACCTGTAAATAGATGGAACTGGACAGGTGATTGATCTCGTTATTGTAACGGTCAAGATCAATTGATGGCAATGGGTTTGGGTAACTAATTGAGAAACCTTTGTCTGCACCTGTTCCCAGCGAACCGGTAGAGGTGTTTAAATTATAAGTTCCATCATTATTGTAGGGTGATAAGTTTGGTGGTAATAATACAGCCAAACGTCCTAACCCTGTAGTACCATAAGCCTCGCCTGATAATGAACCTGAAGATATAGCTGCAAGATTCTCATTGTTCTGGTAAGATAACTTCATGCCTATAGTAATGTATTTATTGGGCCTGTGATCGACATTGAATAACATGCTTTTGTTATCAAATTCATAGCTCCTCAATACCCCGGTTTGTTTGCTCCAGTTAGCAGAACCATAATAGCTTGTTTTCTCGCTACCGCCTGACACACTTATTGTACTATTATAAGATATGCCTTTTTGGTATAATAATTTTTCCCAATCGGTATTTATCGGGTTGCCGTTAGCGTCGGTACCTATTACCGCTGCAGTAGTTGCCAAATTACCACCACCATTTACAATAGCTTCATTTTTTTCTGCAACATACTGATCTGCGTTCAAAACCTTAGGTAACCTGTTTACAGATGTTTCACCTATCCAGCTGTCTAAACTAACAACCGCATCGCCTTTTTTACCCTTTTTTGTAGTGATGATAACAACGCCATTTGCACCGCGGCTACCGTAAATAGCGGTTGCAGAGGCATCCTTTAATATTTGGATGTCATCTATATCATCCGGGTTGATGTTTGACAAGGCATTACCGCCCGATTCGCCACCGCTAAAATCACCGGTAAAGGCTACAATACCGTCTACCACAATCAATGGTTGTGAACTTAAATTGATGGAGTTTGTACCACGAATGTGGAATACAGGCGGTGTGTTTAATACGCTGTTCGGGATAGTGATCTGCACACCGGCTGCTTTACCCGCAAGCGCCTGTTCAAAATTCTGTACAGGCTGTTCAACCAGGTCCTGTCCCTTAATTTGGCCAACGGCCGCAACGTTATCTCTCCGGTTTATTGTACCGTAACCGATAACCATAACATCTGACAATAATGTTTGGTCAGACTCCATAACCACGTTGATGGTTGATCCGGTTACCTGGATGGTTTGTGCTTTGTAACCCACCGAAGAGAATACCAGTGATTGTCCGGTACTTACACTAATAGTGAATTTGCCCTGGGCGTTGCTTTGCGTGCCCGTTTTTGAGCCTTTAATCATTACGCTAACGCCGGGAAGTGGTCCACCGTCCTCTTTCTCAGTGACGGTTCCAGTAATAGTGCGGGTTTGCGCATAGACATAAGATGTCATAAGCATTAGAACCCACATACTGCTAAGTAGTAGTTTTTTCATTCGTAAAGAATTAGGTCAGTTAATAAATAAATTAATAAATCGACCTAAAGTAATTGTTTTTTTTTGATTTTAGAAGAAAAAAATAAAAAAAATGCAATTAAAATGTATTTTTTATTAAAATATGAAATTTGTTGCGACTGAAATTCTGCCAATTTTGGTGTTTTATGAAAAATGCATAAAAAAACGGTGGCTATTTTTAATTTTTTACGTATAAATTAAAAATAGGATAAGAAAAATTGTAAAATTTACCAATAAATGTATGTTATTGGCAGTGTTTGATGATCTTGGAGATGAGGCTTATGGTTTACTATGTTGGATTAAATAAAAACACTAATTCAATCCATTAATATTTTACATTACTTCTTTATTAACAAAAAGATAATAGTAAAAATTAAATATAATACTAATGTAATATATTCAATACAAAAGCAAGAATATATTTAAAAATAGTTATCCAGGCACTTTGATGGGCTATTTTGTAGTCAAACGATTAGGCAGATCATAAATAGATTCAATAAAAAAACCCGGATAGTTTTTAGCTATCCGGGTTTTGGTGGGATGAAGGGGTAAATTACAGGTCGGCCTTAATACCTAATTTGCCGGCAAACTTTCTGTAAAGTTGCTTGTGCAGGTTATCAAGGTTAATGTTTCTGCCTTGTATAAAGGCATTTTGTACATCAATTGTAATCATATCCAACGCGTCACCACCTGATATAAACAGGTTAGCATCCTTACCCTTTTCAAGTGTCCCGGTGGTTTTGTCAATGCCTAATATTTTGGCATTGTTTAGTGTTATCATGGATAAGGCTTGCTCTTTTGTTAAACCGTAACCTACGGCTTCGCCTGCTTCAAATGGCAGGTTGCGCTGACGCCAGAAACCAATGCCTGTTAAGCCATAAAGCACACCTGCATTTTGCAATTGCATAGGAAGTTTATAAGGCTCATAAACATCGTCTTCGGCCCTTTCTGGTAAAGCTTGTGTCTCGCGTATGATAACCGGTACATTGTTTTCTCTAAGCAGATCAGTTACCATATAAGATTCTTTACCGCCTACGATTACTGCAGACACGCCAAACTTTTTCGCAAAAGCTACCGCCTGCATAATTTGTTTAGCTTCATCAGCAATGATGAACAGTTTTTTGCTGCCATCAAATAGCCCTTTCATGGCCGCTAAGCGGATGTTGGTTACATCCGGCTTGCTCATTTCGGCATATGCCTTCGCTTCGGTGAATAACATGTTTAAGGCGTCAATGGCTTTTTGAGCACGTTCGGCAGGTGTTTCACTGCCGGCTACAGGAGCTGCGCCGCGGCGACCGCCACCACCACCGCGGCCACCACGGCCACCGGCAGATGGCCAGCTTAAATGAACAGCTATGTCTTTTTTATAAGCTGCGTCTTCCCAGTTCCAGGCATCCAGTTGTACAACTGATGAAGTGCCCGAAATTGTTCCGCCGCTTGGTACCGGCTGCGCCAGTAATATACCATTTGAGCGTACGGTTGGAATAACCTTCGAATCGGTATTATAAGCTACTAATGAACGTACGTGCGGGTTGATATCGCCGGTTTCAACGTCATCAACGGTACCTTTTGCACCTTCTTCAATTTCAATTAAACCTAAAGTGGTCATCGGTGCGATAAAGCCGGGGTAAACCTGCTTGCCTGCGCCATTAATCACTTCATAGCCTGAAATGCTTGGAGCTGCGCCTTCGCCAACACCTGTAATTTTTCCTTTATCAAAAGTTATATAGCCGTTGTTAATTACCTGTCCGTTGCCAATATGTATGGTGGCGCCGGTAATTACAACAGGTTTGGATTGGGCTTTTGCCGGCCATATGGTAGCCTGCCCGTATGAGAGAGTGATGCCAAGCAATAATCCCCCTAAACTTAATATTGTTTTTTTCATGATCATTTAAATAGGATTATTAGTTTTTAATGTTGTTATCATCCGATTTTTCTGATGCAGCTGCACGTGCTTTTTCCATATCAGTGTATTCATCGGCAACTACAAAGTTCTGGTCCTCTACGCTGTCGCAAGTGTATAAGCGACGGCGTACCTGTGCAGGCCTTTGAGTTGTAGCACCACCACTTTTAGCTTCGATCATTTTTTGTATGATACGAGCCTCTTCAGCATGCATTTTTTCCCTGTTTTCAGCATCTTTTGAATAATCCCAGTATTGTACACCGTCTACAAATGTTTTTTCGCAAACAGCATAGATTGATAGCGGGTCGGCAGACCATAATACCACATCGGCATCTTTGCCTGTTTTTAAGCTACCCACACGGTTTTCAACATGCAGCATTGTTGCAGGATTAAGTGTTACCAATTTCAATGCTTCTTCTTCGCTCATCTTTCCGTAGGTTACTGCTTTACCGGCTTCCTGGTTAAGGCGACGGGCCATTTCGGCGTCATCAGAGTTGAAAGCTACCACTAAACCGGCATCGTGCATGATCTTACCATTATAAGGTATAGCTTCAGCAACCTCATTTTTATAGGCCCACCAATCAGAGAAAGTTGAAGCAAATTCATGATGTGCTTTCATTTTATCAGCTACTTTATAGCCTTCTAATATGTGTGTGAAGGTATTTACATGGAAGCCCATAGAATCGGCAACATGCATCAGCATATTGATTTCTGACTGTACATAAGAGTGACAAGTGATAAAGCGTTTGCTATCCATAATGTCAGCCAGTGTTTCCAGTTGCAGGTCGCGGCGGGTTGTGCTGCCTTTAACGGCACGCGCATTTTTGTATTCTCTTGCACGTGTAAAGGCATCTACGTAAACTTCTTCAACGCCCATACGTGTTTGCGGGAAGCGGGGGTTAGGATTAACCTGGCCACTACCACTATTACTACCTTTTACGTTTTCGCCCAATGCGAATTTGATAAATCCATCGGCACCTTCAAACTTGCACTCTTCAGGCAATAGGCCCCAGCGATGTTTGATTAACTGTGTTTGGCCACCAATAGCATTGGCAGAACCATGCAAAATGTGTGAAGTAGTTACACCACCTGCTAATTGACGATATAGCTCGATGTCCTCTGCGTCAATTACGTCGGCAATACGCACTTCGGCAGTTACCGAGTGCGTGCCTTCGTTAATGCCGCCTGTGGCAGCAATATGTGAGTGCTCATCTACGATACCAGGTGTAATATGTTTACCTGTTGCATCAATAACTTTAGCGCCTGCCGGAGCAGCAAGGTTTTTGCCTATCGCTTTTATTTTACCGTTCTCTAATAAAACGTCGGTGTTTTTTAAGATCCCTTCTTTTTCGTTTGTCCAAACTGTACCATTTTTCAACAATACGGTTTCGGCTTTAGGTACTTCGGTATTACCAAAAGCTACAAAAGGATAAACTACAGGTCCGACAACCGGTTTTGCCGCCGCAGTTGCGCCAGCGCCGGGGGCACCGCCACCACGTTGACCACCGGCACCACGACCACCGCCGCCGCCTTGTGTAGCAGGAGCAGGGCCGGTATAAGTAGCTGTCCAGGTTACGCTTTTGCCATCAGGCAAAGTAGCATCACCTTTAAGTACTACCGGAGATGCCGATGCAATATATCCTGCCATACGGGTTATTCCGCGCATGTTATAATACATACTTAGGTGGTCGCCAGTACGAGTAATGGTACCACGGGCAGCAGCACTGTCTGCACCTGTACGTGATACGTTAAGATCATAAGTTCCGGGAGCGCCACCAATAACCATGGTAGTATTGGCAAATCCGTCGCCACTCAATGTGTAGGTTCCACGCATATCGGCAATATCCATTTTAGATACTACGTATTGCTGTCCTTCAACCCAGTTTTCATAAATTACATTATCAGCCTTGAAAAGATTATCAGAAGTGATCAGGAAACTGGCTACTTTTCCTTTAGCTAAAGTGCCCACTTTATCAGCTACGCCCAGCATCTCTGCAGGGGTAGTTGTTAACGCGCTTAGTGCCTGTTTTTCGGTAAGGCCATTCGTTATGGCAGTTCGGATGTTTGTCCAGAAATCACGAGGATTAGCAATGCCATATGAAGTGATGGCAAATTTTATCCCTGCTTTTTCTAAAGCACCCGGATTGGTTGGCGCCAGTTCCCAGCCTTTTAAAGCGGCATAGCTTACGTTGTGCGCATCCAGAGGATCCTCAACATCGTAAGGAGCAGGGAAAGTTACCGGGATGATGAATGAGGCGCCGGTGCCTTTCATGGCATCAATGCGTTGATATTCATCTCCGTCTGTTTTATAAATATATTGTTTGCCAAATTCTTTTGCAATTTTGGCAGCGCGTAAAATACTTTGCGGATCGGTTACTTCAAAAATTTGAGGTAAGCCTTGTGTTTTGTTAAATTCATCTAACGAAATATTGTATTCTTCTTTTTGGTTTTTATACCATTGGGCATCATAATATGTTTGGCGTATCAACGCAATAGTACCCATTAATGATGATGGGTAGTTTGTTGCTGCAGTGCCTTTGCTAAAAGAATAATTTGCTGCGGCATTGTCATTCAGCATTACAAAGTTATCGCGTTCGTCGGCCAGGCCAACTACTACCGATGTGCCACGTGCAATACCATCATGTATTAATGATTGTACCGTACCAAAACCAATTTTCTTCAAAGCCTCTGCTGCGGTAGCGTTAACATGAAAAATTGATTTTGCGCTCATTTCGGGTTTTATGGCTTCATTCCAGCCAAAAGCTCCGGTTTTTGTTGATACCAGGTTTGCACCCCGGCCACCACCACCAAAAGCAGCTGCACCCGCCGCAGCTCTTGGAGCTTCGGGCATACCATAGGTGGTAAAGGCGTCAACTAATCCGGGGTAAATAAATTTACCTTTCAGATCAATAGTAACATAGCCTTTTGGTACAGCTATACCTGCGCCAACGGCTTCAATCATTTTGTCTTTAACCAGCAAGGTGCCGCCGGTTATAGTTTGGTCAGCGCTAACTACTATAGTAGCGTTTGTGAAGGCGT
>Ga0207032_1136_pt1 | contig 14901 bp, 11 predicted proteins | sample Alteio_BWMinCont_38_FD_153308 | JGI IMG/M metagenome (GOLD analysis project Ga0207032, IMG submission 153308) | Enriched cells from forest soil in Barre Woods Harvard Forest LTER site, Petersham, Massachusetts, United States -... | ecosystem: Environmental > Terrestrial > Soil > Temperate forest >... | reverse complement strand
CGTGATTTCATCTGGTAAGGTTTATTGTTCAGGTAGTTTAGTGAATTATTAAGGTCTATTTTGAAGTTTGTTTGACTAAAGCATTTACCTTTACTATAAGTGCGTCGATCTGTTCCTGCTGGGCTTTAAGCTGCTTGTCTTTCTCAATCAAATACAAAGTCAGTTCCTCTACCTTTTGCAGCAGTTTTACCTGGTTTTCGCCCACGCTTAAGCCTTCTGCCTGCATTTGCTTAGCAGACGGGATGTCGGGCAAATGATGATTGAGTTTTATATATTTTTCGATGCTTGAAATGGAGGGCAGCTTATAAGTCGGTTCGAATACAAAATCGGCACCGTTAGTGTTCACTACAATTTCGTTAGCGCGAACAGGTCCGGCAACGTCCAATATATAGCCAGGATTTGTCTGGGACGTTTTACCAACAAGGATATTTCCGGTATTGGTAATCCGCATCCTTTCTGCAATTCCCGAGTTTGTTGCTGTATTTGTCCAAAACTCCAAATGATTATCACTGGTTCCGGCCTCAATCATTCCCGTTTGTGTGCCCGATCCGTTATCAAATGCCAGACTGGCGCCGGTGACTTTGCTGATTATCAAATTATTGCCGCTGCTAACCGACGAATGGATGACTCCGCTTGCATCAAGCAGGTATGCGGGGCTTGTCGTGCCAATGCCGATGCCTGACGAAGCAACATACAGCCTGCTTATGCCACCATTCGTAAATGATGCTATTGGTCCTGTGCCATCTTGCTGTACAACCAATCCATAATTAGCGCTATTATCATAAATGAAAGTACGTATATTTGATTGAGGAGCATAGTTGATGCCGACATTGCCTGCCATTGTGGTTTGTCCGGTTACATCTAACGTACCAGTCAAAGTTGTTGCTTTATTATTTTGAACCGTTAAAGCTCCCCAAAAAGTAGAGGTACCACCACTAACGCCAGCGACATTGATCTCCTGATAAAAATTCCCATTGCCATTTACACTTAACGTTGCGCCCGGACTTGTTGTGCCTATACCCACATTGCCGGAGTTGGTGTTAGCAATATTATTGGTTCCGCTTACGTTTGTCCATTGCGCGTAAGCAAAGTTGATTGCAAAAACTATTACAATCAACGATAGGGAGATTTTTTTCATGGTTTAGATTTTATGAGGGTGGAAACTTGTCTTTTTAATTCATCAATTTCAGCATGGAGGGATTTGTTGTCTTCTTGTTGAGCTTTTACTTCACTATCTTTCTCAATCAGATACAGCGTAAGCTCCTCCACCTTTTTAAGCAGTTTGGCATTCATGTCGCCCAGGCTAAGGCCGTCTTTGACAGCTTGTTCGGCTGATGGCATTTCGGGCAGGCGGTGGTTTTGATCGATATAGGCTTTTATCTCGGTTAGGGTGGGCAAGCGATAGGCCGGCTTGAAAACATAATCCGGCAAAACGCTCATGTCTACGATGACTTCCTGGGAATGGATGGTGCCTTTTACGGTGAGTTTTTGATCGGGGCTTGTGGTGCCAATACCGACGTTACCAGTGCTGCTGATTCTTAATCGTTCATCAGTAACTGATGTAGCACCTTGCGTATAAAATGCAAGGTATCCGGCATAATCATTGGTCGTAGTTGCAGACTCTTTTGCACCTCGTATGACGCCGTATAAATAAGGATTGGTGGCACCCGAATATTTATTAGCGCTGCCAAAACCAATAGAAGGCCCCATATTTAAAGATTCAGCATCCGTACTAAAAACAGCTTCGGTAACAGTAGATGCGCCACCAAAGCCATTGGCGCCACCCAAGGAACCGCTACCGTAAACGGTTAATTTTGATAACGGACCGGTTGTGCCAACTCCCACATTGCCCGATTGATTGATGGTCATTAAGGCCGAGCCTGCGGCATTGCCAATATTATAGGTATCTGAAGAAACATCTAAATAACTATTCATTCGCATGGCGGCTGATGGATTTAATAAAGCAAAACCGGGTTGAGAGCCTGCAGCGCCACTATTAACCGCTTGAACAGCTACACCGGTTCCGTTGGTGGATGCATCCATCAAAATCGTTAATTTTTGGGCAGGGCTTGTTGTTCCTATGCCAACATTACCGTTGTTTGACCTTATGGTCATCGCGTCAGTCCATGACGTTGTTCCTTGCCTTATGGCAACTCGGAGGTCGACGGCCCCATTTCCTGGATCTTGCGAATAAATTTTGTGTCCATACCCCAACCCAAAGGGTGACCCCACAAATTCAACAGACGAATTAGCATTGCCTAATGTGATCCCGGATGTCTCGACCACCTTAGCCTGATCGCCTAATCCCAATATTCCTTTTGGAGTTGTAGTACCTATGCCAATGTTACCAGTTGTGGGCCAGGGATCAGTATTTTGCGCATAAGAGAAGTTGATCGCAAAAGCTACTGCAATAAGTGATAGAGAGATTTTTTTCATGGTTTAGATTTTATTAGGGATGAAACTTCGTTCTTTAGTTCGTCTATTTCTTTTTGCTGGGAAATAAGTTGAGCTTCTTTTTCTTTATCCTTATTATCCTTCTCAATCAAATACAGCGTCAGCTCCTCCACCTTCTTCAGCAATTTGGCATTCATATCGCCCAGGCTAAGGCCGTCCTTTTCAACTTGCTCGGCTGAGGGCATTTCGGGCAGGCGGTGGTTTTGGTCGATGTAGGCTTTTACCTCGGTTAGGGCTGGCAGATGATAGGCCGGCTTGAAAACATAATCCGGCAAAACGCTCATATCCACAATTACTTCCTGGGAATGGATGGTGCCTTTTACGGTGAGTTTTTGATCGGGGCTGGAGGTGCCAATACCAATGTTACCTCCTTGTGGCTGCAAGATGAGGGATGCATAGGCGACGCCGGTTTGTATGGATTGAATAAATCCATAATTTCCAGTACTGTAATAGCCCACATGCACTCCCAGTGGAGTGCCATCTCCAGGATCTGGCGCCCCCCCGGTAAACAATCCCGCTCCTGCGACCTGAAGCTTTGTGGCAGATCCTGGGCTTGTAGTACCAATGCCTACATTGCCATTGCTTTTAATTCTGAATATTTCTGACATCGCCGTTCCCGGATTAGTGGCATCACCCGTCCAAATCGAAAACGCCGAACCATTGGTCTGGTTTTTATCGGTACCAAATGTCATCGCCCAGGCTTGCTGGTAGGCAGGACTATTGGCAGCGATGTTTTGGGTAATTGGCGTTGATGTATTATTCATCCCGCCGGTACGCACACCTATCATCGTGCCTGTCCATCCGGCATTATTATCGGTACCAATTTCATAAGGAACTACTTCATACCATTGTCCGGTGCTGCCGTTGCCCATTTGTCCCCGTCCGCCCATATTTCCGTTCACTTCGAGTTTGTATCCCGGAGTGGTCGTGCCAATGCCGACATTGCCTCCGTCATTTATAAACAGCATCGGAGTAAAGGCTCCTGATCCACTTGCAGCTTGTCCCAGAGCCAGCCAACTGCCAGTACTGTTGTTTTGAGAGCTAAACTTTATAGCGCCACCCCTTCCATAATTGTAGTTATCACCACGAAGCAGGCCTGTTCCGCCATTATCTACAATGACATCGCCCCCTGCAACATGAAGTTTACTGTTTAGGGATGGAGAAACAGTTCCAATGCCGGCGCTACCCGAAGTGAGGTAGTAATTACCCCCGGTTCCAGTGGTCCATTGCGCATAAGAAAGGTTAACTGCAAAAACTACCGCAATAAGTAATAGATAGATTTTTTTCATGGTTTAGATTTTATTAGGGTTGAAACTTGTTTTTTCAATTCATCTATTTCTTTTCGTTGGGATTGGTTTATAGTGTTTTGATTATTATTTATAATTCGCTGATTATCAATCTGTTTATCCTTTTCAATCAAATACAGCGTCAGCTCCTCCACTTTCTTTAGCAATTTTGCGTTCATGTCGCCCAGGCTAAGCCCGTCCTTTGCAACCTCTTCGGCTGAGGGCATTTCGGGCAGGTGGTGGTTTTGATCGATGTAGGTTTTTACTTCGGTTAAGGAGGGCAGGCGGTTGGCTGGCTTAAATACGTAATCCGGCAAGACGCTCATGTCAACAATGACTTCCTGCGAGTGAATGGTGCCTTTTACGGTTAGTTTTTGATCGGGACTTGTAGTGCCGATACCAATACTTCCGGTAGCTGCATTAATAAAAAATCGGGTAGGCGTGCCGCCCCATCCTGGTGTGCCTGCGGTACCGTCCCATAAATTTATTGAAAAATCCGGTGTGCCATCAACGCCGTCCCGCGGAGTGAAGTATAATCCGGACAATGATGGCCCCCAGTTTGAAGTCGGCGCAGAAAATAAATAGCCTTTGGAATTCGCAGTACTATTTTGCAGCAAAAAATTGCCATCGACGCTTAGCTTTTGGGCAGGGCTTGTTGTTCCAATCCCTACATTGCCATCTATAACTAACCCGAAATTCTGGAAATGGGCATATGCAGTATTACTGGTATACGGTAAAAGCAAAAGAGAATTGCCATCGCCGCTTAATATATTGAGATTATATCCGGGCGCTTGCAATTGTTTAGAAAAAGTGGCAAATGTGTTAAAAGTTACCCCGTTTAAATTTGACAATCCGCTTGTGTTTATCCCCCCGTTGACATCCAATGTATTGCCAGGGCTTGTTGTCCCAATACCGACACTACCCCCATTATAATAGATTGAGCCTGTTGGGCCGCCGGTCCATTGCGCGTAAGAAAAGTTTATTGCAAAAACTATTGCAATAAGTGATAAAGAGATTTTTTTCATGGTTTAGATTTTATTAAGGTTGAAACTTGTTGCTTTAACTTGTCCAATTCTTTATGTATTTCTTTGTTTTCTTTATCTTTCTCAATCAAATACAGCGTCAACTCCTCCACTTTCTTCAGCAGTTTTGCATTCATATCACCCAAACCAAGGCCGTCTTTTGCCACCTGCTCGGCTGAAGGCATTTCGGGCAGGTGATGGTTCTGATCGATATAAGTTTTAATTTCGGTTAGGGTTGGCAGGTGGTAAGCCGGTTTGAATACATAATCGGGCAATACGTTCATGTCCACGACGACTTCCTGCGAGTGAATATTGCCCTTAACGGTGAGCTTTTGATCTGGGCTTGTCGTGCCGATGCCGACGTTGCCATTCTGCCCTATAACCATAACATCAGATCCTGCTTGGTTGAAAAAATTCAAATTATTGACATCTGCCCCAATGTCAAAATACCCAGCGGCTGTTGTAGTTCTCCCCAAGCGTAACTGCAATGAGCCACTATTTTGCTCAATATCTAATAATCTAGACGGTCCCGTCGTGCCGATGCCAACGTTGCCCGATGAAAGAACAGTCATTAGAGCGGCATTGTTGACTGCCAATACTATCGGCCTTCCTGATGGCGCGTTCATGACAAAGCCGTAGGAAAGAGCTCCCCCGGAGAGCGAGCCGCCCGAATTATCCGCGCCAAGCTGATATTGCCCTCCCGTGTTATTGAACGTGCTGAAGATAGCGGCAGTGGACGGCCCCGTATTGGTCAGGGACAAGGCGGCGTTCGTACTGCTGAGTGCTAGCGACGTTCCCGTCACCGCTCCCGAGAAGTTTCCTGTGCCATTTACTTCAAGTTTGTATGCCGGACTTGTGTTGCCAATGCCAACATTGCCATTATTTAATGTCATTGTCGGCGATAAATAATCGGTTCCGCCAGCATTAGGCTGAATGAACTTTACGGTGTTTCTAAACAGCACTTCAGAGCCGTTCCCGGTAAAATTCCCACCAGTATTTGTTAATGGATTATATCCTATGGATGTTACTCCGCTGCCGGAAAGAATTCCAACTGCCGAAACAGGATAAGTTGTGGGGGCGTATCCCATACCAGTGCCGGTTAACGCGGCGACCTCAACCGAGGTAGAACCTTTGACGTTTAGAGAGTTGGCTTTTACTGTACCAATAACATCAAGTGTTTCTACGGGCGAGGTTGTGCCAATGCCGACGTTACCAGAATTAGTATTATTAATATTGCCGGGACCTGTGGTCCATTGCGCGTAAGAAAAATTGATTGCAAAAACGATTGCAATAAGCGATAGGTAAATTTTTTTCATGATAAGGTTAGTTATAAGGTATTATTTAAAATAAGCACGCCATAAATTTTCAGCATAGCAAAGCCACGATGAAAAATCCTTCATTTAAAAAGCAAAAAATTAAAAGAAAGCACGCTATAGGTAAATGTCAGACTAGAGGCCCAGTCACTTTATCGATCAAATTGTTTTTCCGGTTTGATATTTTCTTGTTTTAAAACTTGCAATTATAATTTGATTAAGCAAGGGTGTTTAAAACTTTTTATTTAGGGTTAGCTAATCAGTATGGCAGCGCTACACCTAATAAATATAATTGGCAGTATACTTGGGGCATTTTTATGTGCACTTTTTCCCATCCATATTCCTTGCATTCGCAATTGATCGCAAGTCGCTTAGAAGGTTCGACACCTCGCCGCTTCCCCCTACCTCAAAATAAGGCAGTTACGGTAACGGTGACTGCCTTTCTTTTTTTGTTAAAATATTTAAACAAATCTAATTCCCCGCCTGGTATTGCCCAGCCATATCAGTATATGGCTGTAGTGAGATCATTTTGCTTACTATCATGTAGCTATGTCTAATGTTTTACCTTATAAAATTTATACCCGAACATGAATATAACCGCGTAACAAATAATAGGCAAATAGTATGCCTGTGCGACATCATGGTTAGCTACCTGCCCCATAATGAACGGGAAAAGCGCGCCACCTACTACACCCATCGCTATAAATGATGAGGCTTGTTGGGTATGGCTCCCTAAATTTTTTAATCCTAAACTAAAAATGGTTGGGAACATAATGCTGAAGAAGAAATTGATCATCAACAGAGCAATGTATGACGTCCATCCCAGGTGCTGCGCTACTATGATACACATCAATATATTGCAGGCGGCAAATATTGCCAGTAGTTTGTTAGGCGCTATGCGCGTCATTAATGAAGTGCCAACAATACGGCCAAGCAACATCATTCCCATAAACAGGCTCATAAAGTAACTTGCTTTTTCGTCAGTGAAATGCATTACACTGACGCCGTAGTTAATGAAGAACGCCCAGGTACCCGCTTGTGCGGCAACGTTGAAGAATTGTGCCGCACAGGCCCATACAAAATGACCGTGCTGGTATAATTTTTTTGAAGGGGCCAAATCTACATTAATGGCTTCAGGATCATCAGATGATACGGCGGCATGCGGATCAATCAGCTCCGGTATTTTTAAAAATGCAAACACTACGGCTATTAGCAACACCACAATGCCTATACATACATATAGTGTTTTTACTGAAGTAAGATCGGTTGATTTTATAGTATCGCCGCTTAAAAGAAAAAAACCACCAATGAAGGGCCCTATCATGGTGCCTACCGCGTTAAAAGTTTGTGCAAAGTTTACCCGCAGGTCGCTTTTACGCTGATCGCCGAGCGCGGCGGCAAACGGGTGCGCAACGGTTTCAAGCGTTGCCATACCGCAACCCACTATAAATAAAGCTACCCTGAAAAACGTGAACGAGGCCGCGTTGGCTGCCGGAACAAATAAGAACAGGCCCCCGGCAAATAAGAGCAATCCCAATATTACTCCCGGCTTGTATCCGTATTTCTTCATAAATAAACCGGCAGGGATACTCATGATAAAATAAGCGCCAAAAACCGAAAACTGGATCAATCCTGATTGAGATATGGAAAGATTTAATACGTTTTGAAAATGCTTGTTCAGCACATCACTCATCGAATGTAAAACACCCCACATGAGAAACAGGGAGGTGACAAAAATAAAGGTTACTATAAATTTCTTTTCGGTAAATTTTGCTGTAGAGCTCATCAATTTTATATGTTTGGATTAAATTTATTATTAATAATTTGATAGTAAAGCATCTTAAATCACCCATCAGGATAGTAATCAATTATCTATTGAATGATCTTAACTTCTAATGGATGCTTTACTTGCTCTGAAAATCCAGTCAGATAATTAAACCATCGCTGATCGTTTTTAATATAAGCAGACCTACTCCAGGCGGCTCCCGTATAATAAACAAAAGGCTGGCCTGATTTGGCGATTGCAGTAGTTAATAAATGCCCTTTTTCTTCGCCCATTTTTTTAACCGGACTGATAAACACGCAACCTAAACCTGTAGTGCCATGTGCCGGGTTTTCCGGTTCCCAATAACCCATTACGGCAGCGTTATTATCAAATAATGTTTTACCGGGCTTAGCCCTTTTAACTATACCTATAGCAACCGGCAGCTCCGCATCTTGAGAATCAAAAACCACCTCGATCCGGCTAAGTTGCGAGCCGGCATCAATAGAAATGGTTTTGGTTACCGTATAAGTAATATCCGAAGCCTTTTTAGCCGCATAAGTGAGCTGAAAGGTGCTGCGCAAGGGGCCGTTATCTAAAATCTTCCAGGTGCTGTAATTGTTGGTAAAATAAAGTGTATCCCTGACGTAAAGCGCGATATCGCCGGCGCCGAGCGATTTACCTACACCATAAAAATCAAGCCCTTCTCCATGATCGGTGTCGAAATCCATCAGCTTGTACCATTTATCCAGTATTAACGCCGTTGTGCTTTTAGACCATACATCAATCCCGTAAGCGTTATCCGGTCTTTTGGCCAATGCCGGTCCGTAGATGCGGTGAGCTATGCGGTCGTTCTCCCAGGCAAAATCATCAAAGCGCTCAGGAACAAAACGGGCATAGGTCTTGGGCCGAACAAAAGCCGGCTTGCCTGCCTGTACGGTCAAAAGCAAACTGGTATTGGCCGGGCAATTTACTTGTACTAAAATATTAATGGGCTCTGCATTGCCTCGGTACTCGATCTGATAAGGAACCTCGGCGTCGCCCTTCATGTTGATCAGTTTAAATGGTACACTTCCGCCTTGCGGCAATTTCGATTGTATGCTTTTATAAGGAATCGCAACTAATTCGGTATCCCGGTTGATCGTGGTTAAATTTTTAATTTCAATAACCGGCCGCAAACGCGTTTGGCCCAAAGCGATGCCTATTGTTAATACTCCCAGTATTACTGTAGCATGAAGACCTTTGCAAATGGGGTGCTTCCATTGGAATAATACAGCAATTGATTTTAAATAGGTATATCTCATATTAGGTTCTTAGGAAAATAGTTTAATGGCTGTTTATCGGACAAAGGAAATCGAAATAATTAATAGATGCTTAATAAAAAGTTAATCAAAAACTAAATCACGCAATCATACTATTTATATTCAAAATACAACCATATTAATCTCAAGGAGCATCATATTTTACGACTGGTGCACGAATAAGCTCAAATTTAAAACGGTTATTAAGCTTTAATTAAGCAATTATTATGAATAACTTCTTTTATTTGAAGTAATTCTTAACCTCAGAGGTATATCATACACATATTTTAATCCTTTTACCGACCTCATATACAAACAGAATAGCTATGAAATTTACTTTTTTAATAGGGCTGATCCTTCTGGGGTCATTCCAGATTTTCGGACAAGTGCATAATTCGTCTACACTCTCAGGCATTCAACAAAAATGCAGACAACTGTTACTGTCTGACACACCTTATGCTACCGAACAAAGCTATCGACTGACTGATGATATTAAATACTCAACTGACTCAGCAGGGTATTTGCGTACACTGACGAAGGCAGGTTATTGGAGTGATATAGATTACCAGTCGCCTATGCGAAGCAGTTGGAAGCCAAGCTGGCATTTGTACCGCGTTATGCTGCTCTGCCGTGCTTATTATAAATACAAAGATCAGAAATATCTTGACGCTGTACACCTGGCTTTAAAATTTTGGATCAGTCATGATTTTCAATGTTCCAACTGGTGGCAAAACCAGATCAATGTTCCCTTTGCCTACACTTCACTGATGATTATGCTGGATGACCAGGCTACGCCAGACGAATTAAATTACATGGAGGAAAAGCTGATTAAACGGATACCTATTTATAAGCCCACGGGCCAAAACCTGATTTGGCAATATGACAACCAGGCTCGCGTAGCCATGCTTCACCATGACCAGGGCGCATTTAATGACCTGGTGAAAGGTATGCAGCAAGTGATCCAGGTTTCGGTTAAAGAAGGGATACAACCCGATTATTCCTTTCAACAACATGGTGTTATGCTGCAATTCGGTAATTACGGTATGCACTTTGTAAATAGTTTGCTCTTTTGGATGAATGTTACCGCCGGAAGTAAATTTTCCTTTGCTCCGGATAAGGAGGAGATGCTGTTTAAGTATTGTGTGGACGGCTTAAAATGGACCATTTATAAAGGTGGAATGGATATTACCGGTGTTGGCAGACAGATCCGAAACGATTATACCCTAAAACGTGGTAGTAACCTGTTTAATGATTTTAACCTGATCAAACAAATAGACCCGGATAAAGACATCTGCCGCTATACGCTGGACGGATTCGCCACGGGACAACAGGCCGATTGTAAACTAAATGGTAACAAAGGCTTTTGGTGTAGTGCCTATATGATACAACGGGATGGAGGCAATTACATGATGAGTGTTAAAACCCACGGCGGTACAGTTAAAAAGGTAGAAGCAATTAATGGTGAAAACTTAAAGGGTTCGTTTTTAAATGATGGTGTAACGCTTATTCAGCGAACCGGATTAGAATACCGGAATATTGAAGCATTATGGAACTGGGATATGCTGCCCGGAATTACCTGCGATACGACAGTGGACCCCGGTGATAAAAAGATTTTTGGTTCCAGTAATGATGGCTCTGCTTTTGTAGGTCAGTTATCCAATGAGCAGGAGGGAATAAGTACGATGTATTATAACCGGCTGGGTGTTACAGCCTACAAAAGTTACTTTTTTGTGGATAATATGATGATCGCACTGGGTGCAGGTGTTACCTCACCCAATAGTGCCCATGTGGTTACCACCTTAAACCAGCGCTTTTATCGAAACAAACGGTTAACAACCGGAACAACCACCGATAACCGCCAATGGCTGTGGCAGGATAGTATCGGTTATTTCTCACTAAACGAAAAACAGAACATCAAGTCAAGGATTGAGCGGCGCGTCGGGAATTGGTTCAGTATTGATCAGGCTTCAGATGATAAGCTTGTTTCTGATTCTTTGCTCACCCTGTATGTAGGGCATGATCAAACAGACCAATATGCTTATATGGTTAAACCTGCGGTTGGTTTGGCTGAAACAAAATCTATTGCACTACCTACAGTGATCGGTAATACAACAGAAATCCAGGGCATATCCACGCAAAACCGCGCTATGATCGTGTTTTATAAACCCGGCACAATTTCCGTCCTTAAAACAAAGTCTATCAGTGTTGATCAGCCTTGTATTGTTCTTTATAAAAAGGTCGGCGATAAGTTTCAATTATGGTTAAGCGACCCTACGAGAAAACTCGATACCATTCATGTAACTATTGATAAACAAATATTGGCAGTTAAACTTCCAACAGGGGATTTAGCTGGTTCTACAACTATTGTTAAATTATAACGTAGCCTCAAGATAATTTGCGAGGTAAGTGAGATGGTTCCTTTGTAATAATGAACAGGAATTGTAATACATAAATAGTGAAGGATAGGAGATTCTGATCTCCTATCCTTCACTATTAAATTAAAATATCATATTACCTACTAAGTCGTTGGAATTTGCGCGATCAGCATAACTGCTTTGTCAAACTGACCAGTGTAATAAGCTTTAATATATTCAGCCAGCAACTGTTTAAGTTTGCTTGTTTCTGATGGGTGGGCGAGCATCCGCGCTGCCAAATGTTCCCTTACGGCTTTAAAAATATCTTCTTTGATCCAATAAGCATTCATATATCGTTGTCTTAAAGAAGAAGAAGCGGCCATTTTATCCATCTCAGGCGTAGTCAAATCCTTTTGCCAGCCCGCGCGGTATAGGGATAACGCCTCTTCCCAGGTTTGCCCGGCAGTTTTATTAAAAAGTTCGTGCATACCTTTCCATCCCAGTTTGCCGGGCTCAAAAAGCATTGTTTTTTGAGGGTCGCTCTTCTCATTTTTATAGTCCAGCAGGCAAACTTTAAAATCAATCTTTCTATCTCCATCGTAATCAAACTCAATCGTATCATAAAACCCATCTCCATCCGTATCGGTATATTTGATAACTTCGCCAACTTTTTTTGCCTCCGGCTTCTTGCTCGGCTCACCGGCGCCACCATGAAACTCTGCATAGCGATCGACAGTCCATGCGCCCCACTCAGCGCCATATAAGTGAATTTTTCCGTCAAGCGGACTGATATACAGTTTACCGCCACCTGAGCCATCCATGTCAAAATCTCCCCGGTCGCCCCGTGAATCAGCTTGAAAAGCGCCATCCATTCCAGCTGGCACTTCTTCCTTATTCTTAAACCTGGCCGTTGAGTAAAGGTCAACCGCAGGCCCTTTGGTCGAATAATCAGTAGTTGGATACATGGATTCAACTCTTTCCCAGCGATGATCATCTCCGTCCTCATCAAAGGTTAAATAGATATTCTTCCAGTTGGTATTAAAAAATGTTTCATAACCTTTGTTTCTATCCATATAAATCAGTTCGTCCACCTTTCTCCATTCATTGTGATTGAAGTAAGGGTCGAACTTAGGATTTCCCTTAAAATGAGGAAGCGGATGTATCATTTGACTGGTTGGAACGGTAGCTCCGCCAACAGCCAGCGTCATATCATAAGAAGTTTCATTCCCATATCCGGAATTATTATCCAGGTCATACGCCAAAAAGGCGCTGTTCACCTGTGGCGGGATGGCCACCCGGCCATTTTTAGTGGGAACCGGGGCACACCATCTCATGACCATTTCAGATAGGCCATCTCCATCCTCATCATAAAAAGAAAATGGGTTTTCCCAGTTCAACCTGGGATCATCAAAGGCATAAGCCGGTGCATGAGTTTTTACAAAATCATTATTACCATGATAATTGGGTAACCAATTATCAGCTCCGGTATAATCCCAGCAAGCGAAATCAAATTTTTCCCAGTTGATCCATCCTAACACACCACGTTTATCGTGATTTATCCAAACCATCCATACCGGATGGCCGGTTTGGGTTTCATTTGTAGCCCCCCATTGATGCGGGTTAATTACAATTGCCTGCACATCCGGAATTCCATCGTTATCCGTATCGCACCAACGTACGTTCATATCATCAGGGCCATCATAATTACCGTCACCGTCCATATCGACCTGCATTTCACCATTCACTAAATCGCCACGCAGGTCGTCCATACGCATGGTGCCGCTTTCATCAAGCCAGCGTACACGTTTGCCGTTCCACCAGCGTTCAATGATATCTGGTTTCCCATCATGGTCAATATCTATATGCAATACTTCTTTATCGGGCGTTGCTGATTTAAGTTGGGTGTGGCACTGCCTGCCATCTGTTAAGGCACCAAAAGAGGATGATGCTAAAAAAAATAATGGCAACAATGCAGATGATAATTTTTTGAAAAACATACTTCTATATATTAAAAATCAGATATTATTATTTTGTGCTGGTTACTAAAGCTAATTGGGCATAATCCGGTAGCCAATTGGAAAGATACGCGGTAAAAATTTTCCATTTTTAATCTAACTAATTTATCATAAAAAAGACTTTGGTTGTTTATTTAAAAAAAGCGTTGGCTAACCGGGCCAACGCTCCAATTTATCAACTTTACTTTATGGAAAAAGTGTCTTTAGAGAAAGTCATTTTTCTCTTTAAATTCGTTTTCATTTCTAAATATGATTAATAATCTATCACCCACAAGCCGCCATTTTGCCGTATATCTACAGATGAACTTCCTATCATTACTTTAAATTCGCCCAGTTCAATAACCTGTTTCATCGCTCGGTTCCATAATTACAGTATATTTTGTTCATTTATCAGTTAACCGGGCCGTCCATCAGCAGATTATGGTCCTTTTTATTGTTTTGATTGATAGGATGTTGCTGACCACTCAGTTTAATAGCCATCGCCGCGCATAATTTGCGCCAAACTTGCAATGTTTCAGGTACCTGGATATTAAAATCAATACTGCTCGCAACAATAGTACCCTTATCAGTATCTATGGTGATCAGGGCGGCAGCCTGCGGCTTTTGTAAATGTTCGTAAAGTACTTCCTGGGCGCATTTACGATTTTCGGGTGCAGCGCTGAACAAGAACCAATCGGTATTGGCCGGTTTTAATATGGTAGCGCTATTTTTTAAAATATCACCCTCAAAAGCATATTTAATGATATTTTTATCTCCGTTTATCTCCGAAAAATAAAGATCGCGCAAATTAAACTTCCTACCTACAGTGTTTGACGAATCGCTTTGCAAGGCCGTTGTTTTAAATGGCGCTAACCCATCTTTTGTCGGCAGCAATGATTTGGCAGCGTTGGATAAGTGCCCGTTGGCTGTTAAAATCCAGATGAGGCCACCATTGCTCTTTATTTTATCCATCCCAGCCTTATTGCTTTTTAAATCCTCATCGCTCAGGCTTTCTCCATCAATAACCATTAATAATGGGTTTCCGGCATCAACCTGCATGTTTAAACCAATGGTATTGAACAATTTATTCAATGGACCATCTTTTTTGCCGATAAAAATAGCGCTATTGTAAAGCGGTGCCGGATAAACCGGCCGCTGGTAGCTGGTATCTTGAAAATGATCCCATTTATTAGCCTGTGGTCCGCCTTTTGTAAGCGCGGCTTTCATGGCATCAAACATAGGCAGGGGTTTATAAACAGGTAGTGCAGGGTCTAAGCCGGGGTTAAATGTAGTTACATAGGGTGGTATTCTTTCGTACTGGTAACCCGGTTTTCCTTCCTCATAGGGGTTGGCCGGGAAAATGCCGTCTTGCTCGTCAGGCAGACGCGAATAGTCGTGGTAGCCCAGGTTCATGT
>Ga0207032_1194_pt1 | contig 14986 bp, 17 predicted proteins | sample Alteio_BWMinCont_38_FD_153308 | JGI IMG/M metagenome (GOLD analysis project Ga0207032, IMG submission 153308) | Enriched cells from forest soil in Barre Woods Harvard Forest LTER site, Petersham, Massachusetts, United States -... | ecosystem: Environmental > Terrestrial > Soil > Temperate forest >... | reverse complement strand
TTACGCGATAAAGACATTCACATCCATATTCCTGCGGGTGCCATTCCTAAGGATGGGCCATCGGCCGGGGTTACCCTTGCTTCTGCCTTGTACTCTCTCTTTACCAAACGGTCCGCAAGAAACAAAACTGCAATGACCGGCGAACTTTCTCTCACTGGCAGAGTTCTTCCGATTGGAGGAGTTCGTGATAAACTCCTCGCCGCAAAACGCGCGGGAATTGAGACGGTGGTTCTCCCTCGAGAACAAAAAAGACCTCTACGACATTCCTCTCGAGCTTTTGAAGAGTCTTGATCTTCATTTTGTATCGACGGTAGGCGAAGTATTTGAGCAGGTGATTAAGCCCATCGAGAAGCCACTTCGACGACGCTTGTTAAAGAAAGGTGTCAAAAAGAAGTCGAGCCATGCAGTATTAGTGGCGAAAACTCGTCGAAAGAGGCCCGTTTCTCACCGAAACCCCGCGATGAAAAATCACTGACACCTGCGAATGCTTCCTGATTTATTATATATTATCGCTTTAATAAATCGTTTGCAGTAAACTTAAATCATGAGCAAAAAGAACCTAGCCATCATTGGAATGGGGAAAATGGGTGAAGCAATTGCGCAAGGCTTGATGCAATCGAGTGTGGGCGCGCAATACCAAATTTCGGGTACCACTCGCACTGAAGAGTCCGCGGCTGAAGCTCGCAAACATCTTAAGATCGACTGCTCTACTCACAACGAAAAAGCGCTCAAAGAAGCCGATGTGGTTTTACTCTCGGTTAAACCTCATCAAGTTGAGGAAATTTTAAAATCAAATCGAAATTCTTTTCGCCCAGACCAACTCATCATTTCAATTTGCGCAGCCATTGATACGCAACAAATTTCTGATTGGAGCGGTAATCAGCCCGCCGTAATTCGGGCCATGCCGAACACCCCGTGCTTAATAAAAAGCGGTGTGACCGCAATCTGTAAAGGCCCACGCTCAAGCGACGCCCAAGTTAAAGAAGTCGAAAAGATATTTGGTGAACTTGGCATTGTGACGACTCTTGAAGAAAGTCTTTTTGATGGCGTTACCGGCTTAAGTGGATGTGGGCCAGCCTACATCTATCTCATCATTGAAGCTCTGAGCGAAGCAGGAGTAAAAATTGGAATTTCTCGCAAGCAAGCAACCCTTCTCACCGCCCAAACCATGATGGGTGCTGCAAAGATGGTGCTTGAACGCGGTGAACACCCCGCCTCTCTCAAAGATGAAGTGACGACGCCTGCGGGTTGTACCATTGATGGGTTGATGGCTCTTGAAGAGGGCAAGCTCCGAGTCACGTTGATTAAAGCAGTGCTTGCAGCAACTCGCCGAAGCCGACTGATGCGTAAACGTCCTAGCTAGCCTTCCGTTCATCCCTTGTACAGAGAAACACTCTCCCCATGATAATCCATAAAAAATAAAAACTATTATGCTTTTGGGTAGTCTTTCAGCCATGGATGACGCACAGAAAGTCAGGGCAGGATGCCCGGTACCCAAAAACAAAATAGTTTTTATTTTTTATGGATTATCATGGGGAGCTTATCCCGACGTAGATTTCGAAGTCGCAGTCGCGGCCGCATCCGCCACTCTCGTAACACTCAAACTTCCGTCAGACTCTAAAATTCCAATATCCACTTCGCGAACATGATGAATCCCTTGTCGCCGAAGCATCGTCATCACGTCTTCAAAGGTAAGGCGCTCTTTACGTAAATTTTCTTTGATCCACTCCCCTTTTCGAACAATAAGAGTGGGACTCCCCTCTACCAAGTGTCTAAATTGAGTGAATTTATAACTTAAAACAGAAACAAAGGTACTCAATAAAATTAATCCGCCAGCGAGAATCATTCCCCCTAAGAGTGAATTGTCTCCTCCATTCATTGAGTTTTGAACTGCATTACTAATTAAAAGAATCGAAACAAACTCAATTGCGCTTAATTGCCCAAGCTGCCTTTTACCCGATATTCGAAGCAAAAAAAGAATAAAGGCGTAAATGACGACGACTCGAACTAACAACTCAGAGAAAGAAATTGAGCTGTGAAAAAGCGAATTGAACATGAGGCTCCTTACATTTTTGTTTCAAAATTGATCATAAAGTAAAGCTGCTTAACAAATAAGGGTCTATTTTCAAGGTCAGGAAAATTGGGCTGTGAATACGTTCGGCCCCCCGCAGGGGTTGTGGTTGACGCAATTAAATATTTGTTACCTACCAAAAGTGCAAAATTGTCTTCTCGTGGATGAAACGGAAAGAACTTCACCCCCGCTCTATAAAAAATCTCACAATAGGTTTGTTTAGATGGAGATTGATAAAGATAGTCTACCCATTCATTTTCAGAAAAAACTCGGTAAAATTTATTAAAGGCGTACTCCAGATTTGCCTGTGTCGAATAAGTCTTAACCTGATCCCCAAACGAAAAAATATCGCTCACGTTGGTAAAGGGTTTATCGTTTTGATCGTAACTCACATAATTATTTTCAACATTGCCAGGAAGATTTCCTAAAATACCATGCCCGTAATATCTAAACTGGGGTTTCACAAACAATCGCAATTGATTCCACCAAGTGTTTTCATATTTTAAATAGAGAAGGGCGGCTTGAGCATTACTATTAAAAGCGGCTTCCGCTCCGTAGCCAAATCCATCTTTAAAATCATGTTTCGAAAAAATGGTATAGGTCACTGCAGGCGGCTGAACCACGGTTGCTGTTTCCTGCAAGTAATTTGAAACACCAACGAATCCACTGAACATAGAAAACTCGGTTGCGATGATTCCACCATCGAGAGTAAAGCTACCGGTACCATCGACCATCACTTTGGCGTTAAACTCACCCTTCTTTGCGATGAAATAACCTCCATTGGTTTCTTTTTGTTCGATGAATATCCCAGTTCCTATCGTTTGGCGGCCGATGTCGCTTAAGCGTGCGATCATGTCAAACCCTAGAAAATTTTCTTCGTAAGTCACGCCCACCATTGGAATAATCAATGCCAAAAAAGTGGGACCATTACTTGAAGTCCCCTGAGTAAAATTTAACTTTAAATTAAGGGTAAGACGATCAACAGGTTTAAACTCACTACGCAATGAAACCCAATAACCGTTTCCATGATAAAAATCGTAGCGATAATAATCGCTGTTATCACCCCCAGAAAAAACGGGTTTAAAAAAATCGCCGTCGATCGCAAAAGCATAATGATCACTATGAGGAAGGATTCGATACGGTTCCTCGTAGATCTCTTCCATCACATGGTCATTGGGCGCGTATTCAAGATATGCAGATGAACGAGACGCAAAAAAGACCGACAGTAAGGCAAGACCAAGAACGCGCATTTTTCCCCCAAGTCATCTCAGTATTAAAAAAAAAGCTCGTTAATTCAATTGAATTAACGAGCCTGAACTTGATCTAATTTTTAGCGCGAAACGTGTGGTCTTACGACTTTATCTTACAGCTCACCTGGTAATGGTGCTTCATCAGCACCTTTATAGAGCGCTTTCACTTTGCCCGAAGCAATTTCACGAAGTGAAGTCACAATGATTCTGTTTTTACACTTTACGATTGGGTCAGCACCCTTGAAGAGTTGACGAGCACGGCGAGTTGCCAAGTGAATCAACTCATACATATTTTCAACGTGATCTAAGCAGTCTTCAATCGTTACGCGTGCCATGGGGTCTCCTTGAATAGAATTTTTAAGATGTTTATGTTTAACGTAACTGAGCGATAAAGTCTACGCGCAATGCGCTATTTTGAGTAAAATCGGGTGTTTTTTTAGAGGTTTACCTGAACCGAAAGACTTGCAGGTGGCGCATTTCGTTGGCCTTTTGCGTTCAGCAGGATCGTCTCAAGCCCTAACAAGATTTCTGACCAAAAGTGGAGGGTGATGCCCGGTCCAAGTTTGCCTCCATACCGTTCTGCGAGGTATCCCAAATACAAACCCGCAATCGCTGCCGAGTTTCTTCCTGCTCCGGGCTCATGAGAAAACGCAAAAAGAGTTGAGGTGAGTGCGACCGAAACTGCGGCTGAACCGGTCGCATGCTTAAATTCTCGCTGCAGAAAGCCTCGGTAGAACATTTCTTCGGGCGCTCCACTGCCCATCGGTTGCCATAATCCAAAGTTGAGCGCGTAGAGTGCGTTCGAAGCAGGATTCAATTTGGTTTGGGTACCCAAACTCCCACTGCCAGTTTGACTAATATAATCTGCGACCACCGAAGCAAAGACAATCCCCAGCGGAATACTGACCCACTCATCATTTAAATTTTTGGTATTAAATGGCTCCATGAATAAATCATCGGGAGACAAGTGCTCCATATCAGAGGGCAGCTCGCCCTGTAGTTTCGCAGCATCTTGGTAAGCCGCGAATGTGTTGATCATATGCGCCTTGATCCCAAACTCCTGCAAAATTTGGCCGTACATTTTTTGCTCAAGGCTTAACTCCACGCCTGCGCGTGCGCGTGAGGTGGGGTTTGGCGAAGCGAATCCATCAAGCGAGAAAAGTGAGCCCTCGGTCAATCGATAACCCACCCAGAAGGTAGACACTTCATAGCCCATTTCAAAGGCACCCTCTATCGGGTGACCGAGCAACGTTTCGCCAAGACCCGGAACAAATAAATTTGCCCATCCTACAAAATGATAATCGGGATCTGCTTTTGCTTCTTGAAAGAAAAGGAGTGAAAACAAAAAAAGAAGGATTTGAAATGTCTTCATCTCTCTATTTAAATTTTACGTAGACCTTTCCCACACTGTAACCAATCGCAAGAGCGACTAGGTGATCTAACCCCAGAAGACTAGAGGTATAGATCGACACAAAAACAGTTCCAGCGGCGAGTGAAATCAACATACTTTTGCGATACCTTGAGAAAAGAGCCAATGCGCCGATACAAGCAAAAATTCCAAGTGATGCTCCCACATCAAACTCATGCGCGAACGAATTATAGGCATTCGGAAAAATAAACTTCACCACTGGATAAATCAAAAGCGAAGTCAACGGATTACTCAGAAGAACTCCCGCACCATAGCAAATGACCATAAAAGTTGAGCCAGCTACGCATTCTAAGAACGCGACTGCCGTAAAAAGGGTGATCAGATTGGTAACGAGATGAATTTTGTTCCAGTGTAAAAACGAGGCAATCACCACTCTCAGTTGCTCAGAAAAAAATCCATCCTCAGTAAATGAAATCCAAGAGTAACCGTATCGCTCCACCATCTTGTCGCGAAGTTTTGATGAGTCATCTACTGCGGTGAAGAAGAAGAGGATGTTCATGAGGCCAATCGTTGCCGATGCCTTAATATTAAGAAGGAGACTTGAAAAACCCATCGGGGGTGACCTGGGTACAATTTCATCATTTAAAAAAATACGATAAAATTTTGCAGTACTCAGTCTTCGAAGCGTGCGAACCAAACTTGAAAAAATAACCTGAAATAATCCCTTAGGATAAACCACATCAAAAAGGCCCCGATATACTCTTACAGAAACACTCTTTCCACTCGTGATCATAAACTGGGGCTCCCAGTGGGTCGGTTTGTACTTCTCCTTATAAAGGTAAAGGGATTTAAAACCGTAAATGAAATTGAATCGGTTAAAAAGATAACTTAAAACTCGGTATAGGTTAGGTCGATGAGCCCGTTCTTTTTCGGAAACAGGAGCGAACGGTGACATTCCTAAAGTGACGAATTCAGCGCCTTGCTTCTTCAGATGATTCATTGCCTCGATCACGAGAAGCTCTGTGGTTCCCAGTGGGGAATCCGGTGAGCGAATAATGTCGACAAGGTACCACGCTTTTCTCCCTCGAATGGGAACTGCAGCCAAATAGCCCACCGAGTGACCATGCAACAACACTCGAAAATAGCATTTGTGTTGTTGATGTACCCAGGGCCTAAGTCGATTCAAAAAAGAAAGGGGCTCTACTTTGCGATCATTCAACCAACGCTGAGTGATTCCTTCCAGCTCGACTCGACCTTCGATAGAGATCGAGGCTGGCTTAAATACTTCTACCTTTGCGCCCTTTGATTTAAGTTGCTTAGTCGCAGGCGGCATCTTGACTGGGACATTTAGATCAAACCAGGGCTCATCACCAATCTGCAGAGAATAAAATTTTTCCCGCAATTCTTCTTCTACCCATTTTGAAACCGGTAGAATAGCCGCTGCTTTTTTATGTTTCTTCGCCTCTTCAAAAAAAGACTGAATAAAATCCAAAATATTTTCTGGGTCACAAATTGGGTCAGAAGCGCCGATCCAGGCTGAAGGGGTATTCATGAAAGAAAGCACCGCGGTCTTGCCTTGATATTCTTTTCGAAAATATTCGAAGCCATCATAGAGGGTAAGAAAAGAAGTACTACTCTTACCCTCTTTTAAAATATAATCAAAAACCTCTGAGTAATTCTCAGCCCGAGGAAACATGGGATTCACTCCGTGGTGATAATGCTCGAATTTGGGGGTGGTGCGGGCAATAACGAAGGGCACAATCAACCCATTTTTGCCTTTCTTCAGTTGCATTTAAGTCAGCTAAAAAAGAAGTAAAAACGAGATAAGAAAAAGGGGAACAAGGTTGGGTTCGGTGTGCAGACAAGAAATATTTTCTCGCAGCCTCAATATCTTTCATCTTACAGGCAAGTGCGGTTCCGAGCTCGAGAAGTTCCCATCGGGTTGGATCCAGTTTTAATCCGCTTTCAATTTCACGACCTGCTTCTTTAATTTTATCTTCCCTAATTAAACCGCGAATCACCGAAATTTTCTCTGAGATTTCCCACCCAAAGCGAACCCTACGCGAAAGGGCGTTTAAAAGTTCATCAAGATCATCTGTTTTATCCCAAAAACATTCTGCTAAACTTCTAAATGCGCCCATTTGATAAGAATCGTGTCCAAGGAATACAATTGGGGTTCCTGCTCCCTGATACGTGCGTTTGAATTGGGTAAGCCACTCGATGAGTTCTGGTGTTGAGTATTCGGGTTGAACAAGAATAGCGCCAAGATAGGAACCTAGTTCTTCTTTTTTCAATTTAATTTTCGCAAATGAATCCGCCATTGAGGCTTTTTTCCAGTGGTAGTCTCTTTCGCGAGAGTAAATTTCTTCGGTAATAATTTCAGCTTTTTCTTTTCCTACAATGAGAAGGGAGTTTCTGTATTCTGCTCGTCTTCGATGTGCGTAACTTAAACCCTCTTTGAGCTGGTTAATCGCAAAGGGGCGCGAGATGACGGAATCAACCCGAGAAGCAGAAGTTCGGTAACTCGCATATTGACTTCTAAATTCATCAGTTAAAAGAATGAGTGGAACCAATTCTAATCCCTTTTGATGAATGAGCCGCGAGACAGAAAAATCGATACTTCCGCCAAATTTATCTGAAGCAACGATGAGTCGAATTTGGTTTAGTTTTTGTTTAAAATGATATTCTGCTTTTTCAACGTTCGAAGCCGTGATGATGCTGGAGTAGCCTAAATCATTCAGCATTTTTTTAATTACATCTTTTGAATGCTGGTCATTTTCCAGAAGCATCGTTATCATCTAGTAAGAATATCATGATGAAGCTACCATTAAACAACGTCATTTTTTTTACGGCCATTTTAATTACGCTCTTTACCCCATTCGCAAAAGCGGATGTGGTTCGTAATCAAGTCGCCGAAGAAAATCCTGCTCAAAGAGTTTTGAATTTTCGCGTGAAACCCGTTGGCTTGGCGATTGGAATTTTTGGAGCCGAAGCTCAAATCATCCTTTTTCCTAAAATTAATTTTGGAGTTTCTCTTGATTCAACTGCAACTGCCGCAAGATCAGACCGCCAAAGATTACTCGAAAGCGCCATTCTATTGAACTACTCTTTTGCTCCTACTGCCTTTGAAACTGGGTGGGCGATTCAAACGCGGTTACATCGCATCACAGGAGACGCGTTAAGCGCCTCTGACCGAGGCATGGTCGGTAATTATTTTTCTTTGGTAGGTGGGCACAGTTGGTTTTTTAGAGATGGATGGAATACTTTTTTAGGCGGCGGACTCATCGCTGCTCTCGATACCGGTACTCGGGGTTCTGAACCCCTTTTGGTTTGGCAATTCGGTTGGTCAATATAATTTCGACCGTAAGCTTGAAGATTAAGTAGACGCCTTGCGACTTCTTTTCATCGCTTTATCAATTTCGCGATTTTGATCTCTCTTTTTAGAATCTGCACGTTTGTCGCCCTTCTTTTTACCCTTTGCCATCGCGAGCTCAATTTTTACACGTCCTTTTGAGAAATACATTCTAGTGGGAACGATCGTTTTTCCTTCTTGAGTGAGTGCACCAAACATTTTTTTAATTTGACTGGTATGAAGGAGAAGTTTTCTTCTACGGCGGGGCTCGTGGTTCCAAATATTTCCATGCGAGTAAGGGCCAATGTGCATATTGACGAGCCAAGCTTCAAGTCTCGGTAATGCCTTTGAATCTTTAGTGTCTGTTCTTCTTTTCGCACTCACCTCAACAAATGAATCCTTTAAGTTGGGTGCGGTTGCGCGAATACTTTTAATTTCAGTCCCCTGAAGCACAATGCCCGCTTCAACCACTTCTTCTAAAAAATAGTTGGAGCGTGCCGAGGGATTACTAGCAATGAGTTTCTGACCACCGGTATCGCTCATTCAGGAAGTGCGACTCCTAAACTGAGAATTAATTTAAAAGCCTCATCCACCTTAAGCCCGCTATCCACTACTTCTGATTCCTTCACCATCAGATGAAATCCAGAAGTAGGATTCGGTACGGTGGGCACATAAACGCTGATGTATCCATCCGGGATTCCCTTGAGAGTTGCTGGCCCGGTTACGAATGCAACTGCCCATACTTCTTTTCTTGGATACTGAAGAAAAACCACGCGATGGAATTGCTTTCCATCGGCATTTGAAAGCGCTTTAAATAATTGATTGAGTGAACTGTAAATCGCCCCAAAGAAAGGAATTTTTTCGATTGCTTCTCGCAACCATTGAAAAAGCCTGCGACCAAAATAGAGGCGAGAAAAAAAACCGATCAAAGAGACCGAAATCACGCCACCGAGTAAAATTGCGATCGTTAGTAAAAATTTAACGAAACCTGCGATCTCGCTCGATTGATCATCTAAAACATGATGAAGCGGAACGCGTTCTATCCACCCTAAAATTCCACCAAAGAAAAATTGAAATACAATCAACACAATCAAAATTGGGGCAAGGATGAGGAGCCCCGAAAGAAAGTGATCTTTAATGATAGATTGGAATTTCTTAATTTTAGTCATTCTTTATTCTTTCAGCGGAATCGAAACATCGACTCCCCCACCGTAAAGCCAGCCCGATGCTGTATATCCCGGCGCTCCGATTTCATTTACATCCGATTTTACCACATCTTGCGACATCAGGCGAGAAACCTGCGCGTGTAGCGACCATTCAAACCCCGATGCAAACGGAAAAGTGACCTGAAACATCGCATCGTGCCTGGGCGGATCGAGGTAATTACCGTTTGAGGTGGGCGTATTTTTGAAAATACTGTCCTTAAATCGATAGGTAAATTGATAACGATTATCGGCCATTTGCCATTGAATTCCTAATGTCGGCACGATCAAATCACGCGCTTGAAAGGCAGGAGTCAGGCCGGGTGAAAAAGAGGAGTTGCAACCCGACTGTCCGTTACAATTATTTTGAACCGGTCCTTGAATAATTGCAGCCGGAGCCTGAAAGCGACTCCACATTTCATACGATGCCCCCCAAAGAATCGCGGTGGTTTCGGTAAGATGAACCTTTCCATCAAGCTCAAACTCCCAAGGTTCAAAATAGAGTGCGCTTTGGCTCAAGTAAGAAAAATCAAGTCCCGCTTTCACGGCAGAAAATACTGCCGCGGTCGCATTTGCACTCAAATCCAAAGTCGATTTATTTTCACCTCTCGCCGTGAATGAATAATCTAAATATTGAAGACTCGCTTGAGATGCGACGTTTGGTTTAAGTTTTGCAGAAATTCGCTGATCAGAATAAGTCCCGGTCCCACTCTGCAAATATACATCGGCCACGGCATCGATCGAAAATCCTACATCTGCACCCAGGCCAACCCGCCAGTCGTCAGAAAGATTCATTCCAGACATCACCGCAATTCGTGGACGTTGAAGTTCCGCGCGATAAAGTACGAATTCGGGTTGATAAGTATTTCCTGTATCCATTTGCGCAAGTGAGTTCAAAGGTAAAAAGGTTTTAATCGAGAGTGTCCACTTACTCGTATCACTGAGTAAAAATTGAGCACGAATCGTTTGGGCTAAAACATCGGGATAACTATTATCTACATTTCCGTAAGTGTTAGAGTTGGTGGCAGAAGTAGATGGATTTTCAACAATTACATTTTGAATCGTTGGAATCGCGGTGTGCAAATACTCAATTCCGGCCTCGATCACAAAGGGATGATCTTTTTTTAGGGTGTGATAGATTGAAGACGGGTCAGAAAGATCTCCATCCCAAAGGGAGGCATACGCTTGCAACGGTGTCGCGCAAAAAGTCGCAAAAAAAATCGTGCGGTAAAACGTGATTGCGCTTAAGAAACGAATCGTTTTTTCCATATTTGAATCCAATCTTCCCATTCTAAACTTTCGGCACGTTTAGTAGGGTCTACCCCACTCGCTACAAATGCGGCTTGCCAAGCAGATCCAGAAAAGTTTCCTCTCAACATTTTTCTTCGATGCTTGAATGCGGTTTTTAAAAGGTCATTCCAGGCAATGTGCTTTTGTTCCGAGTCTAATTTAATTTTTGGTTCTGTTCTTCTCTTCAAGGAAATCACTTCTGACATCACCTTTGGAGGCGGCTTAAATGCATCGGGCTTCACGACGAGCAATCGTTCGACTTCCCAATCATTTTGAATAAAGAGAGAGAGACTCCCGCGATCAGGCGTCGATGCGGGCGAATAAATTCGTTTAGCAACTTCGGCCTGAAACATGAGCACCATTTCTGAAATTTGATCAGTCATTTTGCACAAGCGAATCACAATGGCAGTTCCAGCAGAATAAGGAAGATTCGATGCAATCACCATTGGCCCAATTGCTTTTAGTTTTTCATCGGTTTGATCCAAAAAATCACCTTCGAGAATTGCAGCAAAACGAGTTTCCGGTTTCCAATAGGCAATCAACTCGCGGTCGCGTTCGGCTATATAAAAAGGCTGATCTACGTTTAGTGCTTCAATGAGAGGTCGAGTAATTGCACCTTCTCCAGGACCAATTTCAAGCAAAGCAGACCCGCGATTTCTTTCAAGCGCGCCCTTCGCATGACCGACAATTGCATCAATCACTTTTTTATCGGTAAGAAAATGCTGCCCAAATGCTTTTTGTTTATTGAAATTTCCCACTATTAATTTTCTGCGATCGCAAAGGCATTCAATTTTAAATAATCGCTTTGCTTTAATCCATTGCCCTGGGCAAATCGAACCGCTCCTGCGGCCGCAATCATCGCAGCGTTGTCGGTACAATATTGAAGATCGGGGTAAATCACGGGGATCTGAGCTTCTTCTTTAAATCGTGCGCGCAAACGAGAGTTTGCCGCTACCCCACCCACAATCACAATCGATTTTGCTTGCTTCTCGCGCGCGAGCATTAAAGCTTTGCGAATCAGCGGATCGATAATTGCTTCTTGCACGCTTGCACACAAATCAGGCATCGCTTGTTCAAGCGCTCCGTCCATTTGAAGTTGCCGAGCGAGTAACATCACTGCCGTTTTTAATCCGCTAAAAGAGAAATCTAAAGAATCTTTTTGTTTTAATCCGCGTGGCAATGCAAATGCTTGCGGGTCGCCGCCGCGGGCGTGCTCATCAATCCATTTTCCGCCAGGATAAGGAAATCCTAAAAGCTTTGCCGTTTTATCAAATGCTTCGCCGGCAGCATCATCAAGGGAATGACCCAAGAGAGAGGTCTTTAGAACGTCAGTTGGCCATTCAAGCGGCGGTTTTTCAATATAGTGTAAATTCGTGTGCCCACCCGAAACCATCAAAAACACGGCAGGAAAGACGGGTTTCGAGTTATTCCCCAAAAACGCACTCATGAGGTGACCCTCTAAATGATGAACGGGTACCAGGGGCTTACGAGTCGCATACGCAAGCGATTTTGCCGCCGTTACCCCGACGAGAAGTGCACCAATGAGTCCAGGTCGATTCGTTACCGAAATCGCATCACAGTCTTCTACTCTGAGTTGTGCTTGCCTCAAAGCTTCGAGCACCACGGGTTGAATTTGTTCGAGGTGATTGCGTGAAGCGACTTCAGGCACTACTCCCCCGAAGGGTTGATGAAGTTCAATTTGTGAAAAAGTGCTCACACTGAGCGGAACAAATTGATTTCCATCGTGCTTTAAAACCGAGGCACTGCATTCGTCGCACGATGTTTCAATTCCAAGAATAATACTCATTTTTTACGAAGTCGCTTTTTTGCGAGTTTTCCTTCTGCGGTTTTTGGAAATTTTTCGGCGAGGTCAGAATAAAATGCTTTTGAATCGTCACCCATTCCCATGGCTTCAAATGATTCCGCAATCCCTAAAAGGGCTTTGGGATGATAAACCGACTTTTGATATTTCTCGGGGAACTTTGAAAGATCAACAATCGCTTGTTTATAATTCTTTAATTTAAAATTAGATTCGCCGCGAATATAAAACGCTTCATCTGCTTTTTTAGGTTTCTCGCTTTGAAGGTACTGATCCATAAACGCAACCGCATCGGTGTAGTTGTTTGCCGCGAACGAATCCTTACCTGCTTCGAAAGGATCTTTTCCTTCTGGTAATGTTGGACCAGGGGGTTTCACTTCTTTTTCAAGCGCATCAATCTTGTCTTGAAGTTTTTTTCTTTCTTCTGCAGTTTGGGTATCGTTCGCTTGCTTATCGTGCTCAAGCTGTTCGACTTGACCGCTTAGTTTTGCAACTGCAGCACGAAGTTCTTCCATTCCGTATTCACCGGTGATCGCCGCACCCATGGTCGGAGCTGGACCACTTTGCGTTTGCTTCGGTGGTTCGGTCGCCGGCTCAGATGCCATGGTGGGTTTGTTTGCCGTAGGAAAAGTAGTTGCTGCAGGAGCAGGATCCACTTTCTCTTCTTGAATGGGTTTACTTTTTACTGAATTCTTTTTGAAGGGATACGCACCTGATTCTGAATCGTCATCAGAGGTAATTCCTTTGCTATCGTTCAGTTGTGATCGAGTGGTTACACAACCATTCACACTGAGGCCTAAAATCAAAAATAAACCGAGGGATAGAATATTTTTTGAAGCTATTTTCATAGAGGTATTCTCTCAAATTATGGTTGAAGATTAAAGCTCAATTCTTAGGCGCGGGCGCACCGCTCGGACTAGGGACGGCGACTGGATCAGTGGGGGTTCCCGGACTGGTAGGTTCAGCAGGATAAGACGGTTGTGCGAGTGGATCCTGGGGAACACTTTCACGCTTTCCGCCGTTACGAATCGATTCAAACTCGGCACGTTCGGCAAGGATACGAGCTTTTTCGGCATCGTTTCTTGCTGCTTCAAAGTCTTTAAAACGATATTCTTTACGAGCGAGCAAACTTTGTTCAGTGGCTCGACGATAGAGTTCAGGAGCAAGTACATCGGCATTCACTTCTTTAGCCGATTTGATTGCGACTTCCATGTTCGACATCTCTTGCGCGGGTCTTACCGCAGTGACCGAACAATTCGATAAAATTAAAAAAAAGGGGGCCAAAAGCAGTGCTTGCGGCCCCCAAAAATATCTTTTCATCTTCACCTTGAATTAGTGAGCGGTAACTACGAAGTTATCGCGACGATTTTTAGCATAAGAAGCTTCGTCATCGCCAGTTGCGATTGGCTTTTCTTTACCAAAGCTAATCACGGTGATGCGGTCGCCGTTGATGCCGTTGTCAGCAATGAACTTTTTAGCCGCATTTGCGCGCTTTTCGCCAAGAGCAACGTTGTATTGAATGCCGCCGCGGTTATCGCAGTGACCTTCAATTTGAATTTTCACGGTTGGCTTGTCTTTCAAAATTTGAGCATTTGATTTCAAGATCCCTTTTGCTTCTGAATCGAAGGTAAAAGAATCAAGCGGGAAGTGAATGGTTTGAAGTCCCATTGCTTTTCCGTTGTCTGAATCACCAGACAAGTTTTCATCAGCGAGTGCTGCGTTGGGAAGCGTATTCTCTTCTGGTGCTTTTTTCTTAGAGCATGCAGACAAAGTTAACGTTCCTGTCACCAATAATGCCAAAGGTAATACTAATAATTTTTTCATAAGCGTCCTAGTCTCCTCAAATGTTGAATACAGTTATATTAAGGGCACTTTACCCATTCCTGCAAGACATCCTCGTCAAAATTGTGCATGTTAAGACGCATCCAGGCAGAATCAGGTTTCCACTTCATGGCATATCGATCGTCTGTCTTCTCAAAAGTCTTCTTGCCCGTAAATTGGTGAACGGCATCAAAAGCACCCATTTTGAAGAGATTTTGAAGCAAAGAAGCCCCACCTTCACAAAAAATACTTTGCAGCGGTTTTTCGAAAGAATAGCCCTCAATCGCTTCTTTCACATCCCCCTCATTTTTCATCCCTACCCAATGTAAAAGCGGATGAGCGTGGGAACCTGCGGCATTCAGAACAAGCGATTGATTTACAAAAACATAAACTGGAGTCTCTTCATGAATCAACACTTTCTCAAGCGGGAGTGCAGCGAGCTTTCCTTGAGGATCATAAACCAAGCGGATTGGATTTCTTCGATGCGGTTCTGCACAATCTCTCACGGTAAGTTTCGGCGCATCTTGAATCCATGTATTTGCACCTACCAAAATCGCATCGTACTTCTGTCGTAGCCAATGGGTGTACGCGCGCGACTTTTCGTTCGTGATCCATTTTGAGTTTCCATTCGCGTCGGCGAGAAATCCATTTTCAGTCTGCGCCCACTTCGCGATCCAAACCGGTTTTGAATTTTTACGAGTTCGAATAAATGGAAAGTGCCAAGCGAGCGCTTCGTCTTCTAAAACTCCAAGGACCACTTGCTTGCGCGCCTCTTTTAATTTTTGGATTCCTTTACCGTTCACTCGAACGTC
>Ga0207032_1192_pt1 | contig 15118 bp, 16 predicted proteins | sample Alteio_BWMinCont_38_FD_153308 | JGI IMG/M metagenome (GOLD analysis project Ga0207032, IMG submission 153308) | Enriched cells from forest soil in Barre Woods Harvard Forest LTER site, Petersham, Massachusetts, United States -... | ecosystem: Environmental > Terrestrial > Soil > Temperate forest >... | reverse complement strand
AGCCAGCCATATCGACGAGGGTGAGCATTTCGTTTACGCGTTTTTTAATTTCTTCGTTAGAAAGATTCGAGTGAGCGCGAAGGGGGTAGGCGAGATTTTCTTCAACGGAGAGTGAATCGAAGAGCGCTCCATTTTGAAAAACATAACTAATATGAGTTCTGATATCGAAGAGCTGTCGTTCTTTGAGTTGAGTGAGGTCTTTATCGCCAAAAATAATTTTTCCTTCGTCAGGATGTTCAAGACCAATAATTGAACGCAGGATCACGCTTTTGCCAGTCCCTGACCCGCCAAACAGACCCAAGACTTCTCCGTCGAAGAGATCAAAGCTCACGCCTCGATGCACGACTTTTTTGCCGAAGCTTTTGTGGAGGTTCTGAATGCTCAATGCGATTTTTTCGCTCATCCGTTTGGGTTCCTAATATTTTGGGTACACAGTGACCAAGAAAAATTTTGATAAAAAGAAATCTGCGACCATGATGAAAATTGAACTCATGACCACCACCCAGGTGGTGGTTTGCCCAACGCCTTGGGTTCCGCCTTCTGTATTCAGGCCTTTCCAGCACGCGGTGATTGCAATGAAGAACGCGAATACCATCGTCTTCGCCATGCCCGTGAAAAGATCGGCGAGGGTGAGGGTTTCAAGAACTTTGGCGATGAAAAAGTTGAATCCGATGTTGAGTTCAAATTTTGCGATGAGCATGGCGCCGATCATGGCAACGTAATCAGCCATGAGAGTAAGAAGAGGAAGTGCGATCATGCAGGCGACTAAACGAGGAATCACAATTCGTTGAATCGGTGAGGTGCCGAGTGCACGGATGGCATCAATTTGTTGAGTCACTTTCATGGACGCAATTTCTGATGCCATCCCTGAACCGATTCTTCCCGCAACGAGCAGGCTAGTAAACACGGGACCCATTTCGCGTAAGATCGCGAGCGAAGAAAGTTTTGGAACGTAGAGGGTGCCTCCAAAGCGAGCGAGACCGTAACCAAATTGGAGTGCCATCACTGATCCGGTGGCAAGGCCGGTGATGAGAACGAGAACAAAAGATTCAACACCGATTGCATAAATTTGCTGGAGGGTGAGGCGGAGTGGAAAGGGGGGAATAAATAATTCTTTAGCGGTGGTGCCCACAAGGTGGCCGAATCCACCCGCAAAACGAATTGCGTTCATGAGCTTTAAACCAATGCGATTAGGGAGGGCGATGACCTCATTCACTTTAAGATGAGATTATCACGAAACTTCTGAAATACAGATAGTTCTTGATCAAAAGTCTTCACGGGGCTGAGGTAAATTAAATCGTAAACACACATCGGACTTTTGACGGCGACGGTTTGAAATTTTCGATTGCGACTGAGGTAGTAACCTTCTGCCGTCGTTTCAAGCGCAGGGTAATTAGAAACGGTGAGTTCTCGCTCGTTTAATATTTTTAAGTTGTTCCATTGAGAAAGAAGAGTTTGCGTTACCGATTTTAAATCGTTGTCTTCGTCAGAGCCTTGACGGCAAGCGGAGTTGATTGAAATTACTGAAGCAGTCTTTGTGGATTGCCACGCTCCATCTGGAATATCTTCTGAGGGACCCGAGGTGGGGCCGATAGAAATTTTTTTCCAGCTCGGATCAATTTGAGACACATCGATAATTTTTGAATCAATGGATTTTACTTCTTCGGGCTTCACGTGACCGATGAGGACGCTGCAACCCGACCAAAAGAGGAGCGAAATCGCGGTGAGTGAATTCAACAATTTCATGAAGTTATTTCCATTCTAGTGGAGCTCCCACCAAAATAGAAGGACAAATGGAAAATTTTACAAAACATTTGTTGCGCGTCACCGGCAAAATCTGCCACAATAGGAAATAGGTACCGAGCTAGAGCTTGCCTACTGACTCCCAGGATGGGGGTGAGTTTATGAAAAGTTAGGGAAACAGTGCTGATGGAACGGCCGAGTTTTCAGATATTTCTGCTTCTTTTTGCGATATCATCACCCAATTCATTTGGAGATGATAATTTCAGCACCTCTTTAGATCTTCAAACTCAATCTTCTTACACACGTCTTCGACTTTCCTTGGATGACTCGTTCAAACCCGTGGTGAAAGAAACCAAAGTGGGTTTTGAAGTGACGATTCCTTCGGCAACGTTGATGGATGTGGGGGTTCCGTTTGGTCAGGAAGCCGAATTTAAACGGTACCTTTCAAAGGTTTCTGACGGACGCGTTGCCGGGATTGAGATTACTGAAAAAGAATCAGGACTCACGATCAAAGGAAAATTTAAATACCCAAGCGGTGCGCAAGCATTGGCGAATCCATCGATGGAACATTTTGATTTTAGACAAACCGAGCAAGGTAAATATGTGCTCGATTTTTGGTACAAAAAAGGATTAACCGTCACCGAACTCGCGGCCGAGAGAAAACAGGGCGACGCTAAAAATCTACAAAAGCAAAAAGACATTCTCATGAAGCGTGAAAGCGATCGAAAAGTTTCGCGCGAAAAACGAATGGAAGACGCCAGAAATGCGATTGCTTTTTGTGAGCAACCGTTTGATCGAAGTAACACTGTGTTTTTGAAATACAGAGCAGAGCACCCGTTGGTGAGTTTTATCGCTTATTACCCAGAACATATTCCAGATCATGGTTTTGAATATATTGAGCCAAAGAATGATAGCGAAGAAGCGCAGATGGTGCGGTTGGCATTAAAATTAAGCCGAGAAAATAACCATGCCCTCGTCGTCAAGACGGTGGATTTTCTTCAAAGACAATATCCAAAATCGACTTATTTACAGCAAATGCTTTTCTTGAAAGCAAATTCTTTTTATCGTTTGGGTTTAGAAGATAAAGGTAAAGATTTAATTTTTACCATAGCGAAGGAAGCGCGTGGTACCGAAGTGGGATTGCAAGCGCAGGCTTTTCTCGCCGTGCAGGCATTTCAAAGAAAAGAGTGGTTACTTGCTTTAGATTCTTTTTCAGGAATTTTACATTCTTATCCAAAACATCCGTTGGCTTGGCTTTTTCACTACGCAAGTGCGGAATGTTTGTATGAAATTAGACAAGCCGATCAAGCGATTGAAGAGTACGAATGGGTTGCGAAGAATGCTCCCAAGGAACAAATCAAGGCCGAGGCGGCATTTAAAATTGGTGATGTGTATTTTGATCGCAGTCAGTATGCGCTCGCGATTCAAAAGTACCTTTCTTCAATAAAAAAATATGAATCGAATTTGCCGCAATACCCACATCCCATCATGAATTTGGCCGAGAGTTTTTTTCAACTCGAAGAATTTCAGCGGGCAAACGATACGTTTGAGCATTTTTTAAAAGTCGGCGCGAATCATCCGGAAGCCTGGCGTGCAAGTCTCAGAATTGCAGAAATTAAGGCCTTGAACCAACGACTGGATGGTGGGGCTGAAAATGCGTTTGTCGATACGGTGAATCGCTATCCAATGACTCCCGGGGCAGTGATTGCACGCTTGAGAATGCTTCCTTGTGGGAATCATGGAGGATTTGATTTGGGTGGAATGCAGCGTTTAGTGAATTCTGCCGAAGTACAAAATTTTGCGAGTGAGGCCTCAGTTTATTCATCTTCGTTTAAAGAGTTAGTGGCCTTGACCGAAGTGCGATCCCTCATTTCTTTTGGTGCAGATGAACAAGCAATCGAGAAGGGGATTTTGCACCTGAGAGAGAATCCAACAGTTGAAGTGAGAAATTTAATTGAGCGCGCGATGATTGGTGGAATTAAGAGATTGCTAGTTAAACAGCTTGATGCTGGCGAAATTTACCCCGCCATTGCCACTTACGAAAAATACGGCGACTACTTGCCATTGCCGCTGAACGATCCCTATGCAGATGACCTGAGAATGAAGCTTGCGAAATTTGCTGCAGACAAAAACTTTAAGACACTGGCCCTTAAAATTATTGAACCTTACCAAAAATTAAACGAAGTCGATCAAAAAGAAGTATTGAGTTCAATTGAGAAAAATCTTGCACTCGACAGTACGAAGGAACAAGAAGATCGTACGATTTTAGAGGTGAAGACCATTTGGAATTCGGAAGATTTTAAAATCGATGACTCGAAACAGTCTGATGTGTTTCTTGCAAAATTAACGTCGATTTCAGACCTATCTCCGCATCGGTTTGAGCGGGATTTGTTAGAAGCCTTGTTCTTTCAAGATAAGAAAGACTACAAGAAAGCCGAGCAATTTGCGGCAAACCTCATTCCTAGCTTTTCAAAATTGAACTCCCTGCAAAAGGCGCAAATTTGGTTTTTACAGGGTGAATTAGCACAAAATGCCGACGATAATGCAGTAGCGGCAAAATCTTATCGCGAGGCCCGCCTTTTAAAGACGAAAGCGTCAGAGAAGGAACAGGAGCAGTTAAATTTCCGTCACCTGAAGTTAGTTCCGTCAATTGCTTATCTCTACACGAGTGAAGGCGAAGCACTAGAACATGATCAAAAATGGAAGGAAGCGGTTGCGCTTTACGGCGAAGCAGTAGAAAATAAAGTAGGGGGAAATCGCCTGCTTTACGCGCATGCGAAGGCAATTTTGAAAGAGGGCGGACGGAACTCAAATAAAATTGCGATGCAGTCCCTGCAGAAAATCAAACAGAGTCAGGATGATGATGTTTGGAAAAATTTAGCGACAAAAACGTTAGACGATATTGCCAAGGAGGGCGAAGTCAATGACAAATCAAGAGCACCTAAATAGTAACTTATCTCAACCACGAGTCATGCCGAAGGTAAGCGAAATAAAAACTTCAGATCGCCAATTGTTGGAATTGATTCAACTCTCTGAAACGGTAGCAAGAAGCAAAGCAACGGTGCTCATTCAAGGTGCTCCCGGCACGGGCAAGAAACTTTTTGCTGAACTCATTCATCAAAAAAGCCAACGCTCGGCTCTTCCACTCCAAGTTCTCGAAGAAGAAAAAGATTTAGCGTCGCTGTTGAGCGTAACTCGTGGTGGAACGCTTTTGATTTTGGAAGTATCAAAACTTTCAATGGCTTCTCAATCACGGCTTTTTCAAGCAATGCAAGATGGCAGTGATATTCGCTTTCTCGCGACTTCAACTCGCGATTTAGGCGCACTCGTAAAGCAAGGCGAATTTCGTGAAGATTTATTTTACCGCTTAAACGTGGTGAATATTCAGATACCAAATCTTGCGTCCCGCCTGGGCGACGTAGAAATTTTAGCAAAGCATTTCGTGGTTCGCTTTGCCGCACTTTACGGCAAGACAGACCTTTCGCTTGCTCAAGAAACGGTTCAACTTTTGGGCGGCCATACTTGGCCGGGTAATGTTCGCGAGTTAGAAAGCACCATTGAGCGTGCAGTTCTTCTCACCACTGGCAATGAAATTCGCGCCCGCGATATTCAAATCTTAAGAGCAGATGCATTGACTTCTGCAGAGAAAGTTATCGTTGCCGCCTGGAAGCCGGGCCGCACTCTTGATGAGATTGAACGCAATGTGATTTTGGAAGCGTTGAAATATCATGACGGTAACCGCACCCACACGGCGAAGGCGCTAGGGATTTCGATTCGTACGCTTCGAAATAAATTGGCCGAGTACCGCGTGATGGGGATCAATGCATGATCGGACTTTTTGATCCAACGATTCGAGCGTTGAACCAGAATTTGAATCTCAGAGAAGAGAATCAAAATATCATCTCGTCGAACATCGCAAACGCAGATACTCCCGGCTATAAATCAAAAGCCGTGAGTTTTGAAAATGCAATGAGAGACGCGATGAATACTGAAGAAAACGTGAAACTCGAAGTCAGTGCTCCTGAGCATATCGGCTCAAAAGGCCCTGAAAACGTCACTGCCGATGTTTACGATGATCCAAATGGAGTTGAAAGTTTGGATGGAAACACCGTTGATCGTGCGGGCGAGATGGCAAAGATGAAAGAAAATGAAATTTTGTATAACGCATCAGTAGAGTCTCTTCGAAAGAAAATAGGAATGCTGGAGTACGGTGTTTCTGAAGGTGGAGGGAATAAATAATGGCTGATTTTTTCTCGTCAATGAGAGTAAGTGCAAGTGGTCTCGATGCGCAGATGAAGCGAATGAATACGATTTCATCGAACATCGCGAACGCAGAAACTCCGGGCTACAAAAGAAAAGATACTGAATTTACGGCAACTGCAGATCGCGAAAGCTTTGGTGAAATTTTGAAAGACAAGGTTGATCAAAATACCCAAGGCGTGCTCGTGACGGATGTAAGAGATGATACGCATCCGCAGAGAATGGTTTATAGACCTGATGATCCGCATGCAAATGAAGAAGGCTATGTAGAGATGCCGAATGTGAACCCGGTAAAAGAGATGGCCGACATGATTAGCACTCAGCGAAGTTACGAAGCAAATGCGAGTGCAATTGCGGCGGCGACGCAAATGGCGAATAAAGCTTTGGAATTAGGACGATAAGGAGCTAAGCGATGAACTCGATTAATTCTAGACAATTTAGTCCCGAACTTGGGCTACAAGCCCAGATGGATCAGGTTTCTCTTCGTCAGCCGGCGATTGGGCCACAGTCTACTGAGATTGGTCAAACCCAAGAAGCAAAAGGGACTGGGTTTTTTGATGCCCTTCAGAAATCAATGCAAGAGACGAATGCGGATCAAATTTCAGCAGATAATTCGATCAAGGATTTGATTGCGGGTCGTTCAAAAAATATTCATGAAACGATGCTCGCGATTCAAAAAGCAGATTTGTCTTTGAAGACGATGATGCAAGTGAGAAATAAAATTTTAGAAGCTTATAAAGAAATTATTAGGATGCCTGTTTAGTAAACTAGGAGACGGATAATATGGACTTTACGAACCGAGTAATGGATCAGATCAAAGAATTTTTTAAAGGTCTATCCACGAGCAGAAAGATGGCTTTAGCGGTAACCGGCACCGTGATTGCGATTTTTATGGGCGCGCTCTTCTTGTGGGCAAGTAAACAAGCTTACCAACCGGTTACTCATGGTGCTTTGAACGCTGAAGATTCCGCAAACATCATGCGCTTACTTCGTGAAAAGAAAATTCCCTTCCAAGTAGATCCAACCGGTAAATCAATTGAAGTACCTCCTGAATATTTAAACGATTTACGACTTGAACTCGCGATGCAGGGGATGCCGCAGAGTTCTGGTGTTGGCTATGAGCTTTTTGATAAACAATCTTTTGGTACGACGGCATTCTTGAACAAAGTAAATCAAAAGCGCGCGCTTGAGGGTGAACTCATGCGCTCGATTAATACCATCAAGGGTGTAAAGCGTTCGCGCGTGCACCTTGCGGTGCCTGAGAAAACTGCGTTCGTAGAAGATTCAAAGAAACCAACCGCATCAGTAGTATTAGATATGGATGGCGGAATTAATCTCTCTGAAAAACAAATTTTTGGTATCTCTCATTTGGTATCGAGCGCAGTAGAAGGTCTTGATTCTGCAAACGTGGTGATCGTCGATTCGTTTGGTAAAGAACTTTCTAAAAATGTTCATGACTCTTTGGTTTCTTTGACCAGCGAACAAGCGGATTACAAGCGTAAACTCGAAGAAGACTATCAACGTCGCGTAGAAGAAATTTTAGGCAAAGTAGTGGGCGCAGGACACGTCAAGGTGGCAGTGAGTGCTGATCTTGATTTTGCGAATGTTTCTGAACAGCAAACTATTTTAGATCAAGACGGAGCAACGATTCGTTCACAACAAAAAACGAACGAGTCGATGGAAGGTTCACGCCCCGGTGCCTCTGGAGCGCCTGGTGCGACTTCGAATACGCCAGGTGATCAACCTGGAGTGGTTGCCAATAATTCGATTAAAAACAACACCAATAAATCAAATGAAGTATTGAACTACGAAATTCCTAAAACGGTTCGCACTACTTCTAAACCAAGCGGCAGTGTGAAGAAACTTTCAGTTGCGGTTCTCATCGACGGAAAGAATACACACGTCACCGCAGCAGATGGAAAAACGGAAAATAAAAACGAAGCGTGGAGTGCGGATCAGTTAGCCCAGTTTACGTCAATCGTAAACGGCGCTCTCGCTCTCGATACGAAACGCGGCGATACGCTTGAAATCAAAAACATGCAGTTTATTCAAGAAGACTTTGAAGAAGCGCAAAAAATATTGGATGCAGCGACGATGCGCAATTATCTTCAAAACTTAATTGTGTACGGCGTGATTGGTCTCGTGATCATTCTGTTCTTCTTCTTCGTCGTTCGCCCTTACATTCGTTGGGTTACCGAAAATACCAGCGATGGCGTCGATGGCTTCTTGCCACAGACTCTTGAAGAGCTAGAGAAAATTCAAAGCAGTAGCACCATGAATCAGTTAGAGCAGGCGGTGCCGGAGTTGCCGGACAGGCTCGATCCAGAAAAGGTCGAAGGCGAGATGATTCGAGAAAAAATTGTAACCATGATTGATAACAATCCTCACAAAGCGTCTTTGGTACTCAAAGAGTGGCTCGTGGCGGCGAAGCCGAGTAAAGAAGAAATTAACGGCGGCAAGTCGGCGACGGCATAAGGAGAAATAGGACATGTTAACGGTAACTAGTTATGAAGACTTATCTGGAATCGAAAAATCGGCAATCCTGCTGAACGTCTTGGGAAACCGGGTTACTGCCGAGATTTTCAAGCATTTGCGAGATAACGACGTGAAGAGACTCGTGACCGTCATGGGGCAAATTAGTAAAGTGCCCATTAACATTGTAAAAAATGTTCTCGACGATTTTTATTCTGAAATATCAGAAGAAGAACAACTTATTTTTGGACACGCTACAGGTAAAGATTTTATTTTAGAAACCCTGGGCGAAGAGCGCGCGAAAACCGTTCTCGGTCAGCTTGCGGTCGTCGAGGGCAGTCGCTCTCTCGAGGCATTGGAGTTAGTGGATCCACGTACCCTCGCAAACTTCCTGGTGAACGAGCATCCTCAAACGACTGCCGTCGTACTCGCTCACTTAAGCCCGGACAAAAAGTGTGAAGTGCTTAAAAAATTACCAGAACCGGTGCAAACCGAAGTGGTTCTCAGAATTGCAAACCTGGATTTCATTTCTCCGACTCTCCTCGCTCAAGTGGACGAAATCCTCAAGCAAGAGTTGGCAACCCTTGGATCGATCGATACTCAGCAATTGGGTGGTGTATCGCCGATTGCCGAAATGCTCAACATCATGGACAAGAACACCGAGCAAAGCATTATGGCTCGAGTCGAAGAGCGCGATCCTCAACTCGCCGAAGAAATTCGCAGACTCATGTTCGTGTTCGAAGACATTGTCTTCATCGACGATCGTGGGATGCAAGGACTTCTCAAAGAAGTTCCCAACGACAAACTTACGGTTGCACTCAAAACTGCGCCTGACGAAATTAAAGATAAAATCTTTAAGAACATTTCAAAACGGGCGGCAGATCTATTGCGCGAAGATTTACAAGCAATGCCGCCGGTTCGATTGTCAGATGTCGAAACCGCACAGCAAGAAATTGTGAACATCGCAAAACGGCTTGAATCAGAAGGCAAGTTGATTATTAGCCGCGGTGGCGGAGAGGATACTCTCGTTTAATGGGTGCTAAAGAGTTCAATCCTGTGAATTTAGATAACACTGCTCCCGAAATCAAATCGTTTCGACCTCAACAGTTGAAGGGTGACGGGGTAAAGGATTACGATGCGACGAAGAAAGAGTTTGGAAGTCTCGCGACGACTGATCCTGCATCGAATCCACACTTTATGCTTCATGCTGATTCTCGAAGAATGCTGGGTGTAGATCAAAAAGACAGAGGCTACATTGAAAGCATGGTTCGCACCGAAGTAGAGGAGCGAATTGAAGAACTCAGACAAAAGGCTTATGACGAGGGTTACGCGCAAGGTTTAACTGAAGGAAAGACTAAAGCCGAAGCAGACTTTAGCGCATCAGTAAAACCCGTCTTCGAGAGAATTGTAGCGACGGCGACTGAGTTTGATGGCTTAAAGGATGATCTTTATGCCGCAAATGAGCGCGCACTCATTCAAATTATTTTTAATATTGGCAAACAAGTGATTCTGAAAGAATTGAAAGTAGATCACGAGTACATTAAGCGGTTGAGTGTTCAAATAGTAGAGAAAATTGGAACGAAAGAACAGATCCGCATTAAAATGAATCGCGAGGATTTTGCAAATGTTGAAACCATTCGTGAATTTTTGAAGGCCCAATTGCCTGAGCTTAAAAATATTCAAATTGAGCCAAGCGATGATCTTGCCTTAGGCGGCTGCAAAGTTGAAACCGATTTGAGTAGAATCAACGCAAGTGTTGAAAGTCAATTTAGCGCAATTGAACAAGCCCTCAGCCGGGAATAAAAGGAACGAGAAGTGAGCGACTTGATTCCAGAAATTTCAGACAAGAAATATGAAGAGCGTTTGGGACAGACGATGCTCTATGATGAAGCGGGCAAGGTTACCAAAACAATGGGCTTGTTGTACGAAGCTTATTTGCCGGGCGCGAGCATTGGTGCCATCTGTGATGTGATTCTGAACGAGCACGATCAATCTCAAGCCCCCGTTGAAGCAGAAGTAGTGGGCTTCAAAGACAAGCGCGTTTATCTCATGCCCTATAATGATGTTTCTGGAATTAACAATGACAGCATTGTGAAGTTGAAGTCGCGTGCTTCTACTTATTTAGTTTCTGAAAGTTTACTTGGCCGCGTGATTGACGGACGTGGGCAGCCCCTTGATGGCAAGGGCCCACTTTATGTACCAGAAATTCCAAGTGAGCACCGATCGCTTTATCATAAACCTTCTGATCCTTTGGCGAGAACAATGATTGAAGAGCCACTCGATTTAGGCGTTCGCGCAATTAATAGCTTACTCACTTGCGGCCGCGGCCAACGAATGGGGATCATGGCCGGATCAGGCGTGGGTAAATCAGTTTTACTTGGCATGATGGCGCGTAATACTGCTGCTGATGTGAACGTGATCGCACTCATCGGTGAGCGAGGTCGCGAAGTAAGAGAGTTTATTGAGCGGGATTTAGGCGAAGAAGGCCTTAAACGATCAGTAGTGATTGTGGCGACTTCTGATAGCTCGGCGCTTTTGCGCACTCGTGCTTCTTTTTTAGGCGCGACGATTGCAGAATATTTTAGAGATAATGGCAAAGACGTTCTTCTCATGATGGATTCGGTCACTCGTTTTGCAATGGCTCAACGAGAAATTGGATTATCTTTGGGCGAACCACCGGCGTCTAAAGGATACACTCCGTCTGTTTTTGCTGCACTCCCAAGATTGCTTGAACGTGCAGGCACTGGGCCCAACGGAAAAAGTATTACCGGTCTTTACACAGTACTCGTCGATGGTGATGACATGGACGAGCCGATTGCCGATGCTGCCCGTTCTATTTTAGATGGTCACATCGTGCTCTCGCGAAAGTTGGCGCAACTCAATCACTTTCCTGCAATTGATATTCTGGCGAGCACTTCGCGGGTAATGCCTTCAGTAACTGAAGAAACGCATCAGGACTGGGCAGGCCAAGTGAAAGAGTGGATGGCGGTTTATAAGCAAGCAGAAGATATTATTAATATTGGAGCTTATGTTAAAGGATCTAGCGCTCGAATTGACCAAGCGATATCAGTGAATGATCGAATCAATCAATTTTTACGGCAAAAAGTAACTGAGCCTTCGACGCTTGCGGATAGTTTGGGCGGGCTGCACGGGATTGTTCGGTCGGGTGAAGCGTTTGCGCAGGCTAATAAAAAATAAGTTATAATTTCTTCCAAAGCTATTTGCTCATCGGGGCATCGTACGCCTTAAAGATTAAGGTTTATTAAAGTAGTTTACACATACTACGCCGGCTTGCTCACCAGGGTTCAATCGGTCGCCTTGAATGTCACCAATTCCGTTACTGACATGATCAATCAAAATAAATGCATCGTAAACGTCGCCATCGTTCTGACCAAGAAATCCATTTGGGTTTATGGTTGCTGTCCAAAAGTCTTCTATACGCCCAAAGAACGGAAACACTTTGTTGAGTTGTTTAAGCTCTGGTGCGTAGAGTCTGATATCGTCGTTACTTCCTGAAAATATGGCAAGCAGATCATGAAAATCATTGTAGCCTGGAAGTTTCCATTCAATCTTCTCACACGCATTTGTAGCGGGTGAATTTGTAACCGCGCCATTTACGGCCACCCCGTTGTTAGCGTAACTTCCTTGAAACCCGCTCCAAACCGTTCCATTAGGAGCAAGCGTTACATTATGTAGACCTTTGAAGTCTATGGTTTTAAAACCATAATTGTCAGCAAGTGCTTGGCTACAAGGTATCGCTACGAATATCGTCATCAAGGCAATTTGTCTAAATTTCATCTTCTTCTCCCGTCACTGCATAATGCGTACATTTAAAAATAAATCTAGAATATATTTCAACGCACTTTAGTAGTTTTTACAAGTGAATCGGTAGGCCTTCACATTTAAGCGGAATCAAATTGGCCTCGCCAGTTAATGATAGATTTGGCGGTATCATCGTATCCCACCATCTCAAGGTTCCCTTTGTCGCTTGAGTGTCGGTTGCAGTCAAAGTGGCCATGTTCATTCCGTCGCCACCACCCATTTTAGCTTCGCCAGATGAGTTTTCTTCGGGTGCCCCACTGCGCTGAATGGTTAAATAAAAAGTATCTGACTTTTGATTATTGAATTGTAACTGAAGGGATACTTTAACCCCGTCTTCATCGCCGGAACAGGAAGCCTGCTTGCCGTCGAAATCGCTCGCCAGCGCTACATGGAAAGTCATTGAGCTAAAGAGAATCGATAATATTAGTATGGTCTTCATAGTTTTTCCTTTCTCTGCCACCCTAGATCGGTTCCATAGATTAAATATAATTAAATGTTCTGATGTCTACGATAGGCCAAACGCTATGACTGAAACCGTAGAGAAGTTTGATTGAATTAGGGTCTTTTTGCGACAAACGTTTGGCGAAGAGAATAAAAATAATGAGCGAGCACGATCGCTCCTCCCACCTTCGCAATCCTAAAATAACTTCTGATGATTTGGCCTTCTGTCCATCCTGCGCGAAAGAGCCGATCTAAATCGCCTCCGGTATCACCGCTTCCACCTATAAAAGTTCCAGTCGGAAACGGTTCCAGGCCATGAGAGATTCTATTCCAGCGCCAGACGGCCGCAATATACACAAAAGTACCCACGAAAAGAGCGGGAAAGCGAATCGTTTCCCAATACCAAACGCGAGGGAGTCGATGAAAATAAGCAATCATGAGGAGAGAGCTGATCCAAAATTCGCCGCCAACCCCGTCGAATACCATCCAGATTTCCCATTGATTGGTGGGCATGATGAAGGTGAATTGGATTGCAAAAAACAATGCAATTGCGAAAAGAAGCATGAGAAAGCGATTATTAAATTTAAAGGCGTTGTAACCGAGACCACCCACGACGATGAAGCAGCTCACGACTCCAATGAAGGTTTGCTGATAATTACTCACCGTAAATGCAGCCATAGGGATGAACGCGCCTAAAGGAAAAGCAAAACGACAGCCAAGCCACGAAGCCATTGCATGCCCAATCTCATGAATCGGAATACAAAAAAAGTAGGTGAAAATAAGCCTAAAAAAGGGGATTACGTAAAGTAGGGTGCTGATCAAAAGCATCGCAGGAAAAGCGAAAATCTTCCAAGAAGCGGGTAAAAAATCTGGTTCGTCTTCGGGTACTCCATCATCAGGTAGGGTGCCGGGAGTGCGAGTCCCTGGAGCGGGTTTTTCGAGTTCTATTTTGAGAGCGTTCATCTTTTGTCTTTGTTTTTCATAAGACGCAAAAACAATCCCGCAATGGCTGCAAGTAACGGTTGAAGTGCTCTCAAAATTGCATTTTGGGCAAAGCATTCTCTTATTATTCAAGGAAATGGATCTAAATACGACAAAAAACCAACAGCACTGCAGAGTTTGCCTAAAAACTTTCTTTAAAGTGGGTAATCTTTACAGTCTAGCTATTTATTACATAATGATTGAAAATTAAAGTACGTATGGCGAAATTCAAGTTTCAACTAGAAGCTGTCGAGAAGGTAAGAACTCAAAAAGAGCAAAAAATGCTCGAAGAATTAGCTGTTTCTCAGCGCGCTTACCAAGCCAAAATTGATGAAAAGAAAAATTTATTAAATAAGAAACAAGAAGCATTCATTCAAAGTAATGAATTGGTTTCAAAAGACGCGAGCATTAACGACATTCGAATACTCGACGAATACATCGTCGGACTTAAACAACAAATCATTCGTGCAGACCAAGCCATCGTTCGTTCTCGTCGATTCGTAGATCAAGCGATGAGGCACTACCTGGCCGCTCGTCGTGAACTCAAAATGGTAGACAAGCTCAAAGAACATGCTTTCGAAGAATTTAAAATTGAACAAAACCGTGATGAACAAAAGCAACTTGATGATTTAATCACGATGCGTGCTCGTCTCAATCACGGCCCAATCCAAGATGAGGAGGAGATCGCATGATTCGTTTTTCTCTTTTGATCGCGCTTTTTGCTCTTGCGACCGCACCGATCTTGATCGGGAGTGCGGAGACCGAGAAAAAAGTTGCTACCGATATTCCGGCAGGTAAGGTTACTGCTGACAAGGATGCGGCAGCAAAATCAACTTCAAAAGAGATTACGATTGCGAAGAGACCTTCTACCGAGTGCATTGCTTCAGAAGAACTCGTACAAGATTTAGAAGCGCGTGAACAAAAAGTAAAAGAACGCGAAACTGCATTAGCAGAACGCGAACAAGAATTAGATTCAGAGAAAAAAGCAGTAAACGATGAACTCACTAAGCTAGAAGCCACTCGTGCAGAGATTCAAGGAATTCACGGAAAAGCTTTAGCAGAGCGCGAAGAAAAAGTGAACAAGTTGATTGAGACTTTTGAATCGATGTCTCCGAAATCTGCAGCAGCAGTCATTGGTGGAGTTGATGAAGAACTTGCCGTCACTGCCCTTTCAAGATTGACGAGCAGTAAAGCCGGAAAGATTTTAGCAAATTTAAAACCAGAGCAGTCATCAAAACTTTCAGAGATGATGGCTTATGGACATAATCCAGTAACCGGAAAGGAGAAGACAACTCGTGGCGAATCCAATGAGCGTGCTCCCGCAAGCACGAAATAATTTACCGACGCATGATTCTTCTCCGGCGATGAAACGCGCGGATAATTCTGCAAAAGCTGGCGC